>Ga0209011_1000670_pt1 | contig 12600 bp, 13 predicted proteins | sample BlaSpr_A8_OM1_M3_FD_187986 | JGI IMG/M metagenome (GOLD analysis project Ga0209011, IMG submission 187986) | Forest soil microbial communities from Thunder Bay, Ontario, Canada - Black Spruce, Ontario site 2_A8_OM1_M3 (SPAdes) (version 2) | ecosystem: Environmental > Terrestrial > Soil > Boreal... | reverse complement strand
ATAGCCGATGCGCTCGATGAGGTCCTTCACCAGGGTCACCGCCTCAGGGTTGTCGCCGGCGACGCCGATCGCGCGCCGCTCCGGTGAGCCCGCGGGCCGGCGCGCGTCTTCGAGGTCCTGGTAACCGATGTGGTTCAGCGATTTGACCACGGTCGCCCCGGCGAGCCGGTGCTGGACGATCTCGCTGCTCGAGTACCGGTGGTCCTCGAACATCTCGCGGACGCCGTCGACCGGCGACCAGTAGTTCATCGCGTCGACCACGACCTTTCCCGCCACCAGGGCAGGATCGAAGGTCGGGAACCTGTGAAGCGGGATCGCCAGCACGACGATGTCCGCGTCCTTCACAGCCTCGGCGGCCCAGCGTGGCTCGGCTCCCGGTATCACCAGCTCGGTGATGAGCGCGATCTTCTCGGGGTCACCGGAAGCGGCGATCGACACGCGGTAGCCGGCGTCGATCGCGATCCGGGCGATGACGGGTCCGACGTGTCCAGCGCCTAGAACGGCGACGCGAGTCATGCCTGCCTCGCCAGAGAGTTCAGGTGGTTGTTCAAGGCGCTGAGAACGTCGGCCAACGCGTTGACCTGCTCAGGCGAAAGGGCGTCGGCGAACTGCTTCTTGATGGCCCTCATGTGGGGCGCGGTCGCGCGCCGGAACGTCCGCGTTCCGTCTGCGGTCAGGTAGACCTCGGCACCGCGGCTGTCGGTCTCGCATTCGTCACGCCGGATCAGGCCGCGCCGCTCCATCCGCTTGAGGTGATGGGACAGCCGGCTTCGCTCCCAATCGATGCTCTCGGCCAGCTCCGACGATCGCAGCCGCCTGCCCTCGGCTTCGCTCAGGGCCAGCAGCACCTGGTAGTCCGCGGGCGAGAGGCTGGACTCCTGCAGCTGCGCCCCGACGATTCGCCGGAGGTCCGCGGTCGTCTCGACCAGCGACCGCCAGGTCGCCAGCTCCGTTGACGTCATCCGCCGCGGCGTTGTTGACACGCTACGATTGTACCCAGATAATTGATACGTCAATCACTTTGCAATGAAGGATCTACTCCCGCCTGACCTCGCCGGCCGCGACCAACATTCGCGGCACTGCCCGCTCGCCGATGCGATTGCTGGTCTATGGCGACTACGAGTGCCCCTACACCCGTAAGGCTCTGATCAGCGTGGCGCAGGTCAAGGGCGAGCTTGGCGGCACCTTCGTCTATGCGTTTCGCAACTTTCCGCTGACCGACATCCATCCGCATGCTCTCCACGCCGCCCTGGCGGCGGAAGCCGCGGACCAGCAGGGAAAGTTCTGGGAGATGCACGACCTGCTGTTCAGCCGGCAGAGTGCGCTGACGGATTCCGACCTGGTCGCCAATGCCGCGTCAATCGGACTGGACGGGGACCGGTTTCGTGCCGATTTCGTCCGGCGCTCCGGCCTGCAGCGCATCGAGCTCGATGTCGAGAGTGGAGTCCAGAGTGGCGTAGAGGGGACTCCGAGCATCTTCGTCAACGGCAAGCCACATCGGGACGCCTACGACTCGACGAGCCTGATCAGTGCTCTGCGTTCAGGAGCCCGTTGAGCGCCGGCGCCGGGGCTTCGGCTGCCGATCTTCTTCACGGCGGGCCGCTTTCGCGGCCTTGACGCTGGCCTCCAGCGCCGCCATCAGGTCCAGGACTCGCGTCGGGGAGGGAGGCGTCGGAGCTACGGATTCCTTTGGGGCCCGGGCCTCGATCGCACCGAGCAGTCGCTGGCGGTGCTCGTCCGGATAGCGCTCGGGCTCGAACGGCCCGGACAGGGTGTCGATCAGCAGCCGCGCCATCTTGAGCTCCTTGTCGCTGGGCTCAGCGTCGGCGTTGGGAATCCAGAAGTCTTTTTCCGCGATCTCGTCCGCGTGGACCATCGTCGTCAACAGCATCACGTCGCTGTATGGCCGCACCGCGCTCAGGTAGCGCCGTGAGCGCAAGGTGACCCACGCGATCGCCATCCGGTCCGCGGCCGCCATCGCCTGGCGCAGCAGCCGGAATGGGGCGGACCATTCACGATCCGGCACCACGTAGTACCGGGACTCGAAGTAGATCGGATCCACCGCGGACACGTCGACGAACTGCTCCACGTCGATCACCCGGCTTCGTTCAGGCGCGAGGGCGGCGACCTCTTCGCGTGTCATGCGGACGTACTGCCCGGGAGCGACCTCGTAGCCCTTCTGAATTTCCTCGAAGGCGATCTCCGGCCCCGGCGCCTCGAATGCCGGCGACTGCCGTCCGGGGTTGCCGACCCGATGCGCCGGCTCCGGCTCGACGCGAAGCGAAGGTTCGGGACGAGGAATGTCGGAGGGGTTGGTGGGGGGTTCCCATTCCAGATCGGGCTCCGAAACGCGCACGTGCCGGACCCGCTGGCCGCCTCGATCCAGCTCGTGGAAGCGCACATTTTTCTTGCGAATCGCCGGGTACAGGCGCACCGGCACGACGACCATGCCGAGCGAGATCGATCCTGTCCAGACTGCGTTGGTCACCTCCGATCCTCCAGAGCCAATGCTAGGCGACCGGACCTCTCTGGCTCACAGATCCACGGCACCTTCCAATAGGTTGCCGGACGTGTTAACTTGCTGCGCCCCTTGGCGCAACGTCCCGCCTCGTCGATGCCGTGGTTACGAAGCCGTTCTACGCCTCAGCGTTCGCGGATTGCGTTCGTGCCGTTACGGCAGGCCCCGTCAGACCGCAGCACGCGGCGTAAACGCTCAGGTGAGGAGCTCTCCGCTGTCGTCGTGCAGTGCGCCTTCGATGGTGGCCACGAGATCGGCCGGTTCGAAAGGCTTGAGCACGACGGCCTGGATGCGGCGCGACACGGCGGCGTCCACCTGCATGCCGCTCAAGAGAATGATCGGAAGGGGTGCGGTGACCGGGTTCGACCGAACCCGCTCGATCAGCTCGAGGCCGTTCATGACCGGCATCGTCCTGTCCGCCAGGACGAGGTCGGGCATCGAGGTGTCGATCGCCTCCAGGGCGGCGGCGCCATGCCTCGCTTCCGCGACCTCATGACCTGCGCGTTCCAGGACCATCCGGATCACCACGCGCAGGTTGGCGTCGTCCTCGACGACCAGGATTCGGCTCATTGATCGATCAGAGAGCTTACCTTGGCCAACAGGCCCGGCCGGTCGATCGGCTTGTCGAACACGGCATCCGCGCGGGCGGCTTGCTCCCTGGCGGCGGGGTGACCCGTCACCGCCAGGATCGGCACCTTGGCCGTGCGCTCGTCGGACCGGATTCGCTCGATCAGCTCCCTGCCGCCCATCCCGTCCATCACCATGTCGGTGATCACGAGGTCCGGCGGCGAGTCTTTGATGAGGATCAACGCAGCAACTCCATTTCGAGCCTCGCCGACCTGGTAGCCGGCGCTCTCCAGGATCAGCCTGAACATCAACCGGATATCGGGGTCATCGTCGACAACGAGAATGCGCTTGCCCGCCACGGACCTTCCCCTCCTCTCGAACAGCTGCTCCACGCCGCCCTTGGGGATGCACGCAGGCGAGCGCGACTTTCGCGGTTGGGGATGGAGACACCTCTAGGTTAAAGGATCGTCAGGAGGATCGAGCGCGCCTGGTCTTCCCTGACGATTCCACCGGCTGGTAGGTCGCGATCAGCACGCCGGTGGTCGTCGTCTTGGTGTCGACGAGCTTCAGGGCAGCGAACGCATCCCTGCTGTTGAAGAGGCGGCGCCCCGACCCCAGCACCAGCGGGTGGATCTGCAGCACGAACTCGTCGACCAGGTTGCGTCTCCTGAGCGACCGAACCAGCTCCCCGCTGCCCAGCACCACGATGTTCTTGCCGGGCTTTTTCCTGAGCCTGGCCACGGCCGCCGTGGCGTCGCCCTTGAGCAGCCTGGAGTTGACCCACGGCAGCGGCTCCTTCAGGGTCGTCGATGCCACGTACTTCAGGGTGTTGTTCAGCACCTCGGTGAAGGGGTTGCCGTCGGTTCGCTTGGGCCAGACGGAGTAGAAGTCCAGGTAGGTCCGCCGCCCGAACAGCATGGCGCCGGTCGTGGCCATGCTCTCGCCGGCCGCCTTGCCCATGACCGGGTCGGCATAAGGGGTGGCCCAGCCGCCGTTCTCGAAGCCCCCGCGGCGGTCCTCGTCCGGCCGGCCGGGCCCCTGCATCACCCCATCCAGCGTCACCAGCTCGAAGACGACGATCTTGGCCATGTGTCGACATTAGGCCATATGGCATTGTTTGCCGGTTGAGATTCCTCGACCTCACGCAGGACTTCTCGCTCCACACGCCGGCCTTCGCCGGCTATCCCGGCCCTGCGATCCGCTGGATCAAGCACCTGGCGTTCGACAGGGCGGGCGGCCAGGAGATCACGATGACGCTGCACGTCAGCACGCACCTGGACGCGCCCGCCCACTTCATGACGCGCGGCAAGTTCATCGGCGATCTGACGCTCAACTTCCTGGTCGGTCCGGCGTGCGTCGTCGACCTGGAGCGCATGGGCGTGGGCGACTACGACCTTTACGGACCCGAGCACATGCAGCGCTGGGAGAAGGACACCGGCCTCCGGATCGAACGCGGCGAGATCCTCGTGCTGCACACCGGCTACCACCGGTACTACCCGGAGAACTGGACCGACCGCTCGCAAGCTGACGAGACCAGGTACTTCATCCGCCATCCCGGGCCGACTCGCGCTTTCGCCGAGTGGGCGCTGGAGCGAGGCGTGCGCTGGATCGCGGTCGACGCCGGCAGCGCGGACCACCCGATGAATACGGTGATCCGGAGGATCCGGGCCGACGAGGCGGAGGAGGCGGAAAAGAAGCTGGGCAAGAGCCTCGACGAGGTCTTCCCGAAGGCCGACTATCAGATCATGCACACGCTCCTGTTCCCGCACGACATCGTCCACATCGAGAACCTCGGTGGGCAGATCGACGAGGTGCTGGACCAGAAGATCCAGTTCGGCTGCTTCCCCTGGCGTTTCCAGGGCGGCGAGGCCGCGCTGTGCCGGGCCGTCGCCATTCTCCCCGAGTGACGTGAAGCCGCCGCCGTTCGAGTACCACGCTCCCGCGACTGTCGAGGAGGCGTGCGCGCTCCTCGCCTCATTAGAGGACGCGAAGGTGCTCGCGGGCGGACAGTCGCTCGTGCCGCTGCTCAACTTCCGCCTGGCGCGGCCGCAGCATCTGGTCGACATCAACCGCATCGGCGGCCTGGATCGGATGTACGAGCGAGATGGCGGCATCGCGGTGGGTGCGCTGGTCCGGCAGGCGGCGGTGGAGGACTCGCCGCTGGTGGCGCGCGTCTGCCCGCTGCTCGGCGACGCGATCCGGCTCGTCGCCCACCGCGTGATCCGCAATCGCGGCACGGTGTGCGGCAGCCTCGCCCACGCCGACCCGGCGTCGGAGCTTCCCGCCGCGCTGCTCGTGCTGGGCGGTCACGTGGTGGTCCGCTCAACGCTCGGCGACCGAACGATTCCCGCCGACTCGCTGTTCGCCGGAGTGATGGAGACGGCGCTCGCGCCCGACGAGCTGATGGTCGAAGCGTGGTTCCCGGCCGTCGCCGAGAAGTTCGCGATCAGCGAGGAGTCCCGCCGGCACGGCGACTTCGCGCTCGCCGGCGCGGTGCGTGCGGGTGATCGCCTCGCCCTGTTCGGCGTGGCGCCGACGCCCGTGCTCGCCGATCCGCGCGACCCGGCGCGAGGGCTGCGCCCGAGCGGCGACCTCGAGGCCTCGCCCGACTTTCGGCTGCACCTGGTCCGCGTGCTGACCGAGCGGGTCCTCGCGGCGTGAAGGTCAACGGCGTCGCTCACCCGGCGCCAAACGATCCCCGCCGGCTGCTCTCCGACCACCTGCGCCACGACCTCGGCCTGACCGGAACGCACGTGGGCTGCGAGCACGGCGTGTGCGGCTGCTGCACCGTGCTGTTCGATGGGGCGCCGGTGCGCTCGTGCCTGATGCTCGCGGTGCAGGCCGAAGGCCACGAGGTGACGACCGTCGAAGGCCTGGCCGCGGACGGCGCTCCGCTGCACCCGGTGCAGCAGGCCTTCCACGAGTGTCACGCGCTTCAATGCGGCTTCTGCACTCCCGGGTTTGTGATGTCGGTGGTCGGTCTGCTCAAGGAAAACTCGAACCCGTCCGAGCAAGAGATCAATGAAGGCATCTCAGGCAACCTGTGCCGCTGCACGGGCTACGCATCAATCCGCCGCGCCGTGGAGAGAGCGGCTTCCCTCTCCCCTTCAGGGGCCGGGCGCGCGCAGGGCGCACTTTCGAACAAGAGGGTCGGGGAGAGGGGCAAGGACAGAAGTTGACCACACGATGGTTCGGCGCTCGGGTTCAGCGCGTGGAGGACGACCGGCTGCTGCGCGGCCACGGCCGCTTCACCGACGACATCGATGAGGGCGCGCTCGAGTCAGTCCTCGTCCGCTCGCCCTACGCGCACGCGCGCATCCGATCCATCGACGTCAGCGCCGCGCGCGCGATGCCGGGCGTGGTCGCCGTCTACACCGCCGCCGACCTGCCCTTCGGCCAGACCGACCTTCCGATCCTCATCCCGCACCCGAACCTGACGCGCGGGCGCACGCAGCGCTGCCTCGCCTCCGAGGTCGTGCGCTATGTAGGCGAGGCGGTGGCCTTCATCGTGGCCGAGAGCCGAAGCCTCGCGGAGGACGCGGCCGAGGCGGTGGAGGTCGACTACGAGCCGCTGCCCGTCGTGATCACACCCGAGTCCGCGGCCAGAGCGGAGCACCTCGTCCACGACGACGTGCCCGGCAACGTCGCGGCCGAGATGACCCAGGAGGTCGGGTCAGTGCAGACGGCGCTGGCAGCGGCGCCTCGCCGCAAGCGGCTGCGGCTCCGCTTCGAGCGCGGAGCGGCGAGCCCAATGGAGGGACGCGCTGTCTGGGCGCGCTGGTCGACCTCCGAACGAAAGCTCACCGTGTACGACTCCACGCAGTCGCCGACCTCGATCCGCGGCGGCCTCGCCGTCCTGTTCGGGCTGCCCGAGTCGAGCGTCGAGGTGATCGCCCCCGACGTGGGAGGCGGCTTCGGGCCGAAGATCATGCTGTTCTACCCCGACGAGCTGCTCGTGCCATACGCGGCGATGCAGCTCGGCCGGCCGGTGAAGTGGACTGAGGACCGGCAGGAGCACTTCACCGCCGTGAACCAGGAGCGCGGCCAGGTCCACGAAGTCGAGGTCGGCTACGACGACGAGGGCCGCGTCCTCGCGCTGAGCGTCGATTTCATCCACGACGCGGGCGCCTACACGCCGTACGGCATCATCCTGCCGATCATCACGGCCGCCCAGGTACCCGGGCCGTATCGCGTGCCCAACTACCGCGTGCGGTTCCGCGACGTCTACACCAATGCGACGCCCACCTCGCCGTATCGCGGGGCGGGACGGCCGCATGCGTGCTTCGTGATGGAGCGGACGCTGGACACCATCGCATCCGACCTGGGGCTCGACCGCGCCGAGGTGCGCCGGCGCAACCTGATTCAGCCGGATGAGTTTCCCTACGAGGTCGGCGTCGCCTGGCAGGACGGCAATCGCGTCGTCTACGACAGCGGCGACTATCCAAAGCTGCTCGACATGGCGCTCGAGAGGCTCGGCCCGCGACCGGCGGGCGACCACATCGGAATGGGTGTCGGCATCTACGTGGAGGGCACCGGCGTCGGGCCTTACGAAGGTGCGCACGTCCAGGTGTTGGTCTCCGGCAAGGTGGTCGCGGCGACCGGCATCCCCAGCCAGGGCCAGGCGCACGCGACCGTCTGGGCGCAGGTGGTTGCCGACCAGCTCGGCGTGGACGTCGCCGATGTCGAGATCACCGGCGGCGACACGCGCCGATTCCCATGGGGCGTCGGCACCTTCGCGTCGCGTGGCGCCGTGACGGCGGGCAACGCGATGTCGGTGGCCGCCGGCATGGTGGCCGAAAAGGCGAGGCGCATCGCCGCGGACCATCTCGAGGCGGACCCCGCGGACCTCGAGCTCGCCGGCGGGCAAGTACGCGTCAAGGGTTCTCCGAACCGGGGCATTCCGCTCGCCGCGGTCGCGGTGCTTGCTAACCCGGTGCGCTATGCGTTCGGCGGCGGCACCGAGGCCGCGACGCAGTTCGCCTCGCGGCCGCGGCCCGGCCCGCCGCTGGCCGAGGGCGAGCAGCCCGGACTCGAAGCGACCGGCTACTACAGCCCGCCAGGCTCGACCTGGGCGTCGGGCTGCCACGCCGCATACGTCCATGTCGATCCCAAGACCTTCCGGCTCGAGGTGCTGAAGTACGTGGTCATCCACGACTGCGGGCGCGTCATCAACCCCATGGTGGTCGAAGGGCAGATCGAGGGCGGAGTCGCGCAGGGCATCGGTGGCGCCTTTTACGAGCGCCTCGCCTATGACGAAGAGGGTCAGCTGCGCAACGCGTCCTTCATGGAGTTCCTCATGCCGTACGCCACCGAGATTCCGCCGATCGAGATCGGCCACATCGAGACCCCATCCCCGCTCAACCCGCTTGGCGTGAAGGGAGCGGGGGAGGCCGGCGTCATACCGGTGGGCGCCGTCCTCGCATCGGCGATCGAGGAGGCCCTTGGCGTCTCGATCACCGAGATGCCCCTGTCCCCGCTTAGATTGTTTGAGCTAGCGGCTCATCGAGCGATAACGCCACACCCCTAGCGGCGCGAAGATCGCGAGCAGCACCACGATCCAGATCAGGGTGAGCTCGATCGGGTGCTCGGCCGGGAGGCCGCTCGCCGCGAACGGATTCGGATTGCCCCAGAGATGGCGCGTGGCGGCCGTGAGCGCGCTCACGGGATTCCACTCCGCGAGCGGCCGCAGCCACCAGGGCAGCGACTGCGTGGGCACGAACACGTTCGAAAGGAAGGTGAGAGGGAAGAGAACCGTGAACGAGACCTGCTGCGTCACCTCCACGGTCCGTAACGTCAGGCCGAGCCAGACGCCGATCCACGCCATGACGAAGGCAAACAGCAGCAGCAGCGCCACGCCGGCGAGGAACTCGAGGATGCCGGTGTGCACCTTCCAGCCGACGACCAGTCCCGAGAGCATCAGCACGATGAGGATCCCGCCGTTGTAGACGACGTCGGCGATGGTGCGGCCGCTGAGCACCGCCGAGCGGGCCATCGGCAGTGACCGGAATCGATCCAGGATCCCTTTGCTCAGGTCGTCGGTCATGCCGATCGCGGTGGTGGCCGTGGCGAAGACGATGGTCTGGGCGAAGATGCCCGGCATCAGGTACTCGCGATAGGAGGCTCCGCCCGGCAGCGGGATCGCGCCGCCGAACACGAACGCGAAAAGCAGCACGAACATGATCGACTGCAGGATCGCGAAGAGGGCGAGCTCCGGGATCCGCGGAACCCGTTTCAGGTTGCGCCAGGCGATGACCATGCCGTCGCTCAGCGCCTGGTTCATCGCTTCACTCCCGCGGTGGCCGGGGCATCCGGCGCGGGCGCGATCTCGGCGGCGTGGCCGGTCAGCGTCAGGAAGACGTCGTCGAGCGTGGGACGGCGCAGGGCGATGTCGTCGATCGTGATCCGCGCCTCGTCGAGGTCGCGCACCACCTGCGCAAGGCGGCGCGCTCCACCAACCGCCGGCACCGTGATCTTGCGCACGTGTTCGTCGATGGTGGCGTCGCCACCTGCCTCGGCTCTGAGGACCTGCGCCGCGCGTCCGATGTCAGCGCGGGTGTGCACCACGACCTCGATGCGCTCCCCGCCGACCTGCGCCTTCAGCTCGTCGGCCGTCCCTCGGGCGATGATGCGGCCCTGGTCGACCACCGCGATCGTGTGCGCGAGCTCGTCCGCCTCCTCGAGGTACTGCGTGGTCAGCAGCAGGGTCACGCCTTCGCGCACCAGGCCGCGGATCACCTCCCACATCCCCAGGCGCCCGCGAGGGTCGAGCCCCGTGGTCGGCTCGTCGAGGAAGAGAATTCGCGGCCGGCCGGTCAGGGCGCTGGCCAGGTCTAGCCGGCGGCGCATGCCGCCCGAGTAGGTCTTGACGACGCGGTCCGCCGCGTCGGCGAGCCCGAACTGCTCGAGGAGGTCGTCGGCGCGCCGGCGGGCCTCCGCGCTCTGCAGCTGGTAGAGGCGGCCGAAGAGCCAGAGATTTTCACGGCCCGTGAGATTCTCGTCGACGGCGGCGTACTGGCCGGAGAGCCCGATGATCCGGCGGATCTGCTGCGACTGGCGGACGACGTCGAGGCCCGCGACGGTGGCGTGGCCCGAATCGGGTCGCAGCAGCGTGGTCAGGATGCGGACGCTGGTCGTCTTGCCCGCGCCGTTCGGACCGAGCAGGCCGAGGACGGTGCCTTCTTCCACGGTGAGGTCGAGCCCGTCGAGAGCCCGCACCTCGTTTTTGCGGGACCGGTAGACCTTGACCAGCCCCTCGGCCACGATCGCGTTCACGCCCAAGGACCTACCCCTCGGCCCGGACGACCGCGGCCACGATGTTTCCTCCCGGCGGGCCCTGGTGGGAGTTGCGCTCGCCGCCGCTCACGTAGTTCGTGGTGCGGCCGGTCACCGACGCGACGAGCATCCCGCCCAGCGCCTTGCCGATCTGGTACGCGTCGACGTCATCGAGCAGGGTGATGCGCTGGCCGCGGACCTGGTCGCTGCCGGGGATGACCGACTTGGCGAAGACGTGAACCAGCCGCGCCAGGTCCCGCTCAGCCGGCAGCCCTTCGAACTCCAGGCCGGCTGAGCGAAGCGCGTTCCTCACCCCCTCGGCGTCGATGAAGTCCTTGGTCACGGCATGACCGATCCGCAGCGAGCTGCGCGAGCCGGCCGCGTTGCCGAAGAGAACGACCTCGCCGTGGCGCTTCTCGCCGCCGGATGAGGTCATCGCCACGTTTGAGTAGAGGTCCCAGTTGCGGCGCACCACGGCATCGGACAACGCCGACGCTGGGACTTCGCCGAGCGCCATCGCGACTCCAAGCGCCGCTGCATCGTTGGCGTACACGCCCGCCCCCTCTGGACCGAACGTGAGGTCGTGCGACACCACCGACTTGCCGCGCGATTCCGCGTCCTTGATGCTCACGGTCGTCAGCCCGGGCACCTTGACCATGACAAGGTGCACGTCCTTCTGATCGCTCAGGCCTGCGTCCGCCATGGCTCTGCGCGTCGCCTCCGCCACCTTTTCGATCTGGCCCATCCGGCCGACCTCCTCCGGTGGCATCGCCTCCGAGCCGGCCCGGCCGACGACGAGCCGTTTCTCGCCTGCGGCGGCGTCATCGGGCACCTCGACCCACTCCCGGGTGACGACCGCGATGTGCGGCGTGATCACTCCAGGGCACCCACCGGAGAGGACGAAGATGACCTGCTTCGCCACCTCGCTCACGGGGATGCCCAGGAATCGAGCCGTCCAGTCGCGCAGCACCACGTCGGCCCACACGCGGCCCCAGTCATCGTGCTGTCCGGTGCCCTCGGTCTTCCCGGCGAGCGCCACGAGCGTGTCGGGCCGGATCTTTCCCTCGTCCGCGAGCCTCTGCAGCCCGGACGTGTCCGCCGGAGTGGCCATCGGACAGACGAACATCTCGACGCGCTGAGCTTTCATCGACTACACATTGTCAGGCTGCTGGAAACCGAAGCCGGGCATGGCCTCGAGCTGCTCCGCCAGGGCCAGCAGCTCCCACTCTCGTCCTGAGCGCGCGACGAGCTGGACGCCGACCGGCAGTCCCTCGTGCAGGCCGGCGGGAATCGAGACCGCGGGAGTATGCGCGAAGCTGACCGGCAGCACGAACTGTATGTAGCGCCCGTACGGCTCGCTGAGGAATGGCGGCACCGACTCGATCGGCATCGGCACCAGTCCGAGCGTCGGGGTGAGCAGAAAGTCGAAGCCGGTCAGAAGGGGCTTCACGACGACCGCATAGGCGGCCGCGCTCGCGCTTTCGAAAGCCTGGAAGTAGTCGAGCGCGGACAGCGCGCGCCCCTGCTCGACCAGCTTGCGAATGCCCGGGGCGAACAGCTGTGGGTCGGCCGGAAATGACGCCATGCTGGCGCGCCGCACCACCCCGTATCCCGCCGCCACCGCCTCCGATTGCCACGCCATCGGCCCCACCCGATGCCCCACGGACTGGAGCGCATCAGCCGCGGCCCGGCATGCGGCGGTGCATGCATCGTCCATCCCGAGCGCGGTCGTGACCGCCACGCCAATTCGGAGTCCCTTCGCCACCGGCTCCTGGCGGGCAGGTGCATTCGCCATCACCGAGAACAGCAGCCTCACGTCGGCGACGGTGCGTCCGAGCGGGGCGATCACCGACAGCCCTGCCGGGTCGACGCTATCGCTGGGCACGCGGTCGGGGGAGGGCCGAAGGCCAACCACGCCGCAGCACGACGCCGGGATGCGGATCGAGCCGCCCATGTCCGTGCCCATCGCGAGTGTGGCCATGCCCGCGGCCACGGCCGCGGCGCTGCCGCCGCTGGAACCGCCGGGCGTGACGCCCTCTCGCCACGGGTTGTTGGTGGCGGGAAAGATCGCGTTGGTCGTGCCCACGGCCGCCGCGAGCTCAGGGAGGTTCGTCTTGCCCAGGATCGCCGCGCCGGCCGCGCGGGCGCGCGCCACCGGGACGGTGTCCTCGGCGGGGATGCGGTCACGCCAGACGGCGCTGCCATCGGTCCAGGGCATGCCCGCGACTGGAAGGTTGTCCTTC
>Ga0209011_1000669_pt1 | contig 12606 bp, 16 predicted proteins | sample BlaSpr_A8_OM1_M3_FD_187986 | JGI IMG/M metagenome (GOLD analysis project Ga0209011, IMG submission 187986) | Forest soil microbial communities from Thunder Bay, Ontario, Canada - Black Spruce, Ontario site 2_A8_OM1_M3 (SPAdes) (version 2) | ecosystem: Environmental > Terrestrial > Soil > Boreal... | reverse complement strand
TCCAGGTCGGGCTCTTGACGCAACAGACGTTCCAGCGCTCTCGCGTAGAGCTCGCTGCGAGAGACTCCAAGCTTGCGCGCACGACGTTCCGCTTGTTGAAAGAGAGGAGTTGGAATCGAGACAGCAGTCTTCACTTTCAGAGTATTACTGAGTTATACCAGCGAAGATCAGTGCGCCGATAATTCGAGGGCTTAGCCGCCCCCGCAGGTGTGCGGTGGCTCAATCCAGATCAAGCCCGCCCAGACTCCGAATGAGGCGCCGATGACGAGGACGATTACTGCGACGAGCACCAGGGCCACTTGCACGACCCGGCGCCTCACGAGAGATAAAACGGCGCGGCAGCCGACTAGGTTTCGTTCAGCTCCGCTCCGAACTGGAGGAACCACACGAGCGCGGTCAGGCTGTTGCCGTCCTGGATCTCGCCGCGCCGGATCAGCGCCGGCAGCTCCGAGATCGGCAGCCACTCGACCCGGTCGGCCTCGCTGAGGTCCGCGGGCTCGCCGACGTGCTCGGCGCCGCGTGCCAGGTAGACGTTGAACCGCTGGTCGAGCAGGCCGATCGAGGGAAAGTAAGAGAAGAGCTTCACGAGGAGTCCCGGCCGCCAGCCAGTCTCCTCGAGAGTCTCACGCGCCGCCGCGGCGATCGGGTCTTCGCCCGCCTCGACGCGGCCGGCGGGGATCTCCCAGCCCCAGGTGTCGGTGATGAAGCGGTGCCGGTGGATCAGCAAAACGCGACCCTGGTCGTGTACCACGACACCGGCGACCCCGCCCGGCATCCTCACTACATGGTGCTCGAATCGTTGGCCGCCGGGCACCTCGACGTCGGCGAGTGCCAGCGAGACCCACGGGCTCTCGTAGACCGTCCGCTCGCCGTGGACCACCCATCTCATCGGAACCCCTCCCCCTCGGGTTCGAACAGCTCGTCCTCGGCCAGGCGCCTGGCAAAGCACAGAAAGCCCGTGTGGGCGACCATGCGGTGGGAAGGGCGCAGGCTGCGGCCGCGCACGGTCCAGCCCCGCTGCAGGACCTCGAACACCTCGAGCATGCCGAAGCCGCGGAGCTCGCGGAGGCAGTCGAAGAAGCGCTGGACCTGGCTCACGTTCGGGCAGTGGGCGAAGACGATCCCGCCCGGCCGGAGCGCCGCCTTGGCGACCGGAGCCGCCTGCCATGGTTCGGAGAGGTCGAGCAGGACGCGGTCCATGTCCCGCTCCTCGGCCCCGAGGTAGATGTCGCCGACCTTCAGGGTCAGGTTGGGAGGCAGGGCGCCCAGCGTGTCGGCGATTCCCTTTTTGGCCGCCTCCATGAACTCTTCTCGCTGCTCGTAGCTCACCACCTGGCCTTCGGGGCCGACGGCTCGCAGCACCGCGATGGTGAGCGCTCCCGTCCCGGTGCCCGCCTCGAGGACTTTCGCGCCCGGGTGGATGTCCGCCGCGATCAGGATCGCGCCGAGGTCTTTTGGGTAGATGGGCTGGGCCTGGCGCACGCGGCCGGTCACCTGCTCGGCGAAGGTCGGCCGCACCGCCAGCAGGCGCGCGCCGAGCTGCGTGGTGACGATCACCCCTTCGGAGCGCCCGATCAATTCGTCGAGCTCGATCACCCCCGAGTGCAGCGAGTGGCGTGCTCCAGCCTTCAAGCGGACACGGTGCCGGCGCCCGACCTTGTCGACGAGGAGGATCAGCTCTCCCTCGGCGAGTGGACCCCCACTCATCCTGGTTTGTGCGCGCGGATCAGGCAGTGCCAGTACGCGTGCCGCAGCTTTCCGTCGCGCCGTTCCGGGTGCAGCTGCACACGCGCCTCGCCCTCCGCGGACTCGATCACGCGCGCCAGCTCCTCGGCGAGCTCTGGCGCCACCGCCTGGTTTTGCATCCACCCGTCATAGTCCCAATCCAGCTCGCGCTCTTTGGCCACTTCGATCTCAAAGCCCGCGCGCTCGACGCTCGCCACCCATTCGCCGACCGTCAGCGATCTGACGTGCGACGGATCGCGCCGGATCTCAACTGCATGCAAGAAGTCGCGCGCGGCGGCGGGCGCGGCGCAGTCGATGAAGGCGGCGTCTCGGTCGGGCTTGAGGACGCGAAAGGCCTCATTCAGAAACGCATCGATGTCGGGGAAGTGGTGCGGCGCCGCGCGGACCGTATACAGGTCGAACCTCTCGTCCTCGAATGGAAGGGCGGCCACGTCACCGATCACCCAGTCCACGTTGGTGACGGCCTTCTCCGCCGCGACCCGTCGCGCCTCGTCGAGCATCTCGCGCGTCAGGTCGAGGCCGATCACGCGGCGGACGTAAGGCGCCAGCGCGAACGCGGTGTTGCCGGTGCCGGTCGCCACGTCGAGGGCCAGGTCGCCCGGCTTGGGTTTCGCCAGCTCGAGGACCTCCCGCATTCGCTCTGGTGCTGTGTGGAAGGGCGACTTCGAATAGTTGCCGGCCACCGGCGCGAAGCGAGAGCGGACGTCACTCATCGCCGTGAGTCTAGTGTCCGTGTGGCCTCGACTAGACTTCCGCGCAAGTGGCGCCGATCGCGATCGCCGAGCACGTCCAGCGCAAGTACGGCCACGTGCTCGCGCTGAGCGACGTCAGCTTCGAGCTGCAGAAAGGCGTCACCGGCTTGCTCGGCGCCAACGGCGCGGGCAAGACCACGCTCATCAGCCTCCTCCTCGGCGTCCTGCGGCCGGACGGAGGCAAGCTCGAGGTCCTGGGGATGGACCCGCTGAAGGCCGGCTACAAGCTCCGCCAGCGGATCGGCTACGCGCCTGAGGACGACCGCTTTCCGCCCGACGTGAAGGCCAACGAGCTGGTCCGGCATTTCGCCGAGATGCGGGGCATCCCCCGTCGGTCCGCAGTGGTGCGCGCGAGCGAGGTCCTGTTCGAGGTGGGCCTCGGCGAGGAACGCTTCCGGCCCATCGGCACCATGTCCACCGGCCAGCGCCAGCGGGTCAAGCTGGCGCAGGCGCTGGTCCACGACCCGGAGCTGGTGCTGCTCGACGAGCCGACCAACGGCCTCGACCCGATCCAGCGCGACGACATGCTCGCGCTGGTGCGCCGCATCGGCACCGACCTCGGTTTCACCGTGCTCATCTCGTCGCATCTGTTAGGCGAGGTCGAGCAGGTGAGCGACAACGTGGTGATGCTCGAGGGAGGCAGGGTCGCGCGCAGCGGGAGCATGAAAAGCCTGCTCGGCGGCGAGACGCCACTTGTTGTGGAGGTGGTCACCGGCGCCAAGCGGCTAGCCGACCTGCTGGCGGCCAAGGGTTTCACCGCCACGGCCAAGGATGACCTGCTCCTGACAGTGCCCACATCAAAGGAAGGAGTTCACGACGCGGTGGTGGCCGGCGTCGTCGAGCTCGACCTCGAGCTGCGCCGGATGGAGCGCGGCCACGCCACGCTCGGCGAGCTCTTCGATCTCGAGGAGGCATCGGCGCGGTGAGCGCGCAGGCCCAGGTCGCAGACCGCAGGTTCCAGCACTACACCGGCGACCGGCGCGGAGCCGCCTACTCGTTCGTCGCCCTGCTGCTCCACTCGATCGGCTGGGTGCTCGGTCTCAAGCGGTCTTCGCGCTACAAGATCATCCCGGCCGTGGTGCTGCTGTCGACATACCTGCCGGCCGCCGGCTTCGCCATCATCGTCACGATCGCTCCCCCGGGCACGCCGCTGCCGACGTATTCGGACTTCTACTCCGTCACCCTGCCGGCGATCTACGTGTTCGTCGCGCTCACGATGCCGGAGCTCATCTGCCCCGACCGGCGGCACGGCACGCTGCGCATGTATATGACGTCGAACCTGAACCCGGTCACGTATCTCGCCGCCAAGGTGATCGCAGCGTGGTCGGTCCTCGCGATCGTGACAGTGATCCCGGTGGTCATCATGCTGCTCTCTTACTCATTGTTCGGCCACGGTCCCGCCAACGTGGGCGACTGGTTCAAGACGTTGGCCCAGATCGTCGGCGCGGGCCTGGAGCTCGCGATCTTCTACGGCACCATCGCCCTGGCGATCTCGAGCCTGACCGATCGCAACTCGTTCGCGGCGGCCGGGATCATCCTCACCTTCGTCCTGTCCGGTGCCGCGCTGGGCATCCTGCAAGGTCCGCTGAAAGCGCCCGACTGGGTCGCGCTGGTAAACGTGAACCAGCTTCCAAGCGAGCTCGTGCTGCGCATCTATCAGCTGAACGTTCCTACGTCGTCAACGGCTGCCCGCCTGCCCACCTGGGAGGTGGCGGCGGCCGCGGCCGGGTGGGTGATCGCCGGCCTCGCGGTGCTCGCCGCCCGCTACATAGATGAAGGCCGCCGATGAACACTGACGGTGGCGGCATGATCGAGATCAACAGCGTCGCCAAATGGTTCGGCGAGGTGGTTGCACTGAGCGGCGTGACGGCCTCGATCGGTCGCGGGCTCACTTCGCTGCTGGGGCCCAACGGCGCCGGCAAGTCGTCGTTGATCCGCATCCTCTGCGGGCTGACATCGCCCTCGCAAGGCACGGTGCGGGTGCTCGGCAAGGATCCGCGCACCTCCGGCGCGATCCGAAAGGTCATCGGGCTCGTGCCCCAGCAGGAGCGCCTGCCGCCGGGAGTGAACGCGCTCGAGTTCGTCGCCATGGCCGCCGCGCTCCAGGGAATGCGCGATCCGAATGCGGTCGCCCGCAAAGCGATCGAGACTGTGGAGCTGGACCCGAAAGACAGCCGCCACCTCAGCAGCTACTCGAAAGGAATGCGGCAGCGGGTCAAGATCGCGCAGGCCATCGTGCACGACCCGCGCGTCCTCATCCTCGACGAGCCGTTGAACGGGCTCGACCCGCGCCAGCGATCACGCATGGCTCAGCTCTTCATCCGGCTCGGCAAGGAGGACCGCTGCGTGCTCGTGTCGAGCCACGTGCTCGAGGAGGTGCAAGAGCTCAGTGCAACTGTGCTGGTGCTGGCCGACGGCAAGCTCGCCGCGCGCGGAGACTTCCACGCCATCCGCCAGCTGCTCGATGACCGGCCGCACCGTATCCGGTTGCGCAGCAGCGATCCGCTGCGGCTGGCCTCGGGACTCATGGGCTCGGGCACCGTGTCGGCGGTGCAGACGGGCGGCGAGAACGCGATAGTCATCGACACGTGGACGGTGACTCCGTTCCGGCGCAGTCTGCCGCGTCTGAGTCAGGAGCTTGGCGTGCACCTGCTGGAGGTCGCGCCGCTCGACGACGACCTGGAGAGCGTCTTCAGATATCTGGTCGCAAGGCGCTCGCCGTGATCTCCCTCTACCGGATCATGCTGCGCACCTCTGTCACCCGCGGGCGTTTGCTCGCGTTCCTCGCGGGCGGCGCCCTGCTCGACCTCATCGCCTACTCGATTCGCGTCAGCGACTACGCGAACCGCGAGTCGAATATCTATGCGCTGCTCGACCTGGCCGCGCTCGCCCTGTACGTCCCGGTGGTCGCGCTCGTGTTCTCGACCTCGTCGCTGGGCGACCTCGCCCAGGACGGCACCCTCGTCTATTTCTGGCTGCGGCCGGTCGCCCGCTGCAAGGTGGTGGTGATCGCGCTTGCCGCCACGCTCACGGTGACCCTGCCGCTGACACTTGGACCGGTCTGGCTCGCCGTGTTGCTGGCGGGGGCGAGCTGGAAGGCGCTCTGGGCGATCACGGTCTCAACGGCGCTGGCCAACTGCGCTTACGTCGCGGTTTTCACCGCGTTCGGATTGCGCGTGCGGCACGCGCTGATCTTCGGTCTCGGATACGTCCTGGTCTGGGAGGCCGCGATCGCAACCATCGGCAAGGGTCCGGCCGCAATCTCCATCAGGCATTACGCGGAATCGTTGTTCGCCCGTCTCGGCGACCAGGCTGTGCCGGGGGTCACCATGGTGGACCTGTGGCCGTCGGTGATCGTGCTGGCGGCCGTCACGCTCGCCGGCGCGGCGCTGACCACTCTCCTGCTCTCGCGTCAGGACGTGGCTTAGTCTCGGAGCTCCCGCGAGTCGCGGCGAGATCGCACGATGGCCACGCCGACGACCACGAGCACCAGCGCAACCGCCGCGACGATATAGGGCACAGGCGACGATCGAATCGATCGCTCCAGCGCGGGGCCGAAGATCGCACCCAGGATCAGGAACGCACCCGCCCAGACGGCGCTGGAGACAGCGACGCTGACCGCAAAGACTCCGTAGTTGAGCTTGAGCACGCCGGCAGCCACCGTCAGGGGCACGCGGAGGCCAGGGATGTGGCGGCCGAAGATCAGCGTCCACGGACCGTACCGTTTGAACCAGCCCTCCGCGCGATCCAGGCGCGCAGGAGTGAGCTCCAGAAATTTGGCCAGCCGGTGCTCCAGGAGGCGCCGGCCGAAGCGGCGCGACAGCAGGTAGAGGTTGGTCGCGCCGAAGGTCACAGCAAGGACAAAGCCCACCCAGGCCGCCAGGAAAATCGGCACCTCGCGAGGCAGACGGTTGCCCACATAGATAAGGAAGGCGTCACCGGGGATGAAGAGCGGGGGTCCGGACTCTTCGATGTAGATCAAAGCGAAACCACCGAGATAGCCGTAGTCCTTGAGCAGCTGCCGGATCGACTCGTCGACGTTTTCCGCCTGGGCGGAGGCGTCGTTCTGAACCAGGACCACCATCAATGCGATCACGGCGACGACGACCAATGCCCCGCCCACGATCCGGGCAACGGTTGAGAGTTTCAGGGCCGGAAGAAATCCCACGCGAGCTTGGCGCCGATGAAGATGAGAGCGATGCCGGCCACCGGCTTCAGCCAGGCGATCTTCTCGATGAGGTTGGACCCTATCAGCGTGAACACGAAAAGGCAGACCGCGGCGAGGAGCACACCACCGGCGAGGACGTAAAACCGGTACGAAGGAGGCACGCCGCTCGCCACCGATGAGATGGCGAGCGCGTTGTCCAGCTGCAGCGCAATGTCGGTGAAGGCGATCAGGAAAACCGCGCCCAGGATCGTCTTTGTCATCGTTGCCTCCTACTCAAAACGAAGTTCGCCGGGCGCGCGCAGGGCGCCCAACCTAATGACTGAGTAGAGGTCTTGCCGCGGATCCTTCGATCCGCTGCGGCCCGGGCATTTGCTGCCGTCTTGACGGGACCTGCGGGAAGTGGCTACTCCCCCCTACGTTGCCATGCGAGTATACCCAGCGTGGCGAAGGCTACCGCGCGGTGGACCGGCGACAAGGTCAAGTTCGACATCGAGTCGGATTCGGGCCACTCGGTGTCCATCGATGAGCCGCCGATCTTCGGCGGCGACCTGGCGATGCGCCCGACCGAGATGCTGCTCGCGGCGCTCGGCGGCTGCACAGGGGTGAATGCGGTGCTGCTGTTGAAGAAGTACAAGCAGCCGCTGAAATCGCTCGAGGTCATGGTCGAGGGCGAGCAGGACAAGGACTGGCCCCGCGCGTTCAACAAGATCGACATCACCTTTGTCCTCAGCTGGGACGGAAAGCACGACAAGGCGCTGGTCGAGGAGGCGCTGGAGTTGGCCTGCAACAGGTATTGCCCGATTCACGGCACGCTGTCGCGCGGAACAAAGATCGAGCATCACCACAAGGACGCCTGAACGCCGGTCTCGATTAGGTGGCGTTGGCGCCAAAGGCACGTATCAGATCGCAGGATTAGGCGGCGTTGGCGCCAAAGGCACTTATCAACCGAACGGAGTTTCTCAAGGCCCAAGTAGAATTACCCCGTTCCCAAAAGCCCCCTGAAGGTGAGGCCGCTCCGGAAACTTTGCTCGACACCTACGTCCCAGTTCTGATCTACGTCCTCATCGTCCTTGGCTTACTCGGGGCATTGGTCACTCTGAGCTTCGTCCTCGGCCCCTCCAAACCGCACAAGACCAAGCTCGCGCCTTACGAGTCGGGGATCATCCCCGACACTCCGGCGCACCGCCGCCTGACGGTTCGCTTCTACCTGACGGCGATGCTGTTCATCATCTTCGACGTCGAGGCGATCTTCTTCTACCCCTGGGCGGTGCTGATGCGCCAGCTCGGATGGTTCGGCCTGATCGAGATGCTCGTCTTCATGGGCATCCTGCTCATCGCCCTCGCGCACATCTGGCGCAAGGGAGGGCTGGATTGGGAATAGAGGAGCTCGTCGAGTCGCTCGGCAACCAGGTGCTCACGACCACTCTCGGCAAGGTTGTCGGCTGGGGACGCGGCAACTCGGTGTGGCCCGCCCAGTTCGGCCTTGCCTGCTGCGCCATCGAGATGATCGCGACCGCGACGGCCGGTGTCGACATCGCCCGCTTTGGCTCAGAGGCGATGCGTGCATCGCCGCGCCAGGCCGACCTCATGATCGTCTCCGGCCGCGTCTCGCAAAAGATGGCGCCCATCCTCCGCACCGTCTACGACCAGATGCCCGAGCCCAAGTGGGTGATCTCGATGGGCGCCTGCGCATCGACTGGAGGCGTGTTCAACAACTACGCGCTGCTGCAGGGCGTGGACAAGATCGTGCCGGTCGACGTGTACATCCCCGGCTGCCCGCCGCGGCCGGAGGACCTGCTGAACGCGCTGATGATCCTGCAGGAGAGGATCAAGGCCCAGGGGATCCGCTCGCCGCAGTGATTGCAGAGAACCTGGTGGTCGAGCGGGGGGTCAGCGCTGGGGACTCATGGGTCACTGTCGCGCCCGACAACATCAAGGCCGCGCTTCAGTCGCTGAAGGATGACGGCTACCGCATGCTCGTCTTTCTCACATGCGTCGATCATCTTGCCGACGCTTCACGCACCTGGCCCGCCCGCTTCGAGCTCGTTTACCAGCTGCGCAACCTCGACACGAAGGCGCTGCTGCGCGTGCGGACGTTCGTCGACGGCGACCCGCCGCACATCGACTCCGTGCACGACCTGTTCCCGCCGGCCAACTGGGACGAGCGGGAAACCTACGACCTCTTCGGCATCGTCTTCACGGACCACCCCGAGCTCACACGCATCCTGATGCCCGACGACTGGGTCGGCCACCCGCTCCGTCGCGACTACCCGGTCGGCGGCGAGGTCGTCGAGTTCTCGGAAGAGCACGCGCTGTGGCAGACAGCCCCGGACGAAGCATGAGCACCGGCACAGAAGGGCTGACGATCACCAAGACGGGCGAGCAGGGCGCCTTCGGCGGCGAGCTGCTGACCGTCAACTTCGGGCCACATCACCCGTCGACCCATGGCGTGCTGCGGCTGATCGTGGATCTCGACGGCGAGCAGATCCGGCGCGTCAAGCCGGTGATCGGCTACCTGCACACCGGGATCGAAAAGCAGATGGAGGCGCTGCGCTGGCAGCAGGGGGTCGTGGTCACAGACCGGCACGACTACTTGTCGCCGCCCATCAACAACCTCGCCTACGCGCTTGCGGTGGAGAAGCTGATGGGCGTCGACGTGCCGCCGCGCGCGAACGCGCTTCGCGTGATCATGTCCGAGCTCACCCGCCTTTCCTCTCACCTCGTGTGGATGGGAACGAGCGGGCTCGAGCTCGGCGCGATGTCGATGCTGATGTACTGCTTCCGCGAGCGCGACACGATCCTCGACATGAACGAGGAGATCTCCGGTTTCCGGATGCACACGTCCTACATCAGGCCTGGAGGTGTGTTTGCGGACGCGACGCCTCGCTTCTTCGAGATGCTCGATGCGTTCATTCGCGACATGCCCGGGCACATCGACGAGTACGAGGACCTGCTGACCATGAACCCGATCTGGCGCTCGCGCACCATCGGCGTCGGCCGGCTGTCTCCGGAGGACGCGAAGGTGCTGGGCGCGACCGGGCCGATGCTGCGCGGTTCCGGCGTCGATTGGGACCTGCGCAAATCGATGCCGTATTCGGGTTACGAGAACTACGATTTCGAGGTCGCGACTTCCAAGGACTGCGACTGCTACGGCCGCTACCTGGTCCGGATCAAAGAGATGCGCGAGGCGGTCAAGATCCTCCGCCAGGCGGTCGACAAGATGCCGGACGGGCCGATCAACGTCGACGACCGCAAGATGCTGCCTCCGCCGCGCGAAGAGCTCGAGACCTCGATGGAAGCGGTGATCCACCACTTCAAGCTCTTCACCGAGGGGTATTCCGTGCCCGCGGGCGACGTGTACGTCGCGGTCGAGTCGGGTCGCGGCGAGAACGGGTGCTACGTCGTCAGCGACGGCACGCACAAGCCGCGTCGCGTGAAATTCAGGTCCGCTTCGTTCGTCAACCTCCAGGCGCTCGAGCGCATGGCGCTCAACCACATGGTCGCCGACATGATCGCGATCATCGGCACCGCGGACACTGTCCTCGGGGATGTGGACAGGTGAGCGCGCTCGCGATTTCGGTGCGTTTGGCACCAAACGAACCTTTGCCGGCGCCGATTCGGTGTGCTTGGTACCAAACGGACCAAATTCCTGAGGGTTGCTCGTGAGCGCGCTCTCGCCGCACGTCATGGAAGAGATCAAGGCGCTGCCCGCGAAGTATCCGCAGCCGCGCTCGGCGGTGATGCCCGCGCTGGACCTCGCGCAGGAAGAGCTCGGCTACCTCACGCCCGAGGCGATGAGCGAGGTGGCGGTCGCGCTGCAGCTCGATCCCGGATATGTCGAGGGCGTCGCGACCTTCTACACGCTGTTCCATCTCGAGCCGGTCGGCAAGCATCGCTTCTACGTCTGCACCAATCTCAGCTGCACGCTGCGCGGCGCGGAGGAGATCGTCGAGCACCTGCGCGGGGCGATCGGGGTCAGAGAGGCGGGCGAGGTGTCGGGGGACGGGCTCTTCTCATACGAGGAGGTCGAATGCATGGGCGCGTGCGAATACGCGCCTATGTGCAGGATCGACCACCGGTACCACTACGACTTGACGAACCAGAAGATCGATCAGCTGGTGGCGGAGCGGCGTTCTCTCACGTCAGGGCCAGCTTCAGCCCCTTACCCTACCCCTCTCCCCGATGGGGAGAGGGACATACCCAAGCCCAAGCGTGCGCCCAGGAAGAAGAAGAGTGGCTGACCAGAGGGGGACCGTGGGTGGGCCGGTGCTGACCGAGTGGTTCGCCACGGCAGGCCTGCACAAGCTCGAAACCTACGAGAAGCTCGGCGGCTACTCGGCGCTGCGCAAGGTCGTCACCTCGATGACGGCGCAGCAGGTCATCGACGAGGTCAAGATCTCGGGGCTGCGCGGGCGAGGCGGCGCGGACTTCCCCACGGCGATGAAGTGGTCCTTCGTGCCGAAAGACCACCCCGGGCCGAAGTACATAGTGGTCAACGCCGACGAGTCCGAGCCCGGCAGCGCGAAGGACCGCTACCTGATGGAGAACTCACCGCACGCGCTCGTCGAGGGCGCTGCCATCGCGAGCTTCGCCATCGGCGGCCATCAGGCATGGATCTACATCCGCGGCGAGTACGACCTTCCCTACGAGATGCTGCGCGAAGCGATCGCCGAAGCCCACGCCAAGGGCTACCTCGGCGCCCATCCGTTTGGGACCGGCCACGCGCTCGATGTCCGGCTGTACCGCGGCCACGGGGCGTACATCTGCGGCGAGGAGACAGCATTGCTCGAGTCCCTCGAGGGCAAGCGCGCCCAGCCTCGCTCCCGTCCCCCATTCCCCGCCATCAAAGGCGCGTGGGGACAGCCGACCGCGGTCAACAACGTCGAGACGCTGTCGACTGTGCCCTGGATCATCCGCAACGGCGGCGCCGAATACGCGACGCGCGGGACCGAGAAGGCGAAAGGGACGCGCATGGTGACGGTCAGCGGCGACGTCAAGAAGCCCGGCAACTACGAGATCGTGATCGGCGTCACGTACCGCCACATCATCGAGGAGCTCGCCGGCGGTTACCTGCCTGGACGCAAGCTAAAGGTGTTCTGGCCCGGCGGCTCGTCGGCCAAGGTCCTCCCCGCCTCCATGATCGACACGTCCACCGACCTCGACGGCCTCAAGGCCCTGGGGACGATGGGCGGTTCCGGCGGCATCATCGTGATGGACGACTCGCACTGCGTGGTCAAAGGCGCCGCGCGACTTTTGCGCTTCTACGCCCACGAGTCGTGCGGCAAGTGCACCCCGTGCCGGGTCGGCGGCAACTGGGCAGTCCGGACCTACGACCGCATCCTTGCGAACGAGGGCTCGCAGCTCGAGCTCGGCGTCCTCGAGCGGGTCGCGGACGGCCTGCAGAACGGGCGCTGCCTGTGCGGCCTGGGCGACGCGGCCGGCTGGGTCATCGAGTCGACCATGCGCCACTTCCACGACGAGTACGAGGACCATTGCCTCCGGCACACCTGCAACGTGGGAGCTGTAGCAGCTCATGCCTGACGTAAACCTGACCATCGACGGGCACAAGATCACAGTCCCCGCCGGGACCCTGATCGTCGAGGCGGCCAAGACCGTCGGCATCGAGATCCCTGTCTTCTGCTACCACCACAAGCTCGACCCCGTTGGGGCGTGCCGGCTGTGCCTCGTCGACTTCACTCCCGGACCGCCCCGCCCCCAAACCGCATGCACGACGCCGGTGGCGGAAGGGATGGTCGTGCGCACCCAGAGCGCGATGGCCGTCCAGGCGCGCGCCGACATTCTCGAGTTCGAGCTCGTCAACCACCCGCTCGACTGCCCGGTCTGCGACAAGGGCGGCGAATGCCCGCTGCAGGACTTCACGTTCCGCCACGGGTACCCGACGAGCCGGATCGACGGGCCTCGCCTCCACTTCCGCAAGCC
>Ga0209011_1000667_pt1 | contig 12617 bp, 11 predicted proteins | sample BlaSpr_A8_OM1_M3_FD_187986 | JGI IMG/M metagenome (GOLD analysis project Ga0209011, IMG submission 187986) | Forest soil microbial communities from Thunder Bay, Ontario, Canada - Black Spruce, Ontario site 2_A8_OM1_M3 (SPAdes) (version 2) | ecosystem: Environmental > Terrestrial > Soil > Boreal... | reverse complement strand
ACAAGGGCGTCAAGCGGCGGGGTGCTTCCAGTTCTGCACACTGAATCCGAAAACCCAAGAATGTATATGGAAGTATCGCAATTGCTCGCAGAGGTTTGAGGAGAGGCCTCATAATTGTTGTGGTATGTTGCCGTGCCGAGTACGTTTCCGACGATGTTGTACCCTCTGCAGTTGGAATATAGATTCATGGCATGCGTGTTTGCGGACTTTCCCGACTGAGCGCCAGGCAACTGATTGCGGAAATAGGTCACCAATCCACCCGTCCCGTGAATGTCGTCGCAATCGATCGCGTTGAAGCTGTTGCCCTCAAACAAGTTCATCAGGTTTCCCGCATCGTGGTTCGAGTAGCTGTTCTGCATCCAGCTGGCTGAGACGGTGTAGAAGTTGTTAATCGAAAAGTTAAATCCGTAGACGTTTCCCGAGCTTCCCCCTGACATGATGGGCGAGGCGATCTGTTCAAAAATGTTATTCTCGATGAGATTGTCAGAAGAAATAAACGACTCTACACCGTAACTTTGCTGGGCGCCGTTCTGGGTGCCGAAGAAGTAGCTGTCGCGGATCACATTGTGGGAAGATTGATAGAGCCAAACGTGGTTCCGGTTTCCCCGTATGGACCTGACGTTTTTTACCCAGCTTTGGGAGGCATCGTAGAAGTAGATGCCCGCACTAATGCTTGTGCCGCTGCCACTGTTATCGACGGTAAGGTTCTCGATGCCGACCGCTGTAATCTGGGGCGTCCACCAAACTCCAGGCGACTGGCTCGATCGCCAGTTGTTCATAAAAAGTCCTGGAGAGATTGTGACCACGTTTCCGCTGATCCCTGTGACGGTTACAATCTGCGTCTCATTACGGTCCACACCCCCGATGGTCCGGCCATTCGAGGAACCTGCCTCCCCGCCTTGATGGCAGGGGCTGGCGTCACAGACAAACCATCCCCCGGTGTCCGAGGTGTCATTGGCTTGATCCAGAATGATAACGCTCCCGGCCGAAAGACCACTGGTGCTGTCCAGCGTGATCTGGGTAGCTCCCTTTGCATATCCGGCCGTCCAACTGTGCGCGTTGCTACCGCCGGGCTGAACCTGTGTACTGCCCACAAAGGCCGGATTTGAACCGATAACGCAAATGTCTCCGCCTTGACCGCCGCAACTGTCACCGCTCGAGAATTGCAAAATAGTCAGGGTTGGACCGGCGCCACGCAGGGTGACGTTACTATGGCCGCCGAAATTGATTCCCCCCGAAAGGTTGTAGGTTCCTGCATTTAGGAAGACAACTTGATTCGCCGGGCAGCTGGAAATCGCTGAACTGATCTGGGAAGCGCTCGCCCCCGGGCTGAGTGTGGCGCAGATTGTGGTGCGATTTTTAATGGTTGTGCCTGCGCGCGACCAATCGATTGCGCGACTGGAGTCGATAATTCCAGACCAGGCCTGGGCGTGGGAATAACTGGAATAACAAAGAATGATGAGAAAAAGCAAAAGCGACCGCTTCCATTTCATTTTAGCTCCTTGACGCGCCACAAGCCGAACAGAGTGCCTGACCGGTTTATCGGTCTCCCTGCAAAAGAAAATTTCCACGACTTTTAGGGGGCGTTCAAAATGTCCTGCTAAAGGATACGATTTATGGCGCAGGCGTTTTTGCCTACCCCCGGATTTGTCCAAATCATAGCTCTTCATCATTCGAGATCAGATTAGCCTCGCCGCTTCACTGATTCCTACTGGTAAAGGGAACAGTTTATGTGCAGCGATTAGCTGTACTCATGGTCAGGTAGGATTTGACCTTCATGTCAACTAAGTTGCTGGAAAGGACGACGATACATGGCCCTGGGGACGGGGGATCTGAGCGGCTAGATTTCCTCGGAAAAGCATTTGCCATTGGAAAAAGATTCAATGAGACCCGTTACCACATGTCTCCAGTACGTTGACACGCACAGAAACAGACTGTACGTTGAAAGGAGCTAAATATTTCTAGATCTAGCTTCATAGAAGGAAAAAACGTGACCGGAATTGATAGGCTTGATCCTCTTAAGGATCCGAGATGGCCGGAATTTCTGCAGAGGCATCCGGACGCCTCGATATTTCATACCCCGGGCTGGTTGGAGGCGTTGCGCCGCACATACGGGTATCAACCTGTTGTGTTCACCACCTCTCCTGCCGCACAGGAACTAGCAAATGGGGCGCTATTTTGTTGCATCGATAGCTGGTTCACCGGGCGCAGGTTGGTGTCGTTGCCTTTTTCCGACCACTGCGAGCCACTTACCGATAATCCCGAAAACCTGACGGAGTTACTCCATTTTCTCGAGCAAAACTTGAAGAAAGAAAAATGGCGCTATGTCGAACTCAGACCCTTGAACTCACTGGGGAACGGCCTCTCAGGTTTTGAGCAGAACCAGACGTCCTTCATTCACATTCTGAATCTAGCTGCATCGCAGGACGAAATCTTCCGCAGTTTTCATAAAGATTCCATTCAACGAAAGATTCGGCGCGCGGAGCGGGAGGGTTTGACCTATGAAGAGGGCCGATCGGAGCAGTTCCTGGATCAGTTCTACCATTTATTGCTCCGAACGCGAAGGCGGCACCAGCTGCCGCCGCAACCGCGCGAATGGTTCCGCAATTTAATCGATTGCCTGGGGGATCAGCTGAAGATTCGCGTGGCTTCGAAGGATGGCCAGCCCATAGCTAGTATCTTGACGCTAAGGTTCAAAGACGTCCTGGTCTATAAATATGGCTGCTCTGACGCCAAATATCACAATTTAGGTCCCATGCATCTCTTGTTCTGGAAGTCGATTCAAGAGGCCAAAAACAATGGTCTTAAGGAGTTCGACCTGGGCCGTTCGGATGCGGACAACGCAGGCCTGGTGGAGTTCAAGGACCGTTGGGGCGCGACACGATCTACGCTGACCTATCTGCGGTACCCGGTGGTTGCCGTCAAAAAGGACTCAACCGAGGGGTGGAAAGTGCGAATTGCTAAGCAGCTCTTCTTGCACATGCCAGATGGCTTCCTGGAGGCCGCTGGCAAGCTGTTATATAGGCATGTTGGCTAGAGAAGGACATCAAATAAGAATCCTAAAGATTTTAAGCGGAATTTAATGTTACTTTCAGTCGAGGGGTGGGCTCGACTGAACGCACGATGTGGTGATGCGCGTATTCTGGGAATTTTCAACTCCTCGTTTGGATGCAAACTCACAAGACCAAGAGCGATTCGTCCGCTGAATATTACGTAGGCAGCTCAAATGCTGCCAGCGAGCGTGTTGGGTGACGAAGGCACAAGGCTATTTCAGAGTCATGCGCATAGGGTAAATTGCATGTCGGAGATTCTGCATTCTTTAGAATCAAACGGAGACTCTGTCTATCTTGCGGGTAGGGGGGGCGAACTGAACTTGCGCGCGCTCGAAATTGATTTTCGGGCGGACCCACGATGGAGGCCGTTCGTGGCAGCCCATCCGAATGGCACTGCTTACCACCACCCGCTTTGGCTGGAGGCTCTTGAAAAGGAATATGGACAGAGAATCGTCACCCTCGCCTGTGAAAGCGGTGACGGCCAACTTCGGGCACTCCTGCCGCTCATCTACACCAAAGGGCTCCCTTTTCGTATTGGCGGGCAAAGTGCGGCTCGCCGTCTTTCCTCTCTTCCACGCACCCCCATTGGTGGCCCGCTCTCAATCGACCGCCTAGCCAGTGCTGTTGTCTTGCGGGCCGCGATCAAGCTTGTCAGGCAAGACCCAGGGACTCGACTCCAGCTTAAGACGCACGAAGTTGGACTTGATGAGCTAGCGGATAGCCTCGCCTGTACGTTTTGGCGGCACACCTATGTACTGGACCTTCCAAATCGACCCGAAGATCTGCGCTTTGGAAACCCGCGCAACCGCAATCGTATTCGTTGGGCGGTTAACAAGGCTGCCAAACACGGGGTTCGCGTTCGGCCTGCGGAGACAGCGGATGACTTGAAAGCCTGGTACGAAATTTACCTCGACACTATGCGCCGGAATGTAGTGCCGCCAAGACCTTATCGCTTTTTCGAGGCTCTTTGGGGCCCGATGCGATCGGGCGGACTCATGCAGTTATTGCTCGCCGAACAAGTCTGGGAGAAAGGAAAGAGGTTGCTGGCGGGATCCATCTTTCTGATGTTTGGCCGGACGGTTTGCTATGCTTTTAATGGAGCCCAGCCAGAAGATTTTTCGCTCCGTCCAAACGACGCGATTCAATGGCACGCGATCCACGATGCATGCAAGGCCGGCTTCCGCCTTTTCGATTTTGGCGAGGTGCCCGAGGGAAACACGCACCTGGCTGAGTTTAAGAGTAAATGGGGCGCCGAGCCAAAACAATTACTTCGCTACCATCACCCACCGCTAAAAATGTCGGACGGCGAAGAATCCGAAGGATATTCCCAGCGTCTGACGAGAGTGGTCTGGCAGAGACTCCCACTTAAAGCAACCGCTTGGATGGGCGACTGGCTGTATAGGTTTTTATAAGGAAACTTGCCTTTCGCAATAGTAGACCTTGCCAACCCTCCCGGAATGTCCTCATTTCGCTGCTACTTTGAACCGCGCGGGCAAGTCTTTCAGTTTAGGTTCTTGATCTAGAGCCACGACGGAGTCGTGAATTTAGAGACACAGCGCTTGAGGCTGTGGATTGAGAACTTTGTGATTTCCCCTATAGTAGTTCCATGGAGCGCGTCAAGTCACTTGGGAACACGCTGACATCATGCAAACCGTACCGGCCAGCCTAAGAAACCAAGCGCTTGTCGACTACTACCGGTGTCCCGAAGGCATAGGGGATTTTGTTTTGGCTGGGAAGTTATCTGACGATTCCGGCTTTTTCAGGTTTGGTCCTGAAGCGATTTGTTACGGTCAAACTTCTTCGGGTGCCAGGGCCCCGGGTATGCGGGCTGATCTTCACGATTCACTACAGGACGTTTCAACGGAAGATTCGACGCTGCGCCTTCCGTTTGATCCCACGCAAGTCATCGATAACTTGCGATGCGAACGGTATTTCACGAACACGGCAAGCGTTAAGACAAAATCCATCCTAGAGTCTATTATTCGGAGTAGCTACTATGCGGTCCGGCCGTTGCTGCCTGTACCCGTCCGACGGCATATTCAGAGATTTCGCCTTAAGGATTGGGACGATATTTCCTTCCCGCATTGGCCCGTGGATCGGACTGTGGATGTTCTCATGGAAAAGTTGCTGCTTGTTTCCCTCCAAGCACATGCGATCCAAAGAGTTCCGTTTATCTGGTTTTGGCCGGAGGGTTCCCCAAGTTGCACCATCGTCACACACGATGTCGAAGCACTGAGGGGCCGGAACTTTTGTACAAAACTGATGGATATCAACGACTCGGCAGGAATCAAGTCATCCTTCCAAGTTGTTCCCGAAGGAAGATACCCGGTACCCGAGAATTTCTTAAACGAGATACGGCAGCGAGGATTTGAAGTAAACACACACGATCTGAACCATGACGGCCGCCTTTTTCGCGACCGGAAAATATTTTTACAGCGCGTCCAACGAATCAATCAATATGGAAAGGAATTCGGCGCGGCCGGTTTCCGCTCCGGAGCCTTGTACAGGAACTTGGATTGGTATGACGCATTGGACTTTTCCTACGATCTGTCCGTTCCGAACGTCGGGCATTTGGAAGCTCAACAAGGCGGCTGCTGCACGGTCATGCCCTTTTTCGTGGGTAAAATCCTCGAGCTGCCTCTGACCACGACGCAGGATTATTCCCTGTTTCAAATCTTGCAGGACTATTCGATCGACCGGTGGAAAAAACAAATCGCCTTGATCATGGAGAAACATGGTCTGATCAGCTTTATCGTCCACCCTGACTACATTCTAGAAAAAAGAGCCCAGGATACCTACAAATCATTGTTGGAGTACCTCGCGCAATTGCGCTTTGACGGAAAGACCTGGGTCGCTTTGCCGCGAGAAGCAAACGATTGGTGGAGACAGAGAAGTCAGATGAAACTTGCACAGGTCAATGGGGCATGGCGCATTGAGGGTCCGGGTAAGGAGCGAGCCAGAATCGCCTACGCCGTGGCTAACGATGACAAGCTTACTTATGAAATCGAATAGCCTGGCAAGTAAGCCTTTGCCGGTGGCTTATTTCTGATTTCTCCGGTGATGTCGGCATTGGGTAAACGACGATGTTGTTTTCCAAGGCGTATGACACCGAAGGTTGTGAACTTCTTGGGCCGTCCCGCCCGCTCAGAATGTCCAATCCCAGTAGCGCATTTCGCACTCGGGGCCTTCACTGACGACCGCCGCCACGAAGTGCGACGCTGGCCGGAAAGAGCGGAGGATCCAACGACGAGAGTCTTCGCTCTGGAGCTCCTCGGGCTGTCCTGGCGTCAGTGATACGCTGAAGCTGGTTAACTTTATTTGGAGGCCGAGGCCCAACGCTTTCGCATACGCCTCCTTGCGCGTCCAGCACAGGGAGAATCCCTCGGCGCGTTGCGCCGGTGGAAGAGCGCGCAATTCAGCAAGTTCGCGCGCGGAGAAATAACGCGCGGCGATTTCCTCGCCAGGAAACTCTGCACTGATAGGCTCCAAATCAATTCCGACCTCACGGCCGCGAGCGAAGGCGAGCACTGCAAGGCCGTCTGCATGAGAAATGTTGAACCGGGTCGATAGCTGGGAATCGTCCACTCGCAGCGCGGGTTTCCCATGAATTCCGTAACAAAACTCGAGGGCGTCAGGAGAAATATTCAAGTAGGCTCCGAGTAACATCCTCAAGGCGCCTCGGCAGGCGATGAAATGATCCCTGTCACGAGCGAAATGAAATCGGGCTGCCCGAGATTGCTCATCGGGAGAAAGCACTGCCCGGAGGCGGTCCAGGACGGCCGTCTCGAGCGCCAGATTTGCGCGCCAGATATGGATTTCACCCTCGGGAAGGACCAATTCTTTTACTCGAGCGGACCACAAGACGGAATCAGACATTACATAGATTATTAGCGGTTAGGTTGACTGCAATCAACCTTAAACTGGCAGCCTTGCATCTGCTTGTGGAGTGTCACGGACCGTCTACCAGTACCGATGACGGCGGGGCCATCAGTTCAGGACATGCTGTCAAGTTTCTGCCAATGCGACAGTATGTCCATTTTCATTAACCAACGCGGCACAGTTCTACGACATCCTGCTATCACGATCATCTTTTGGTGGCAGTATTATCATACTGCAAGGGTTGGTCCGGTACGGTCTTCGTTCTTTGCTTAAGAGATAGTCGCCCGGCACACCTCTATAGCGGTAATTTTGGGCTGCGGTCTTACAACGGTTCAAGTGCACTCGGGAGATGCAGGGATGAATGCGTGGAGTTCGTTCGACATTGCAATCATTCAGTTCATAAACAAGTTCGCGCACCGATCGGGCGCATTCGATCGGGCAATGTCGAGCCTCGGTGGTGACAACCTGTTGGTGAGTGGGTTCGTTGTGGCTCTATTTTGGTGGGTTTGGGCTCGAGAAGAGCAAGCGCCTGTGGATGATCGGGAGTTTCTTGTTTTTGGATTTTTTGCCAGCATGTTTGCGATTTTCGTTGCAAGAGTCCTGGCACTGAGCCTGCCTTTCCGGGAGAGGCCCCTGTACGATCCTCTCTTGTACAACGGGCTTATTAAGAACCAAGATTCGTTGATTGGCTGGAGTTCATTTCCCAGCGACCACGCCGCTCTTTTCTTCGGTTTGGCCGCGGCGGTGTGGCTCCGCTCCAAGCGTTTAGGCGCAGTGGCATTCTTTTACGTCTTTCTTTTTATTTGCTTTCCTCGGGTCTATCTCGGGATTCATTTTCCGACCGACATCATCGCGGGTGCGGCGATCGGTATCGGAGTCGTTTATCTTTGCAAAGTGGCGTGGATCAGGAAGGTTTCGACGCGCCCTCTTATGTATTGGATGGAGAACCATCCCGGCTCCTTTAATGCCTTCTTGTTTTGCATCTCCCTCGAAATGGCCGATAAATTTAACGCTATCCGGCACGCCGCTCTTCTTGGTTACCGCAGTATTCATCACACGTTGCCAATCATTCGCTAGCACCCATAACGAACCGGCCTCTCCCGGATGGCGCTCCATTCAGAAATGAAAGGGGAACCTGCAAGTTTGCTGACGGCCTGGAAACTGTCGCTGAACGTCTCAACATGTGCGGTGGCGAAGGGCTTTTGCAGTCAGGACGCTGGTCCGCGGCAAGTCCCGATGGATTCCTAAGAAGCCGGAATTGCAGCAGAGACCTGGCTCGATTCAGAGCTCTCGGTGTCAGCTGTTAATGAAGTAACTACATAGTAATATATGTGGCCAGCTTCTACGGTGAAATCCGTGTATGAACTTGTCGTGACTGGGGAAGAGGTCATTCTTGCGTACGGTCCGCCGGAAACGATGGAGCGATAGACATTGTATCCTCCCACCAACGCCGAGGTACTGGGGGTCCAGGACAATGTCGCGGAGTGCAAACTAGCCCGGACGCCTGACCCTGAGAGCGAAATGATGGTGGGTGAATTCGTTGCGTCGCTGGCCACGATGATGCTTCCTGTTACGGTTCCGGCCACCGTCGGACTGAAGGTCACATTTAATGTTGTGTTTTGTCCTGGTGCAAGAATCATCCCAGGCGAGACGCCGCTTGCAGTGAATCCCGCGCCGGAGATACTGACTTTGGAGATAGACACATTGGAATTTCCAGCGTTAGTGAATGTAATCCCCATGACGCTACTGCCCCCGAGGACTACACTTCCAAAGCTCAGACTCGCAGAGCTGGCTTTCAGAAGTGAAGTGGCGGCGACGCCCGTTCCACTGACGTTGACGCTGGCGGGCGACTTCGAGGCATTACTCATGACGGAAACAGCGCCAGAGATCCTCCCTAACTGCTTTGGTGAGAACACCACATTTAGCGTGGACTGTCCACCCGCGCCGATTGTCATCGGAAGAGACATCCCCGTCACCGCGAATCCCCGAGTCGAAATACTATCCTGTGTAACAGACAGATTCGATCCACCCGTATTCGATACGGTAATAGATTGCGAAACCACGCTGCCGACAGCGACGGACCCAAAATTAATGGACGAGGGCGACACCGCCATGGCGGCACTCCCGGGGGTATTCTGCTTTTGCTGGCCGGACGGGTTCGTGGCGCTGGTAAGACCAACACAGCCTGAAATCGAAAGCGTTCCGAGGGCAAGCAGACCTAGGGCGAGCAGGCGTATCCGTCCGGCGACCGTCTTCAATGAAGTCCGGGAATTCGCAGACTCACAGCGAAACCAACGAATGATTGTTTTTGTCATCAACGGGACGATTGTCAGGGGGCGGGCGGGACGACTCCTACTGTCCCTGAGTACAAACGAGGGACAGGCTTGGAACCTGTCCCTGAAAAGGGAAGCGATAAATCGGAAGCTTTGCCAGTGAAACGCCGATCGAGTTGGCTGAACGGTTCACCGATTCCGGTCAGCCACGTTTCTCCGCCCCGAATCTAGGGCGTTGGGATCGTTGCTGAGACCTCGTTTGAAAATTGGCTCTCAACGCTACCGGAATCCACGGATGTGACCACGTAGAAGTAGGTCTGGCCTGCCATAACGTTGGAATCCGCAAACTGTGTCGTCGTAATCAGATTGGAATTCACTTTCGTGTACGGCCCGCCGGAAGCAGTCGAACGATAGTTGTTATATCCCGCCACGGTGGACGTGCTTGCCGCCCAGTTCAATGTCGCGGAATGCGAAACCGGCTGGACGCCCGTTCCAGAGAGAGTAATCGCAGCTGGCGAGTTAGTGGCGTTGCTCGCTACCGTAGCGCTTCCCGTTACGCCCACTGCCGCTGCTGGAGTAAAAGTCACGTTGAGCGTAGCGCTCTGTCCCGGCGCCAGAATCTGTCCCGTCGAAATTCCGCTGGCGGTGAATCCTGCGCCGGCAATGCTGACGCTCGAGACAGTAACGTTTGAATTTCCCGCATTGGTGAAGGTCACGCCCAAAGTGTTATTGCTGCCCAGGCTGACGCCGGCGAAGCTCAGGCTCGTCGTGCTGGTGTTGAGTAAGAGAGTGCTGGTGGTGACCGTAAGTGTGGCGGCGTTGCTGGTCACGTTGCCAACATTGTTACTTACGATGACGCTGAACGAAGCGCCGTTATCGGAACTCGTCGTTGCCGGGGTCGTGTATGATGCCGAGGTTGCGCCACCGATCGCGGCCCCGTTCTTCATCCATTGGTATGTGAGAGTCGCAGTCCCCGATGCGGTCACGGCGAAGGTCGCGGTCTGTCCAGACGCGACGCTCCGGCTGGCGGGCTGCGTCGTGATGGACGGAGCCACTGGCACGGACGTGACCGTGAGTGTGGCGGCGTTACTGGTTACGTTGCCGGCTGGGTTGCTTACGGTGACGCTGAACGAAGCGCCGTTGTCGGAATTCGTCGTTGCCGGCGTTGTGTAAGATGCCGAGCTCGCCCCGCCGATCGCGGATCCGTTCTTCTTCCATTGATAAGTCAGAGGCGCAGCGCCTGATGCCGTCACTGTGAACGTTGCAGTTTGCCCGGCCGTGACGCTCTGGCTGCTGGGCGGCGTCGTGATGGACGGAGCCAGTAGTGCGGCTGTGACCGTAAGCGTGGCGGCGTTACTGGTTACGCTGCTCACAGTGTTGCTTACGGTGACACTGAACGAAGAGCCGTTGTCGGAATTCGTCGTTGCCGGCGTTGTGTACGATGACGATGTCGCACCGCTGATTGCGGCCCCGTTCTTCTTCCATTGGTAGATGAGAGGCGAGGTCCCCGATGCGGTCACGGCGAAAGTCGCGGTCTGTCCAGCCGTGACGGTCCGGCTGGCGGGCTGCGTCGTGATGGTCGGACCCACTGGCGCGGATGTGACTGTAAGTGTGGCGGCGTTGCTGTTAACAGAGCCTGTGGTGTCGCTGACAACGACGGTGAACGATGCACCATTATCCGAAGCCGTCGTGGCCGGAGTCACGTAAATCGAAGAAGTCGCGCCGCTGATTGCGATCGCATTCTTTTTCCATTGGTAGGAAAGCGTGCCTGAGCCTATTGCCGCGACACTGAACGTTGCGGTCTGGCCCACCGTGACGCTCTGGCTGGCCGGCTGCGTCGTGATGGACGGCGCTGCCATGCCGGTTCCACTGAGCGAAATAGTCAAGCTGGAATTCAACGCGTCACTGGCCACAACGAGACTTCCGTTGATATTCCCAGTAGCTTGCGGCGCGAATTGGAGTTGGAACCCTTGAGATTGCCCGGCGGCGATGGAAACCGAGGACATTCCGCCGACAACGCTAAAACCCGCACCGGTAACCGTTGCATTAGAAATCGTGATTGGTGTTGTTGCAGTATTCGTGAGTGTCAAAGTCTGCGTGCTTTTCAAACCAGGCGCGACGTTTCCGAAGGTGAAGCTCGTGGCGCTTGCGGCGAGCGCGCCGGTGGGCGTGCTGGTCGAACCCTTTTTCCCTGGTGCCCCAGCGCTCGTCAACCCGACACAGCCTGAAATAGCTAAACTGATAATTAGCATTGTGAGAATGGCAAACAAAGCGAGCAGGCTGCGCTGCTTTGGAAGTTCTGTCACGACAAGTTGATTTGGCGCCGGCTTGCGTTGTTTGGGGTTCTGTGTGTACGGGTTCATGTCTCGAACAGTTTAGAAACCGCACGCGACAACTCGCTACTGGTCGGGGGACCAAAGGAAGGACAGGCGGTTCATCTGTCCGGGGGGACATTCATAGTTTGTGCCCATTGATTGCGGCCCTGGCCTCAAGAAAATCACAAAACGCCTGTATTCAAGCCGTTTTGTGATTAAAAGATGACTAGAGAAAACTCTTTCGGGATCAACCTCGCGGACAGGCGGAACTCTGAGTCATGTTAGACTCGAAGCGATCGGTCAATTGCCTTCGGCACTGACTCATGAAAAAGTATTCCTCCCAGCCACCTCAAGCAGGGTCCCAGTGGTCGAATCGAATCCTGATTCTTTCTCTCATCGGTATTGCTTACCTGACGTTTTTTCCCTTCCGGTTCGACTTCGCTGCCGTGCATCCCCCCAACACATCCCCTTTTCTCCTGGGGCCGCCTGTGAAGCACACCGAGCACGTCAGTGTTTTCTTAAATGTACTTTTATTCGTTCCCTTCGGTTTTGGTCTTTCCGGCCAGCTACGCAAGCGCGGCGTCGGTCAGGGACGAGCACTGGTTGTGGCGTTAGCCGCCGGCGCCATCGCGTCCTATACGGTTGAGCTTCTCCAGTTCTACATCCCCACGCGCAATTCGGGGTGGGACGACATCACTCCGAATACCGCGGGTGCGGTGGTGGGTTTCCTCTTGTTCGATCGATGGGGCGAAATGCTTTTGAAACCTCTGTCCGCCTGGGAAGCAAAGGTAGAGGCTTGGTTCTCCTTGCGGCGGGCCTGGGTCTTCCTATTGGCCTTCCTTGGTTTTTTCTTCACGCTTTCGATCCCCTTGCAGAGAGAGACTCGATTAAGCAACTGGGACACGACCGTTCCCATGTTTGTCGGGAGCGATGGGACAGCGCGGCACGCCTGGAAAGGCCAGATCGCCAAGCTACAAGTTTGGAACCGCGCTGTCTCAGACGAGTCGGCGCGGATGCTCAACGCCGGCGAATCAGTTCCGGGCGCGGAAACCGCTCAGCTAGTCTCTTACGAATTTACCGGAGCGCCTCCCTATAAC
>Ga0209011_1000666_pt1 | contig 12622 bp, 14 predicted proteins | sample BlaSpr_A8_OM1_M3_FD_187986 | JGI IMG/M metagenome (GOLD analysis project Ga0209011, IMG submission 187986) | Forest soil microbial communities from Thunder Bay, Ontario, Canada - Black Spruce, Ontario site 2_A8_OM1_M3 (SPAdes) (version 2) | ecosystem: Environmental > Terrestrial > Soil > Boreal... | reverse complement strand
AGGTGGGGGTCACGTTCACCTTCGACGGGGCGGGCGGCGCGGGAGCGGCCAACTTCACCGCGCTCAACGCATCGAGCGATGCCATCGTCCTCACCTATTACCCGCTCGGCGCCAGCTTCCACCCGCGGGGCGGGATGAGCGCGGTCAACGACTTGCCGGCCATGGCGACGATGGCGGGGAGCAAGCCGCTGGTGCTGCAGGAGTTCGGCTACCCCGCCGACGCGCAGTACCTGGGCAGCAGCGAGAGCGAGCAGGCCGACTTCATCGCCAACGGATTGGCCACCTGGAGCGGCATCGGCGGCAACAAGATCCCTTTCCTCAACGTCTTCCTGATGCACGACTTCACGCCGGCGCTGTGCGACTACTACGGGCAGTACTACCTGCTGCCCAATAGCGCTGAGTTCAAGGCGTACCTTTGTTCGATCGGCCTGCGCAAGGCGGACGGGACGCCCAAGGCCGGCTGGAACGCCTTCGCCCAGGCGGCGGCGGTCACTGGGTTGCCTTGAGAGGGGGTGCCATCGTGGCCGGAAGGCGCCCTCGGGAGTCTCAACCGGATGGCCCTCCTGCTGCTCCTCGCTCTCCTCTGCGCGCCCGTCCCCGACGATGCGCCCGAACTGGCGCGTGTGCGCCCCGCGGTGCCGGTGCCCGGGGCGGGCGCGGCCCTGCGCGATGAGCGGCGGTCGCCGTGGGGACTCACTCTTGGCGTGGGCGCCAACGCGCCGCTCGACGCGCGCAGCGGTCTCGGCGTGGCCGTGTGGGCCGGGGCGCGGCGGTGGGTAGCGCCCCATCTCGTCGTCAGCGGCGTCGCCAGCTACCAGCAATTCGCTCACTCGGACGCGCGCACATACCGCGCCGGCGTGCAGGCCATTGCCGCGGTCGCGCGCATCGAGATTGCCTCCGAGCGCGATCGATGGCCGTTCCCCATGTTCTCGCTTTACCTCGGCGCGGGACCCGAGTTGCTCGTGACGCCCTGGAACTCGGGCATGGGCGCTCGCGCCGTCGTCGGCCTGCACCTTCCCAGCGCAGCGCGCCTCTGGAGCGGCACGTTCGCCACCAACGACCTGGGAATGTTGTTCGTCCTCCTCGCGCCACTGGCCCTCGAGCTGCAATTCCGCACGGGGGCGGCCGGCGTGCCGCCCTCGACGGGCTTCGTCATCGCCTTCGCCGTCTAGAAACGCAGGACGTCTAGAAGCGCAGGAATGGCGCCAGCGCCTCGCGCAGCTCGCGCGCGTGCAGCCAGAGAAGATCGTTGTGCCCGCCGCCCGCGATCGGTGTCAGCGCCGCGTGGGGGAAGGCGCGCGAGAGGCGCTCGCCCATCTCGAAAGGAACCACCTCGTCGGCGGTGCCGTGCACGATGAGCACCGGTATCGCGATCTGCGGCGCCTTGGAGAGCGTGTCGAAGCGGTGGCGCAAGAGCAGGCCCGTCGGGAGCCAGGGAAAGAAGCGACGGCCGAAGTCGCTCATCGAGGTGAAGGGCGAGATGAGCGCCAGCCGCGCGCCCAGCCCGCGGCGCGCCATCTCGACGGCGACCCCGCTGCCCAGCGACTGCCCCAGCAGCACGATGCGCTCCGGCGGAACTTTCAAGTCATGCAGCGCAATCTCCGCCGCCGCGTAGAGCGCCCGCTCCGAAGGCCTCCCCGCGGAAGCGCCGTAGCCGGGATACTCGACCGCGACCACGCCCACCTCGAGCGAGCGCAAGAGGTCGATCATCGGTCCCGCATCGGCCAGGTCCTCCCCGTTGCCGTGGAAGTGGACCACCACCGGCGCGCCGTCGCGCGGCGGCGCAATCTGCACGAAATAGACGAACCCGGCGGGGCCGCCCTGCACGGTGACCAGCCGGTCGGCGTGCGCGGGCGTGCGGCCCCGCGGGGGCGCGGGAAAGATGAACGACCCCTGCGCCAGCGCGACGTACGCCGCGAGCGTCAGGTACAGGCCCGCGACCATGAGCAGCGCCGCCACCACGAGCCGCCGGGCCAAGCTATTTCACGGTCACGCGCGTGAACTTGCGCTTTCCTACCTTGAGCAGATGAACTCCGGGGGCGAGCTTGGCGTTGGGGTCCGCCACGCGCTCGCCTCCCACGCTGACTCCGCCTTGTGCGATGAGCCGGCGCGCCTCGGATCCCGACGAAGCCAGCCCGAGCTGCGGCAGCGCTTTGATGAGCAGCACGCCGCCCGGTTCCGAGGCGAGCTCGCGCTCCTCGACGTCGTCGGGGACCTCGCGCCTGGCGTGCACCAGCTCGAAATGTTCCTCGGCCTCGCGGGCGGCATCGTGGCCGTGATAGCGAGCGACGATCTCCTTGGCCAGCTCGCTCTTGGCTTTCTTGGGGTGCTCGCGCCGCAGCGCATCGATCTCCGCCACGCTGCGCCTCGAGAGCAGCTGGTAATAGCGCCACATCAATGCGTCCGAGATGCTCATCAATTTCCCATATTGTTCCTGCGCCGGCTCGTCGATGCCGACGTAGTTCCCCAGCGACTTGCTCATCTTGTCGCCGACGATCTTCCCGCCCACCTCGCGCGCATCGGTGCCTTCGAGCAGGGGCCCCGTGAGACACACTTGCGGCGCCTGCCCATATTCCTTTTGTAGCTGGCGGCCGACCAATAGATTGAACAATTGATCGCTGGAGCCCAGCTCGACGTCCGCTTTCAATGCCACCGAATCATATCCCTGCGCCAATGGATAGAGGAGCTCGTGCAATGCAATGGGCGTCTCGCTCTGCCAGCGCTTCTTGAAATCGTCGCGCTCGAGCATGCGCGCCAGCGTGTATCTCGCCGCCAGCTTGATCAAGCCGGGCGACCCCAGCGGCAGGAGCCATTCGGAGTTGAAGCGGATTTCGGTGCGATCGCGGTCGAGAATCTTGAAGACCTGCTTCTTGTACGTCTCCGCGTTGGCGGCGATCTGCTCTTCTGACAGAGGAGGCCGCGTGCTGTTGCGCCCGGTGGGGTCGCCGATCATCCCGGTGAAGTCTCCGATGACGAAAATGACGACGTGCCCGAGGTCCTGGAACCGCCTCATCCTTTCGAGCGGAACGGTATGCCCCAGGTGCAGATCGGGCGCGGTCGGGTCGAAGCCCATCTTCACGCGCAGGGGCACCTGCTTCTCATGAGAGCTCTGCAATTTGCGCAGCAGGTCTTCGCGCGTGTGCACGTCGACCGCGCCGCGCGTGACCTCCGCCAGCTGTTCCTCGGGCGTGGCTCGTCGAAGCAGGTCGGCGCTCATTGCGGCAGCCTTTCCTGGACGCGCGAGATGCTGCGCGCGCGCCCCGTCTCGTCGTCGATCTCCACGACGGCCCCCTGCAGCCACACCTCGTCCTGCGCCACCTCGAACGGGGCGTGCCTCCCGGTGAGGAACCGCTCGATGGCGAAGTTCTTGCGCAGCCCGATGACGCTGTCCCACGGGCCGCACATCCCCACGTCGGTCTGGAAGGCCGTGCCCCCCTGCAGCACGCGCGCGTCGGCCGTCTGGATGTGGGTGTGCGATCCAAGCACGGCGCTGACGCGGCCGTCGAGGTAATGGCCGATGGCGTTCTTCTCGCTGGTCGCTTCGCAGTGCATGTCGACGAAGATGCAGCGCACGCCCGAGGCGCGCATCTCGCCGACCAGCCGGTCCGCGGCGCGGAAAGGGCAGTCGAGCGGCTTCATGAAGACGCGCCCTTCCAGGTTCACCACGCCGAGCCGCGCCCCCGACTTGGACTCGATGATGGCGTGCCCTCGACCTGGCGCCGGATCGGGATAGTTCGCCGGCCGCAGCTGCCGCGATCCGGCGCGGTCGAGGTACGGCCCGATCTCTCGCTTGCTCCAGGTATGGTTGCCGCTGGTCAATAGATCGAGCGTCTCCAGCAGCTCGTCCGCGCTTTCCGGCGTGATGCCCGCGCCGCCGGCGGAGTTCTCGGAGTTGCCGATGCACAGGTCGAGGCCCAGGTCGGCGCGCATGCGCGGCACGAAATGCCGCACCGCCGCGCGCCCCGGCCTGCCCACGATGTCGCCCACGAAGAGAATTTTCATACGATGATCAGCCGCGCCTCGGTGCACACCGCCGACACGGGACGGTCATGCTCGCCGACCGGGACGGAAGGCACAAGCTGCGCCTCGAAGACCAGTGCGACGCTGAATGCGCGGCAGGTCGAGAGCGTCGCGTCGTAGTGGCCCTTGCCGCGGCCCAGGCGGCGGCCACGCGAATCGACCGCGATGGCCGGGACCACCAGCAGATCGATCTCGTCGAGTGCGACGGGCGCGCCCGCGGGCTCCTCGATGCCCAGCGATCCCGCCACGAAGACGCCCGCGCCGCGCCGGAAGGAGAGGGCGCGTCCCTCGAGCACAATCGGGTAGCAGATCTCTTTTCCCGCTGCCTGCAGCGCCGCCGCCAGCGCGGCCGTGCCGCACTCGGTGGGGAGCGCGCGATACAGACCGACCACCCGCGCGCGCGCGGCCAGGTCCGAGGAGGCGAGCCGCTCCTGCGCCGCGACGGAGGCCGCGACCTGCTCCTGACTGCGGGCGCGCGGCATTCTTGCGCGCACCTCGGCGCGCAGCGCGCGCTTCTCTTCCTCGACAGGGTCCATCTCCATAGGCAGAAAAAACGAGAGCCGGCTTGCCGCCGGCTCTTCAATGCTACGCGCTTTCGCGCTCCTCCGGGTGGCCGGCAAGCCGGCGACCTCTCTTGGTAGAACCCCCGCCTCGGCCGTGTGAGCAGCGTCGGTGGTGCCCTGCTATCGCAGGTGGGATCCCTGTGCTCCCGCTTCAGGCTTCCCCGATGGCCCCGCGGAGCGGGGCGGGGGCTTGCACACCACAGGAAAGTCGGGATCCCTGGTTACAGCTATCGGGCACGAGGTTGGCCACTCATCACGCAAACCAGGCAGGGGAAGCTTTGAGGCCCTGCTATCTCCTCCTCTGGGATTAGTATGGACGCGACCGAAACGAAGTCAACGCGTACATTGCACGCGCCTGCGACCCTTCGTAGAGTGAACAGGGTGTCCGGCCTGCTTGTCAGCCTGTTCCCCCTCCTGGCGGCCGCCGAGGCGGGTCCGCTCGGGTCGTGGAGCGCCAACGAGGGGAGGATCCTCGACAAGATGCACGCCCCGTGAGCCATCCATCGCCGCGATTCGGGAAGTACGAGATCCTCCAGCTCCTCGGGCGCGGCGGCATGGCCGAGGTGTACAAGGCGCGCGCCCTCGAGGGGCCGCGCGCGGGACAGCTCGCCGCCGTGAAACGCCTCACCCCCAAGCTGACCGGCGATCCCGAGGCGGTCGATCTCTTCTGCGGCGAAGCGGACGTCTCGTCGATGCTCAAGCACCCCAACATCGTCGAGGTGTTCGAGGCGGGCGTGGTGGAGGAGGTCTATTACCTCGCCATGGAATTCGTCGACGGGCGCGACCTGGCGCTCATCCTCGCGCGCTGCCGCGAGCGGAAGATCTTCCTTCCCATCCACTTCGCCGTGCACATCGCCATGGCGGCGCTCGACGCGCTCGCCTACGCGCACGAGGCGCGCGGGCCCACCGGCATGCACCTGAACATCGTTCACTGCGACGTCTCGCCCTCCAACCTCTTCGTCTCGCGGCTGGGCGAGATCAAGCTGGGCGACTTCGGCATCGCCAAGGTGCGCTCGCTGGGCGAGGACGACGAATCGGGCACCCTGTGGGGCAAGCTGGCCTATGTCGCTCCCGAGCAGCTCGACCGCAAGCCGCTCACGCCGCAGGTCGACCTGTGGGGCGCCGCGACCATTTTGTACGAGTGCCTCACCAACCAGCGCGCCGTGCAGGGGCAGACCCCCGAGGAGATGCAGGCATCGCTGCGCGCCGGCCGCATCGGCGGCGTGGAGTCGCTGCGGCAGGAGATCCCCCCCGGCCTGGGCGACGTGGTGCACAAGTCGCTGCAGATCGACCCGGCCATGCGCTATGCAAGCGCCCAAGAATTCGCCGGCGCACTGCAGCCTTTCCATGACGAGATCAGCGGCGGCGCGCTGGGGATCGCCAGCGTGGTGCGCGGGTTGTTCAAGGCATAGCGCCGGGGGTACAACTCATCCGTGCGTCTACGAGCGTGGCTCGCCGGCTTCCGCTGGCTGCACGAGAAGGCCCGTCGCGGCCCGCTGCCGCCCGAGGAGGTCGAGGCCTACCGCGAGGCGCGCGACGACCTTGCAGCGATGCTGGTCGCCGCGCAGAGGTTGACGCTCAACCCCAACCAGGCCGCGCGGGAAGCGCTGCGCGTCGTGCGGATCCTCCCGCTCGAGCTGGAGCTGGGGACGGGACCCGCGCGAGGCGAGACGCTCGACATTTCCACCGGCGGCTTCTCGTCGGTCCTGAAGCGCGCCCTGCAGCCGGACGAGATGATCGGATTCACGCTGCACCTGGGCAACGGTCCGCTGCGGGGGCGTGCCCGCGTGGCCAGCGTCCTACAACAGGAAACCTCCATCCGCGTCTCGTTCCGGCTGGAAGGTGCTTCGCCCGCCGCCGTCGAGCTGCTGGCAACCGAAGTGATGGACGCTGCGCTGGAACAATTCGCGAACCTGGTCGAGCAAGTCTAATGAACCCTCAGGATTGGACGAGCCTGGTTGACTGGATGGCCGCCTTCCGCGCGCTCCACGAGGAGGCCCGCCGGGGCAAGCTCGACCCGCAGGTCGTCGCGCGCTACGAGCAGGACCGCGAGGTGCTGGCGAAGGCCTTGCTCATCGCGCAGCGGCTCTCGGTCAAGCCGGGGCAAACCGCGCGCCAGACGCTGCGGGTCTACCTGACCCTGCCCGTCGAGCTGGTGTTCAGCGACCGGCGCGAGCAGACCACGACGCTGGACCTGGGGCTGGGCGGTTTCGCGGCGTTCCTGCCCAAGTCGGTGCGCGTTCTCGAGTGCCCCGAGTTCACCCTCACGCTGCGCGGCGCCGGCCGGGCCGTCAGCGGCCGAGCGAAGGTCGTGAACGTGCAGCGCAAGGGGAAGCCGTATCGCGTCGCTTTCTCCTTCGAGGATCTACCGCCCGCCGAGGCGCAGCGCATCGGTCTCGAAGTCTTCGACGCTGCTCTCGCCACCATCCCACCCCGCTGAGCGTCAGCTCTTGCGGGCGCGCTGGACGACCCGGGGCAGCACCTGGCAGACGCGGTCGATCTCCTCCGCGGTGTTGCCGTTCCAGAGCGAGAAGCGGACCGCGCCGCGGGCCAGATCGCGCGGATAGCCCATGGCCAGCAAGACCGGCGAGGGCTCGAGCGATCCGGAGCTGCACGCGCTGCCGGTGCTCACCGCGACGCCCTCCACGTCCAGGGCGACCAGCAGGGTCTCTCCTTCGCATCGCTCGAATGCGACATTGAGTGTATTACACACACGCGACACGCCCGCGCCGGCGACATGAGCGCCGGGGATCTCGCGCGCCGCCGCCTCGAGCCTGTCGCGCAGCGCGCGGAGCCGCAGTTCGGTCGTGGGTTGCATCGCGACGGCCCGCTCCAGCGCTGCCGCCAGCCCGACGATGCCCGCCACGTTCTCGGTGCCGGCGCGCCGGCCTTTTTCTTGGTGACCGCCGACCTGCACCCCTTCGAGCTCCAGTCCCCGCCGCACCAACAGGAGTCCCGCCCCCTTGGGGCCGCAGAGCTTGTGGGCAGAGATGGAAAGCAGGTCCCAGGGAAAATCGAGCCGGATCTTTCCCGCGGCCTGGACGGCGTCGACGTGCAGCGGCACGCCGTGCTCGCGGCAGAGCGCGGCCACCTGCCGGATGGGAAAGATGACGCCCGTCTCGTTGTTCGCGGCCATCACCGAGCAGATCGACGCGCCGGGCAGCGCGCGCGAGAGCACCTCCAGGTCCAGCTCCCCCGAGCGTGAGACCGGCACGCGGACCGCGCCCTCCGATGCGCCCATCACCGCCGGATGCTCCACGGTGCTGGTCACGACCTTGCGCGGCCGCAATCCTCGCAGCGCCAGCGCGTCCGACTCGGTGCCGCCGCTGGTGAAGACGATCTCGCGCGCATCGCAGCCGAGCGCCCGCGCGCACCGCTCCCGCGCCCCATCGACCAGCGCCCGCGCGTCCTGCCCCGGCTTGTGCACCGACGACGGGTTGGCGAAGAAATCCGCCAGCGCCGGCATCATCTCCGCCATCACCTCTGGCGCCAGAGGCGTGGTGGCGTTGGCATCGAGGTAGATGGCGCTCAAGGCTCGAGCGGAACCAGCGGCGCCCCCGGTCCGGGCCGCAGGTGGAACGCGCGAAGGAAGGCCGCGAACAGGTCGCTCGACAAAAGGTCCGCCGACCGCGCCTTGAGCGGAATGCGCGCCCCCGCCATGGCGCCGTGCCCGCCGGCGCTGCCGCCCATCGGCGCGCAGATCTCGCGCACCAGCTTGCCGGCGTTGACGCGGCGGTCGTTGAGCCGCAGCGAGAGGTAGAGCTCGCCCTTGTACGAGCCCGTCGCGAGCGACCAGCGCAGCCCCTCGAGGCTGACCAGCCTCTCGGCCACCTCGGGGACGATCTCCGGCACGTACACCTCGCCCATGTCCACCAGGCAGGCCTCGCCGTGCCCGTGAAGACGCGCCCGCTCGTATGCCTGGTGGTAAGCGTTGAAGTAGCGCGCCGGCACCGAGGGGTGCTCGATGCGGGAGAGGGCCGGCTTGTCGACGAGAGGGAAGAGCCAGTTGTAGCACTCGACGTCGGCGGGGTCGAACTCGCGCCCCAGGTCGCGGGTGTCGCTCTTGATGCCGTAGAAGAGCGCGGTGGCGAGCGCCGGCGCGGGGACCAGCTTGGCCGCGCGCAGGTATTGCGTGACCAGCGTCGAGGTAGCGCCGGCTGCCCCGCCCACGTCGTGGAACGCCGCCAGCAGCGACGCCGGGCGCGCCGGGTGGTGGTCGATGACGATCTGCGGAACCCGCTCGGTGACGAGGGAGTAGTTGCCCACTTCGGGCTGCGTATCGACCAGGCAAATGAGGTCGTGGTGCTGGTCCTCGACGCGCGACACCGGCTGGACGGGCAGGTGCAGCACCTTGAGCAGGGCCTTGTTCTCGGCCCGGCCGATGATCCCGCCGTAGGCCGCGGTCGCTCCCACACCCGCGCACTCGTGGAGGAGATGTGCGAGCCCGCAGGCGCTGGCGACCGCATCGGGGTCGGGGTTGTCGTGCGTCACCACCAGCGCATGCTCGTGCCCGCGCGCTACGGCGAGGAGCTTGCGGAGCCTCTCCCGTAGCGCGAACCGGGTTGTATGGTCGGGGGGCCGCTCGGGAAGGTGCGGCGAAGGGGCGTTACCCATGGAATTAGCGTGCAACCTTAGTCGGGCCGGACCGGGCTGGCAACGCGCGCAGGTCCCTTGCGTCCTTTGGTGTTCCGTGCCTCGGTCGCCCGCAACCTCTTCAAGCGCAGCAGGCAGGCGCGGTTCCCCTCTGGGGGAATCTCGAGATAGCCAGGAACCTCGCGGAATCTGGGGTCATTTACCAGCCGGCGGAAAGCCAGGGGCCCGATCTCTCCCTTGCAGACATGCTCGTGGCGGTCCACGCGGCTGCCGAGGGGCTTCATGCTGTCGTTCAGGTGGAAGGCCTTGAGAAGCTCAATGCCCAACACTTTTTCGAATTCAGTAAACGTTTCGTCAAATCCCCGATCGGTGGAAATGTCGTACCCGGCCGCGAACACGTGGCAGGTGTCCAGGCAGATCGCGACGCGCCCGGGGCTCTTGCAGCGCTCGCGGATCTCCAGCAGCTCCTCGAAGCTCCGGCCCAGCGAGCTGCCTTGCCCGGCGGCCGTCTCGAGCAGCACGAGACAGCGGCCCTTGTGCGCGGCGAAAGTGCGGTCGAGCGCCTCGGCGATGAGCCGCAGGCCCGCCTTCGTGTCGGGGTTCGAGCCGGGATGGACAACCAGGTGCAGGGCGCCGATCAGGTCGCAGCGCTCCAGCTCGTCGATGAACGCCGCGACGGATTTCTCGCGCAGGTCGCCGGGACCGCAGCCCAGGTTGATGAGGTAGCTCGCATGCACGCTGACGGGAAGGCCGGTGGCCTGCGCGTGCTTGTGGAAGAGCTCCGCGTCCTCGGGGGTGATCTCCTTCGTGCGCCACATCCTGCTGGATTTGGTGAAGATCTGTAGCGCTTCGGCGCCGTCGGCCAGCGCGCGCGTGAAGGCCTCGTGCAGCCCGCCGGAGGTGGATTCGTGCGCGCCCAGGAGCATGGGGCGCGCACTCTACTCGCAATGGAGGGCGTGAGCTATGCGCCGCTGGCGATGCGCTTGCGCGACATCTCGTTCCAGCCGGGGACGAAGTACTTGAAGGCGTTGTCGAGGTCCTCGTCCATGCACTCGAGGAGCACGAAGCTGAACTGCGACGCGTTGAGTCGGAGAGCGTCGTAGTACTTCTGCCGGTCCATGCTGTGGATGACGAGCGGCATGTAGCCCGCGCGCATCAGGATCAGGTTCATCATCGCGCGGCCGATTTTCCCCGACAGATCCGAGAAAGGGAAGATCTCCATGAACCGGTGATGCGACATGCTCGCCTGCCGGAAGGGGTGGAACCGGCGGAATTCTTCGCTGCTCATGAAGTCGAAGAGCTGCTCCAGCGCGGGCTGGATCTGCACGGGCTGCACGATGTCGTGGAAGTAGGTCCGGTGCAGCGGCATGTCGCGGCGGAAGGCCACCGGCATGCGGTTCGGCAGTCCGCTGTAGAGGATCTCGTACAGCTTCTTGACGAGCGTGAGGTTGTACTTGACCTGGCGGGCCTGGGCTTCTTCCTTGATGAAGTCGATGACGTTGCGCTGGTTTCGCACTTCGGTGAAGGCGTGGACCATCGAGCTGTCCACCATGCCGGGGTTGGGCTCGAGCGCCTGCCGCAACTCTGCGTGGGTGAGCACCATGCCCTCGAGCGCGGACTCGTGATAAATCCAGGACAGCTCGTACTTGTCGAGGAAGTCCTGCGTGTCCCGGGGGCGCTGCCGCATCAGTTCCCGTACATCCTCGGTGCGGTCTTCGAGGTCCAGGTACTGGGTCCGGCTCACAGGGCGGCTCCTTTGCGCTGCAACTGCAATTATTTACCTTGGTTGCGGGGCAACCAGGCTAGCAAGTGAACAATTCCTCGTCAACCGAATATCCAAGCGGTTCCGCGGCCGTGTGCGTCATAGCGCCGACCCGGCTGCTGGCCAGCCGGCCACGGCCCTGTCTCGCCCTTCGGCAGGCATAACCTAGGTCAAGCTGCCGACATTCCTTCGGCTTTGTACGGCTTTGGCTTCGGGCCTAGGGCTTCAGGCCTCGGACTTCAGGCTTCGGGAAAGCCCGGCTTTTTCGGCAATGCCGAGGCCTGACCCCGCGGGTGAGTGCGCGACTGCGCGTTGTTCACTGCTGGAGCTCTGGACCGCCGGCGCGTCGACCGGGCTCAGCCAGTCGGCATATCGCGGTTCGAGGCCGCGCACCGCGCGGAAGAAAGTCGCCTGGATCTCCCGCGTCATGGGCCCCATCTCGCCCGCGCCGATGCGGCGGTCGTCCACCTCGCGGACCGGTGTGATCTCCGCCGCCGTGCCGCACATGAACGCCTCGTCCGCGCAGTAGAGATAGTCGCGCGAGAACCGCCGCTCCTCGACGCGGATGCCCTTGTCCTGGGCGATGCGCAGGATCGACTCGCGGGTGATCCCCTCGAGGATTCCGCCCGCCACCGGCGGCGTGTAGAGCACGCCGTCGCGGACCATGAAGATGTTCTCGCCGGTGGCCTCGGCCACGTACCCCTGCTGGTCGAGGAGGATGGCCTCGTCGTACCCCGACATGAGTGCCTCGCGCTTGGCGAGCACGCTGTTGAGGTAGTGCCCGGTGACCTTCGCGCGCGTGGGGTCCGAGTTCATGTGCATGCGCGTGTACGAGCTGATCTTCACGCGGATGCCTTTCTTGAGCCCCTCTTCGCCGAGGTACGCGCCCCAGAACCACGTCGCCACGGTGAGGCGGACCGGGTTGACCGCGCCCACGCCCATCAGTCCGTCCGAGTAGTACGCGATGGGCCGCAGGTATCCCTCGTTCATCTTGTTGGCCCGCATGACTTCCTTGCACGCCTCGGTCACCTGCTCCTTGGTGAACGGCATCTCCATCAGGCAGATGTGCGCGCTCTCGAAGAGGCGGCGGACGTGCTCGCGCAGCCGGAAGATGGCGCCGCGGCCGTTGGGCTGTGGATAGCAGCGGATGCCCTCGAAGACGGCGACGCCATAGTGCAGCGAGTGGGTCAGCACATGGATCTTGGCGTCCGCCCACGGCACGAGCTTGCCGTCCATCCAGATGAGCTCGGAGGGCTTGATCTTCTCGACCTTCTTGGTCGCCACGGGCACCTCGGTCACTGTGAGACGGGCGCTCTTAACACGCCCGCTCGCCGGAAGGCTACGCGCATCTGTGTCACCCCGCCACTCGCATCTAGGTCGGCAAGGGACCGATGGGCGCGAGCAGCCGCTGGAGGACCGGCAGATCGCTGAGGAGCTCCTCCTTTGCGGATTCCACCACCTTCTGCAGGGCGCGCGGGCTGGGGAGGATCGCCAGGGGCGAGAGCGTGCGGCGGAATGCCTTGTAGATGTGCGCGTAGGGCCGGTTCCGCGCGACGGCCGGGGCGGCGATGCTCTGCAGCGGCAGCCAGAGCGGCGTCACCAGGCGCGGCGCAAACCCGTCGAGCGCGAAGACCACCGTGTTGCGGCTTCCCGAGTCGGGCAGCCCGCTGCGCTGGACATGCTG
>Ga0209011_1000664_pt1 | contig 12639 bp, 11 predicted proteins | sample BlaSpr_A8_OM1_M3_FD_187986 | JGI IMG/M metagenome (GOLD analysis project Ga0209011, IMG submission 187986) | Forest soil microbial communities from Thunder Bay, Ontario, Canada - Black Spruce, Ontario site 2_A8_OM1_M3 (SPAdes) (version 2) | ecosystem: Environmental > Terrestrial > Soil > Boreal... | reverse complement strand
CGACCGCCCTCGACTTCCGCTCCACGCGGGACCTCAAGGCATTCGCCGATGCGCTCGCCGCACGCCGCGATTCGCTCACCGCCGACGAGCGCTACCATCTCGCCAAGGCCCTCGAGGAATGCCAGTTCGCGACCAACGTGAACGAGGACCTCGCCGCCTACAGCGCGAAGCAGCGCCGCGCGTTCCTCGCCACCCTGCCCACGGGCGACCCGCTCAACGCGAGGCGCATCGCGGCGTACGAGGCGGTCGACAACACCCAGCGCTGCCTGCGCTTCCAGGGCTCGAAGATCTCGCCGCGCGATATCGAGGACCTCTTCCAGCTCGCCGCGCAGCAGGGCGACCCGCGCGCCCAGGCGCGCCTCCTGGTGACCGACCTCAACAACAAGAACAACACCGGCAAGGGCAACGGCGAGGCCTCGGCGCATCTTTTGGCGTGCGCGGCGGTGGTGGGGGCATCGCTTTGTTGGTCGATGGGCGCGGTCTTCTCGCAGCGGTTGCAACTCCCGCGCGACCCGGTGCTGAGCGCGGGCATGCAGATGACCTGCGGCGGCGTGATGCTCACCGCCGCCAGCCTGCTCCGCGGCGAGCCGGCGGCAATCGACCTTGCGGCGTTCTCCGGCCGGTCGGTGGGCGCGCTCGCCTACCTGATCCTGTTCGGATCGGTCCTCGCGTTCGCCTGCTACTCGTACCTGCTCAAGCACGTTCGGGCGGAGGCGGTGGCGACGCACGTGTTCGTCAACCCGCTGGTAGCGGTGGCGGTGGGGGTCTGGCTGGGCGGCGAGCAACTGCGGCCCGCACATCTCGTCGCGGGCCTCTTCATCCTCGCCTCGGTGTGCGTGATCGTCCTCGGCCGCAGAGGCGCTCCGTCGAGTGAACTCTCAGGCCGTCGCTTGCTGCTCGTTGGCGGCGACGAAGGGGACGGGCTTGTAGAGGACCGCCACGATGGCGAAGAGCGCCGCGCCCAGCAGCATGAAGCCCGCCCAGAAGAGGAAATAGTTGGTGCGGCTGGCGAAGGACACGTTGCGCGTCACCAGGCTGGTGACGAATGAGCCGAGGCCGATGGTGAGGAACCAAAGGCTCATCAGCGTTCCTTTCATCGATTTGGGCGCCTGGGTATAGGCGAATTCCAGAGCGGTGACGCTGACCAGCGTCTCGGCGATGGCGATGATCACGTATTGAATCACCTGCCAGCCGATGTGCGGCCGCCCGCCGCCTTCGATCCAGCGCTGGATCGCCGCCGCCGCGAGGAAGCCGGGGACGGTGATGAACATCCCCGCGGCCATGCGGCGCAGAAGCGTGACGCGAACGCCGGCGCGTTCCAGAGCGGGATAGATGAGATAGGAAAAGAGCGGCACCATGATGAGGATGAGGACGGCGTTGAGCGACTCCATCTGCGCCGACTCCATGTGCCACCCGAAGACGTCCCGGTCCATCAGCTCGGCCTGGTTGAACCAGGACGAGCCATACTGGAAATAGAGCGCCCAGAAAGCCACCACCGGGAGAAAGACCAGCTCGATGCGGAAGACGGAGCGCATTCCCTCGACGGCCGCGTCGCCGTGCTTGCGGCGCGCCGCTTCGTCGCCGGCGGTGAGGCGCGTGATGAGCACGTTGAAAAAGCTGTTCGGGTCGCGCCCGGCCGCCGGGACCTTCACGTACAGGTTGCGCCCGGCGAGATAGATGACCAGCGCGAGGGCCATGAGAAGGCCCGGAACGCCGAACGCCCAGGCGATGGCGGTGTGCTCGCACAGCTTGAACGCGCCGAAAGCGCACCCCGCCAGGAGCCAGGGCGTGGCGAACTGCGACGCCGCGGAGCCGACGTTGATGGCGACATAGAAGAGTGAATAGACGCGGTCGAGCAGGCCGGCCTGGTCCTGCCGGAACTGATCGCCGACGAAGGCGGATAGATTGGGTTTGATCCCCGATTGGCCAACGACGATCAGCGACAACCCGAGATAGAGCGCCGCGACCCGCAGGCCGGGAGCGAAGTCCGCCCCGGCGAGGACCGCGTGGCCCAGCACGTATCCATAGGACAGCCAGAGGATGGTGCGATACCGCCCAAAGAAGCGGTCCGACAGCCAGCCGCCGATGATGGTCATCGCGTATGCCGCCGCGACGAAGTCGTGGAACAATCCCTCGGCGCGGTTGCGCGGCCAGCCGAGGAAGTGCTGCATGTACGGGACGAGGATGGTGCTCATCCCGTAGAAGCTGAAGCGCTCGCAGGCCTCATTTCCAATGATGTACCTGATTGCCCGCGGCAGCCGCTGTTCATCAGCCATTGCGAGTTCACCTCGAGAGACTTCAGGAAGCGCCGAGCGCTGCCGTGCGGCGCGAATCGATGAAGCGCGCGGCCGTTGCGACGACCGCCACGAATATCAGGTTAGCGGCGGCCATTGTGTTGAGGGAGGGCGGCGGCGGGCCGAGATACGCGAGGCCGCCGATGACGGCGAGAACGGCGACGAGCACGAAGAGTCCGACGCGCGGCCCGCTGGTCGCGCGCAGGTAGAGCCATCCGCCGGCGGCGAGCATCAGCTCTTCGACGGCGATCTCCGCCGCCGGCCAGTTCCACAGCCCGAGTCCAAGATACGGGCCCGAGGGCAAGACGGGCATGTCGGGGCGATGCGAGATGACGTCGAGCACCCAGTGGCTGAGCACGAGGAGCCCAAGCATGCTGGCGCCCGCGCGATACTTGCGCACCAGGAAGTATGCGCCGCCGAAGACGAGCGCCCAGAGGATTCCCGCCAGGAGCGAGTGCGTGATCGGGTAATCATAGAGGTCGAGGGGAACGCTCTTCAGCGTCGGGTCGATGCGCGCGTGCTCGAGGCCCAGCGGGAGGGTGATGCTCCACAAGAGGTCGACGAAGATGGAAGCGATGATCAGCGTCGCCAGCGACACGCGCGGAACTGCCCGCTTTGCTGCAAATCCCAGCGCGATGTGGCCGATGCCCATGGCGGAACGGTATCACGCGCGTGATAGAAGCGGGCCATGCCCCCTTCATTGGACGAAGGTGTCGTCACCGATTTCCAGGATCGCATGACGTATGGCGGGTACCTGCAGCTCGACAAGCTGCTCGCGGCGCAGCAGCCGCTCTCCGATCCGCCGCACCACGACGAGATGCTCTTCATCATTCAGCACCAGACGAGCGAGCTGTGGTTCAAGCTGGTGCTCCACGAGCTGCGCGCGGCCATCGGCTTCGTGCAGCGCGACGATCTGGAGCCGTGCTTCAAGATCCTCGCGCGGGTGAAGCACATCCAGGCGCAGCTCGTCTCGCAATGGGCGGTGCTGGAGACGCTGACGCCCACCGAGTATGGCCAGTTCCGCCACGTGCTGGGGCCGGCCAGCGGGTTCCAGTCGCTGCAGCACCGGATCATCGAGTTCATGCTGGGGAACAAGGACCGTCAGATGCTGGCGGTGCACGAGCACGACCCGGCGGCGCACGCGCAGCTTCTGGCGGCGCTCGAGTCGCCGACGCTGTATGACGAGTTCCTTCGTCATCTGGCGCGGCGGGGGAAGGCGATTCCGGAAAGCGTCTTGAAACGCGACGTGACGTTGCCGCACCACAGCGACCCGGGGGTGCGCTCCGTCATTCGCGATATCTATGAACACCCAGCGCAGAACTGGGACGAGTATGAAATGTGCGAGAAGCTCATCGATGTCGACGAGCAATCCGCCCTGTGGCGCTTCCGGCATGTGAAGGTCGTGCAGCGGATCATCGGCTGGAAGCGCGGCACGGGCGGCACCGCCGGCGTCGACTATCTGAAGAAGCTCGTCGACGTCCTGCTCTTCCCGGACTTATGGGACGTGCGCACCGAATTGAAAGGTTGAATGTCCTCAGTCGAAAGCACGTTCAAGGCTCATTGAGTAAAGGCATGATGCGTTCCTCTGCAAGGCGTTTGCCGCGCTCGTAATCGACGGGGTCGGTGCGAGCCAGGTCGGCGAGGATTTCAGCCTGGATGCGTCCTGCCTGCAGCGCGACGCGATACGGCACTCGCGTAAACGTCACTAGTTGATAGCGCGTCAAATAGCGGCCTGGCATTCGTTTTTGCAGCTCGGTTTCTATCGCGCGCATCCTGAGGAAGGCGCGGTCTGCCACCTTGTCGCGCATTTCGACGAAGTTTTCCACGGCCAGGTCGGCAATGGCGTCGGCGTCGGGCTTACGCTGTTCGGCGAAGCGCGCGAACGCTTTGCCGAAGTCTGCCCCGCGGTCGAGCATTGCCGAGAGCAGTGTGACGTCCTCGAAGCCCGCGTTCATCCCCTGGCCGAAGAATGGCACGATGGCGTGGGCGGCGTCGCCGAGTAGAAGCGCGCTACCGCGAGACCACGGCCAGGTTTTTACGGTGACCATTTTTCCCAGCGGCGCGGCCATGAACTGGGCGGCGAGGCCGGGAATGAGCGGGACCGCATCAGGAAAATACTTCGCGAAGAATGCTTGCGCGTCGGCCTCGGTGCGCAATTCAGCGAATGACGGCGAGCCTTCGAAAGGGAGGAACAGCGTGCAGGTGAAGCTCCCGTCCTGGTTGGGCAGCGCGATGAGCATGAACTGGCCGCGCGGCCAGATGTGCAGCGCGTTTACGTGCATCGCAAAGCCGCCGGCGGGAGGGGGCGGCATGGTCAATTCCTTGTACCCGCTGGAGAGGAACTCCTGCGATACGTCTCCGCCCATCGCCGCGCGCAGCGACGATGCGCTGCCGTCCGTTCCGATGACCACCGGCGCGTGCACTTCGGAGCCGTCTTCGAAGCGAGCCATCTTGCGCGTGAAGTCGTAATCGACCAGCCGGTGCTCGAAATGGATGCGCACGCGGCCCGATTCCTCCGCTTTGGTCATCAATAGTTTGTTCAATCCGCCTCGCGACATCGAATTGATGTATTCGCTCGCGTCGCGGCCGTAGGGCAGGAGCGCCAGCTTGCCGTCGAGCGCGTGCGTCATGCGGCCCAGCATGGGGACCGCGCTCTGCAGCGCCTCCGCGTCGAGGCCGACCTCGTGCAAGGCGTGCAGCCCGCGCGTCGAGACGGCCAGGTTGATGGACCGACCCGCGGCGATTTCGACGCGGCGCATGTCGGAGCGCCGCTCGTACATCTCGATCGAATACCCGCGTCGCGCCAGCGTCAGCGCGAGGAGCGAGCCCACCGGCCCTGCGCCGACGATGGTCAGGTCAGCCATGCAGATCCCGCAGCAAGGCGCCCAGGCGCTGCACGTCGGCAAAAGAATTGTAGAGGGGCGCCGGCGTGATGCGCACGATATCGGGCGGGCGGAGATCGACGGCCACCCCGTGCGAACGCAGCGCTCCCACCAGCTGCGGCGCGTCCCACCGGAACCGGACCGTGAGCATCGAGCCGCGCTGCGGCGGCGTGAGCACCTCGCAGATGCCGCGCAGCATGAACTCCAGATATGCGGTCAATCGCTCGCCCTTGCGGCGCAGCGCCGTCATTCCCGCGCGGTCGAACAGCTCCATCGACGCGCGCAGCGCAGCGAGTTGCAAGATGGGCGGGTTGGAGAGCTGCCACGCCTCGGCGCCGAAGATAGGAGCGTACTTCGGCGCCATCTCGAAGCGGCGCGCCTTGTCGTGGCCCCACCAGCCCTCGAAGCGCGGCAGGCGTTCTCCCGCGTGCCGTTCATGGACGAAGACGCCGCCCAGGCCACCCGGGCCGGCGTTGAGGTACTTGTAGTTGCACCAGGCGGCGAAATCGACGCGCCACTCGTGCAGCGCCAGCTCCAGATTCCCCGCGCCGTGCGCCAGATCGAAGCCGATGATGCATTCCTGGGCGTGCGCGGCGCGGACCAGCGCGGGCACGTCGTAGGCGCGGCCCGAGAGATAGTTCACGTTGCCGATCAATGCCAGCGCGACGTCGTGCTTCAGGTCGCGCAGCGGCTCGTCGCTCTCGATCACCGCCTCGGCCGGATCATATCCGTGAAAACGCACCTGCGAGGCGACGGCGTATTGATCGGAGGGAAACGCGCCGCGCTCGATGAGGATGCGATGCTTTCCCGAGTGCGGCCGATAGAACGAGACCATGAGGAGATGCAGGTTCACCGACAGCGTGTTCATCACCACCACTTCGTGCGGCAGCGCGCCGACCAGCCGGGCGGTGGGCGCGGTGAGCAGCTCGTGGTAGCTGACCCACGGATGCCGCGCCGCGAAATGACCTTCGACGCCGTGGCGCGCCCAATCGTCCAGCTCCTGCAAGACATATTCGCGCGCGCGACGGGGCTGGAGCCCGAGCGAATGCCCCGCGAAATAGAGCGGCGTCGCGGGTGGAAAGAGGAATTCCTCGCGCAAAGGGGCCAGCTCGTCGGCAGCGTCCTGTTCGAGGGCCCACTCGAGCGAGTCGTTCATTGGAGGTCCAGCTCGCGCCCCAGCCATTCCAGCGCCGTTCCCGAGCGCAGCCGAAGCAATACGTCGGCGGGCAGCCCCATCGAATCGATCAGGGCCCCGGGCGGGGACTCGCCCAGCGGAAATGGATAGTCGCTGCCCAGCGCGACCCGATCGGCGCCAAAGGTATCGAGCACGAGTCGAAGCGCGCGAGCGTCGTGCACCAAAGAGTCGACGTAGATCCGCTTCAAATACTTCGTCGGGGGATATGGATTGTCGACCGCGCACAGATCGGGCCGCGCTTCGAAGCCACGTTGGATACGCCCCAGCGTGCCCGGAAACGCGCCGCCGCCGTGAGCGAACGCGATGCGCAAGCGCGGCAGCCGCTCCAGCACGCCGCCGAAGATCAGCGAACAGATGGCGAGCGACACTTCGGCCGGCATGCCCACCAGCCAGGGCAGGCAGTATTTCGGCATGCGCTCCTGGCCCATCATGTCCCAGGGATGGACGAAGACCGCCGCCCCCAACTCGGCGGCGCGCGCGAAGACCGGGAACAGCGCCGGGTCGGAAAGGTTCCACTCGTTGACGTGCGAGCCGATCTGCACGCCGGCGAGCCCCAGCTCGCGCACGCAGCGCTCCAGCTCGCGCAACGACAGGTCGGGCGCTTGCATCGGCAGCGTGCCGAGCCCGACGAATCGCCGCGGGTAATCGCGGCATAGACCCGCGATATGATCATTCAAATAGCGCGCCACTTCGTGGGCATGCTCGCCGCGCGCCCAATAGGAAAACATCACCGGCACGGTGCTGAGCACCTGCACGCCGGGAAACTCGCGCAGCCTCACCTCGGGATCCCAGCAATTGCTTTCGACCGAGCGGAAAGGCGTTCCGTCGTCCCGCACCATGTTCGCCCGGCAGTCGTCGACGCGCTCCAGCCGCACGAACCCGCTGTACCCGAACTTCTCGCTCCAGCGCGGCAGCGAAGGGGGCAGGACGTGCGTGTGGATGTCAATGCTTCTCATGCTTCTGGCCGCACTTGCTACAGGTTGTGTTGGCCGGATTGCCCCAGAAGTGCTCGAACACCGGCGGCAGCTGCTTGACGATGTCGGTGAGGTGGAACGACTCGCGGTAAAGCTCGGCGCCGCATTTCTCGCAGACCCAGAGGAAGGTATCGCTCTCGTCGGGCAGCCGGCGCCGCTCGATCACCAGCCCCACCGTGTTCGGCCCGCGCTGCGGCGAGTGCGGCGTGTTGGGCGGAAGCAGGAATATTTCGCCCTGCTTGATGGGGATCTCTACCGGCTTTCCCTTCTGCAGCACGCGCAGGACGATGTCCCCTTCGACCTGATAGAAGAATTCCTCGCCTTCATTGACGTGATAATCGGTGCGCGAGTTGGGCCCACCCACCACCATCACGACGAAATCGCGGTCCCCCTCCCAGATCTGCGCGTTGCCCACGGGAGGCTTCAAGAGATGGCGGTGCTCGTCGATCCACTTGTGGAAATTGAGCGGCTTCATGTGCGGATCTCCGCGATGCACTTCAATTCGATGGCGATGGGCGTCGGCAGCGCCCCGACTTCCACCGTGGTGCGGCAGGGGCGCGCCTCGCGGAAATACTCCGCATACAACCTGTTATATGCGGCAAAATCGCGCTTCATATCGGTGAGGAATACCGTCACGTCGACCAGGTCTTCCCAGCGCGCCCCCGCGTCCTCCAGCACCGCGCGCACGTTGTCGAACACCGACCGGCACTGCGCCTCGATGTCATACGACTCGACGGTGCCGTCGGGGCGCAGCTTCACCCCGGGAATCTCCTGCGACCCGCGCTTGCGCGGCCCGATCCCCGAGAGAAAGAGCAGCCCGCCGGCCCGCCGCGCGTGGGGATACGCGCCGACCGGCTCGGGCGCGCGCGCAGAATGAATCTCGCCCGGGGAGCTCATAGCTTCACGCAGACGTTCTTCGGCTCGGTGAAGAACCGCAGCGCCTCCTGTCCTCCCTCGCGCCCCATCCCCGACTCCTTCACGCCCCCGAACGGCGTGCGCAGGTCGCGCAGCATCCAGCAGTTCACCCAGACGATCCCGCTGTGCAGGCGCGCCGAAATCTTATGAGCGCGCGACAGATCGCGCGTCCACACCGAGGCGGCCAGGCCGTAGCGCGTGGAGTTGGCCAGGTCCACCGCCTCGTCGGCGGAACCAAAGGCCTGCAGCGTGGCCACCGGTCCGAAGATCTCCTCCTGGTTCGTCCGGCACTCCGGTCCGAGGCCCTCGATCAGGGTCGGCTGCACGAACCACCCGCCGGCGCAGCGCCCTTCCACGCGCGCGCGCCCGCCTCCGCAGAGGATGCGCCCGCCTTCCTCGCGCGCCAGCGCCAGACAACCCATCACCTTGTCGAAGTGCTGGCGCGAGACGAGCGATCCCTGCTCGGTCGAAGGGTCGAGCGGATCGCCCACGCGCAGCGCGCGCACCCGCTCGACCAGGTCGTCCCGCACGCGTGGATAGACCGATTTCTCCACCAGGATGCGCGAGCCGCAGAGGCAGATCTGGCCCTGGTTGGAAAACGCGCCGCGCATGGTCTCGCGCAGTGCGGCGGGCATGTCGGCGTCGGCGAAGATGATGGTCGCGTTCTTGCCACCCATCTCGAGCGAGGTGCGCGTGAACGCCTGCGCGGCCTGTCGCGCGATCTCGCCGCCCACCCGCGTCGACCCGGTGAAGGAGATGGCGCGGACGTCCCGGTGAGCGCAGAGCGGCGCGCCGGCGCGCGGGCCCAGGCCCTGAACGATGTTGAGCACGCCGGGCGGCAGGCCCGCCTCGGTGCACAGCTCGCCGAGCATGTGCGCCGTCATGGGCGTCACCTCCGACGGCTTGGCCACCACGCAATTCCCCGCCGCCAAGGCCGGCGCGATCTTCCACGTCAAGAGATAGAGGGGCAGGTTCCACGGCGAGATGCAGGCCACCGCGCCCAGCGGCTGGCGCAGCGTGTAGTTGAGCGCCTCTTCCGTGGGATGCGCTTCGCTGGCGAACTGCGTGGCCGCGTCGGCGAAGAAATCGAAGTTCTGCACGGCGCGGGGAATGTCGACGGTGCGCGCGAGCAGCACCGGCTTGCCGGTGTCGATCGATTCGGCGCGCGCCAGCGCCTCCAGATCGCGCTCGATGAGCCGCGCGATGCGCCGCAGCGCGCGCGACCGTTCGGCGGCCGGCGCCGCCGACCAGGCGGGAAATGCGCGCGTCGCGGCGGCCACGGCGTGGTCGACGTCCCGCGCATCCGAGCTGGCCACCCGCGCATAGGGCGCCCCCACCGCAGGGTCGAAATCATCCAGCCACTCCCCCGACGCCGCCGGCGCGTGCCTGCCCTCGATGGTGTTGAGCACGTCCTGCATGGGCGGACGTTTATCGCCGTTCCGGGAGTGCGTCGAGAGCGCCGGAGAGTTAACGTCGTTCACCATGATCGAGGAACACGCCAGACGGCTCGACCAGGCCCTGCTCGCCCGACGAGAGATCCCGCCGCTGACCATCTCGTACGGCGATTTCGATCTCGAGACCGCTTACCGCATCCAGGAGCAGGGCGTGGCGCTGCGCCTCGAGCGCGGGGAAAAGATCGTCGGCTACAAGATGGGCCTCACCTCTGCCGCCAAGCGCGCGCAGATGAACCTCGGCTCGCCCATCTACGGCGTGCTCACCGGCGCGATGCGCGCCGACGGCACCCTGCGCGCTGCCGACGGAATCCACCCCAAGATCGAGCCGGAGATCGCCTTCATCACCGCCCGCGAGCTGCGCGGAAACATCTCGCGCGACGAGGCGCTGAAGGCGTGCAGCGGCGTGGCGCCCGCGATGGATGTCCTCGACTCGCGCTTCGTCGGCTTCAAGCTTTTCTCGCTGCCCGACGTGGTGGCCGACAACTGCTCGTCGTGGCGCTTCGTCCTGGGCGAGCCGAAAAAGCCGCGCGACGTGGGCGGGCTGCGCGTGCGCATGAGCGTGGACGGCGTCCTCAAGCAGGAGGCCGACTCCAACGCCATCTCCGGCCATCCTCTGGAGTCGCTCGTGCAGCTCGTCGCCATGCTGAATGCGCACGGCCGCGCGCTGCCCGCGGGCAGCATCGTGCTGGCCGGAGCGGCCACGGCCGCCGAGCCGCTGCGGCCAGGGATGCGCGTCGACCTCGAGGTGGAACACCTGGGCGCCCTCTCCTTGGCTGCGACATAGACCTTCGCCGGGCGCCGTGGGAGCATGGGCGGGCATGATGCGCGCCGCCGCCCTGGTCGTCCTCGCAGCCTGCGTCTCGTGCAAGTGCGGAGCGATGGTGTCGCCGCCGGCGGCCGCTCCCGTCACGGTCACCGTCGCGTACGGCAGTGAAAAGAAGAAGTGGCTCGACGAGCAGATCAAGTCGTTCGCCGGCACGACCAGATCGGGCCGCCCCATCCGCATCGACGCGCGCCCCATGGGCTCGGGCGAAGCGATGCAGGCCATCGTTTCCGGCGCGCTCAAGCCCACCGTTTTCAGCCCCGCCTCCGGCGCGTACGTCACGTTGCTCAACCAGGCGTGGCTCTCGACGCCGGGGCGCACGAAGGCGGTCTGTCCGGCGGGCGAACCGGTGGTGCTCTCGCCCATCGTCATCGCCATGTGGAAGCCGATGGCGCAGGCGCTGGGCTGGCCGGAAAAGCAGCTCGGTTGGTCGGACCTGCTGCGCGTCAACGCGGGAAAAGGCTGGGCCGCGCTTGGTCATCCCGAGTGGGGCAGCTTCAAGCTCGGCCACACGCACCCCGAGATGTCCAACTCGGGCCTCCTCGCGGTGCTGGCGGAAGCGTACGCGGGTGCGAAGAAGACGCGCGGGCTGAGCGTCGCCGATTTCGACAACAAGGCCACGCGGGCGTTCGTCACGGCCGTCGAATCGACCATCGTCCACTACGGCAAGTCGACCGGCTTCTTCGCGGAGAAAATGATCGCCCGCGGGCCCACGTACCTCTCCGCCGCGGTGCTTTACGAAAACCTGGTCATCGAGTCGTACGCGGAGTCGGTCAATCCGCCCATCGTCTCCCTCTATCCCGTCGAGGGGACCTTCTGGTCCGACCATCCCTGGGCGGTGCTCGAGGCGGACTGGGTCGGGGCAGACGAACGCGAGGGGGCCGGCGCGTTCCTCGCCTTCCTCAAGGCGCGGCCGGCCCAGGAGCGCGCTCTGCAACTCGGCTTCCGCCCGGCCGACGCGAGCATCCCCATCAGCGCGCCCATCGACTCCTGGCACGGCGCCGACCCGAAGCAGCCCCAGACGCTGCTCGAGGTGCCGGAGGCCCCGGTGCTGCGCGCGCTGCTCGACCTGTGGCAACAGAGCAAGCGATCGACCGACGTGGCGCTGGTGTTCGACAAGTCGGGCAGCATGAAGGGGCGGCCGCTCGAGGAGGCGAAGGAGGGCGCCAAGGCTTTCTTGCGCTCGCTGCACGATGGCGATGAGGCCTCGCTGCAGCTCTTCGACAACAACATCTATCCGCCCTTCGGGCCGGTGAAGATCGGCGAGCGGCGCGCCTCGCTCATCGAGCGCATCGACGAAACCTCCGCCAGCGGCGGCACTTCGCTCTACGACGCGACAGCGGCCGCGGTCGATGCGGCGCGCGAGCGCGCGCGCAAGGATCCCGCGCGCATCCATGCGGTGGTGGTGATGACCGACGGCAGGGACGAGAGCAGCCAGATGAAGCTGCACGAGTTGCGCGCGCGGCTCGCCGGCGAGGACGAGGCGGTCAAGGTCTTCACCATCGCGTACGGCAGCGCGGCCGACCCGGCCGTCCTCGTGCAGATTGCCGAGGCGGCGAAGGGCACCAGCCTCAAGGGCAGCGCGGAGAACATCGTCCAGGTCTACCAAGAGATGGCCTCGTTTTTCTGATGGAGCGCACCGGAGCAAATCGGCTGACGGACGCGGCCACCTCGACGCTCAACCTCGTCGTGGCGGGGTCGACGGCCGTGCTGGCGGCGGCGCTGCAGTCGCTGCCGCTGCTCGGCCTCGGCGCGGCGGCGTACGTGGCGCTGGTGGCGTGGGACCTGACGACGCGCCGCCGCGAGCCGGCTTTCGCCGGGCTGCCTGCCGCGGAGAAGCTCTCCGATCCCGACGCGAAGCGAAGCGTGCTCGCGCTCCAGGCCGCGCATCGCGAGCTCGAGGCGGTGCTGGAGAAGAAGCGCATCGCCGGCGCCGATCTGCTCTACGTGCACTGGCTCACGCTGCGCAACCCGCTCGCGCGGTTCAGCGAGCTGCGGCCTCAGCTGCCGGGGCAGGACGTGCCGGGGCTCGGCCTCGCGCGCGAGGTGACCGAGCTGCTCGCGCGGATGGCGGCGCGCCTGGGGCTCGAGGGGCTCGCGAT
>Ga0209011_1000663_pt1 | contig 12647 bp, 13 predicted proteins | sample BlaSpr_A8_OM1_M3_FD_187986 | JGI IMG/M metagenome (GOLD analysis project Ga0209011, IMG submission 187986) | Forest soil microbial communities from Thunder Bay, Ontario, Canada - Black Spruce, Ontario site 2_A8_OM1_M3 (SPAdes) (version 2) | ecosystem: Environmental > Terrestrial > Soil > Boreal... | reverse complement strand
TCAGCCGGAGAAAGCCTGATTGAACGCCTCAGAACATTTCGGCGTCACGGTGTCCACGTGCTCGGATCCTTCATCTTTGGCCTGCCCAGCGATCGCCCGGGAACATTTGACGCCACTGCCGCTGTCGCAGAGCGAGGTGTGCTTTGACGGTCACGCGATCGAGGCGCGCATCTGCGCCGAGGATCCGGAGCGCGGCTTTCTGCCGAGCGCCGGCAAGCTGCAGGTTCTCGAGTGGCCGCACATGCAGTCGGTGCGCGTGGACGCCGGCTTTGCCAGCGGCGATACGGTTCCGGACTGCTACGATTCACTCCTCGGCAAGATCATCGCCTGGGCGCCCACCCGCGAGCAGGCGGCCGCGCGGCTCGCATCGGCGCTGACACAGACCTTGATCGCGGGCGTACACACCAACGAGCGCTGGCTGCGCCGCATCCTGCGCTCGCCGCGCTTTCTTGAAGTGCGGCACAACAGCGCCTTGCTCGAGCAGAGTGCGGCGGAGTTTGCCGGCCCTCGCACCGCCGCCCCCGAGGCGCTCATCCTGGCGGCGCTCGCCCTGCACGGTGAAAGTGGCGGCGGCGCCGCGGTGCGCGAGCCCGGGGCGGGCAACCCCTGGGACCTGGCCGATGGCTTTACGCCCAACCTCCCGGCGCGGGTCGCTTACAGCTTCTCCTGGCGCGGGCACACGCATGCGGTGGAGCTCGAATACCTACACGGCAAGCCCGCCGCCGTGACCGTCGACGCAGGGGCGCGCCTGCCGCTCAGCGACGCGGTGTGCAGCGGCGCGGTCGTCGCGGCACGCATCGATGAGCGGCGCCGGCAGGCGCGTTACCACCTGGACGGCGCGCGCGTGGATCTGTGGACCGCCGATGAACAGTACGACTTAGCTGTGGAGGACCCGAGGACGCGCGAGTTCTCGGCGAGCGCCGCCACCGGCGGGCTGACCACGCCCTTGCCCGGCGTGGTGGTGTCGGTGGCGGTCGCCGTGGGACAGAAGGTTGCGGCCGGGGACGTGCTCATGGTGATCGAAGCCATGAAAATGGAACACACCATCACCGCCCCTTACGCTGGCACGGTAGAGCTGATTCACTTCGCTCGCGGCGATCGTGTGCCCGAGGCGAGCGAGTTGTTGGCGCTGGTGCGCGAGCCTGCGGTCGCGCCCTGATCTTACTTGTGTTTCACCGTCGGGGCCGCGGCGCGCGCTTCGGTCTGCACCTGGGCAATCAGGCGGTCGGTGTTGGCCAGAATTTCGGCGAGGTTCTTCCCCATCGCCTGGTACTCGCCGTTGACCGCCATCGTCGGAACCGCATCGATGCGGTAATTCTCGACCAGCTGATCGGCCTGTACCGTCTGGTTGTTGACGCCAAAGGAGGTATAGGCGGCCGCGAACTTGTCGGCATTGCCCCCGTTCCTGGCCACCCAGTCGGCGAGGCTCGGTTCGTCAAAGAGCTGTAAGTGCTCCTCGTGGATGGCGTGAAACAGCGCGCCATCCAGCTTGTCCAGATCGCCGCTCGCCTGCAGCGCGTAGTAAGCGCGCGCGAGGTTGATCCACGGCGGGCGGTTGAAGCCGACCGGCACACGCCGGAACACCACGTTCTTGGGGAGCTTCGCCGCCCAGGTGGTGACCAAAGGGTAGAACTCGCTGCAATGCGGGCACATGTACGAGAAGAATTCGATAACCTCGATTTTCCCCGGGCTCATGGTCGGCTGGGGCGGCTCGATCTTGCGGTAGTCGGTGCCTTCCACGCCCTGCGCGTGCACCGCTACGGACGTCACTGTCCCGGCGGTCGCGAGGACCCACAGTGCCAGCGTGAGGGTGCAGTTGCGGATCGACATTCGGTTTCCTTTCGTTCAGCGTGCGGCGTCGGCCCGTAGTTTAGGCAAATAGCGGTCGCGAAGTTCACTCTGGCGTGAACGCATCGGCGAGTGCCGCACATTATTTCCCGGCGGCGGCCGGCGCGGCGGAGCGGCTCGGCCCCCGGCGCGCCGGGGCGGTGGAAACATAAGCCGAAGCGCGATCGAAGAATCTCCAGGGCCGCTGCGCCCATTCCCCGGCGTAGTCGACCCCGATGCGGGGGCTGCGCGCGATGCGCGGCGGCGGCGCGCGTGCGGGTGCGCGTTCCAGCCACAGTACATCGCCCGCGAGATCCACGCCGTTCAGACGCCGATCGATGTGCATCGCGCGGCACAGAAGACCCGGACCGCAGGTGCGATCGGTGATGCCCTCGAGCGGCTCGAGCGCGCGCACCAGCACGGCGTGCGGCACACCGGGAGCGGCCGTGACCACGTTCAGACAATTCCAGAAGCCGTAGATGAAATACACATACGCGTGCCCCGGCGGCCCAAACATGACTTCAGTGCGTGCGGTGCGGCCGCGGGAGGAGTGCGCGGCGAGATCGCGAGGTCCCAGATACGCCTCGGTCTCGACGATGCGGCCGGCGCGCACGCCATCCCCATCGTCGTGCACAAGGTGCATGCCGATGAGTTCGCGGGCGACGGCCAGAGTGCTGCGCGCGAAAAAGGCGCGCGGGAGTTTTTCGCCGCGGCTCACCGCGCGCGATAGTACAAGGAATCCTCTACAATAGGCCGCGGCGCGGACCCAACGGTGGGTCCCGCTGTTTGAGCTGAGAAAATTTTGTAATCAATAGGTTACAGAGTCTTCGCGGAAATCACATGAAGCAGACGCGGAAACCGAAATCCCTTCTCTGGTCGCTGTCGTGCGCTGGCCTGGTGGCTGCGCATGCCTCGGCCAACGTCTACCCCCTGCCGGCAGACGGTTCTTCGGTGGTGGGGACCGACGAGACCATGCAGACGGTGTATGAGGACACGCTGCCGGATCTCGCGCACCGCTTCAGTCTCGGCTATTACGAAATCATCCGCGCGAACCCGGGAGTCGACGTGTGGTTGCCAGGGGCGGGCACCAAGCTCGTGCTCCCCGGGCGGCGCATCCTGCCGGCGGGTCCGCGCGCCGGCCTGGTCGTGAACCTGCCCGAGCACCGGCTGTACTACTACCCCAAGCCCCGCAGGGGCGAGAAGCCGGTCGTCATCACCTATCCGGTGAGCATCGGCAAGATGGACTGGCGCACGCCGCTCGGCGAGACGCGGGTCATCGCCAAGATCAAACACCCGGCCTGGTATCCGCCGGAGTCGATCCGCAAGGAGCACGCCGAGAATGGCGATCCGCTGCCGAAGGTCGTGGGGCCGGGCCCCGACAATCCACTCGGTGATTTCGCCTTGCGCCTCGCCGCCGGTAACGGCGAGTACATGCTTCATGGCACCAACAACCCGACGGCGGTGGGCATGGCGGTCACGCACGGCTGCATCCGCATGTATCCCGAAGACGTCGCTGCGCTCTTTGCGCTGGTCCCGGTCGGGACCCCGGTGCGACTGGTCAACGAGCCGGTGAAGGTCGCCTGGGTCGAGGGCCAGCTGCTGCTCGAAGCGCATCCGCCGGTGGACGCCGAAGGCCAGAGCATCGAGCCGGATGTGCAGCTGTTATCGCAGATGCTGAGCCAGGCGCTCGGCAGCAGTACCGCTGCCATTCACTGGGATCTGGCACGTGCGACGCTCCAGGCCGCCAGCGGCATTCCGACGCTGGTGGGTCTTGCGGCCGACCCCGAGGCAGTGCCGGCCCCCGCCCCGCAGGCGGCGAGCGTGTCGCCGACGACGCACTGAGCGGCGCTGCGCGGCGCCTCACCCGAGGCCGGACCTCTCGATCAGGGGTCCTGCGTGCCGCCCGAGCGCGGCGCGCGCGCCTCTCCGATGAGACGCAGCAGCTGCGCGGCGCGCGTGACCAGCGCCACCGCGGAGCGGGCGAACACCAGCAGCGACAACACTTGGCGTGTGCGCCTCGTCAGCATGAGTCCGACGAGTACCGCGATCCAGGCGAGCGGGTGCCGCGCGGCGTACTGCGCCGCGGCGCCCGCGGGGCCGGCCACTCGCGGCTGCTGCGGGCGTAGCACTGCCAGGCGCTGCGCGAGTTCCACGCGCTGCTGCGCGCTACGCGCCAACAGCGCGCGCCGCCGCGCCTGCAGGTCCGCCATGCGCGTCATGACCCGCCCCCTACGCGCCGCTGGTCTTCGCGCAGTTCCCGCAACGAACCCTCCAGAATCCGCGGCTGGTCGCGCAGCGTGCGCGCGCCCAGTGCGCCGAATAGCACCGCGAGTCCGATAAACACCAGGGTCCCACCGAGCAGAGCCAGAGTGCGATGCGTGTCCCACAGCGCCACGACCAGCGTGGTCAATGCGAACGCGAGCGCGAGCAACGCGCACGCGACCGCACCGATCAGGCACACGAGTACCCGCAGCAGCGCCAACAGGTGGATCTCGAGCTCGACCGCGGCGAGGTCGAGGCGGGTTCTCAGAGCGTCCAGACCCGCGCCGAGCAGACCCGCGAACCCCGACTGTAGCGGCTCATCGGCGCGCGCATTCTCCACTGGCGATTCGGGCGCGTCCATCACCGGCGGCCCATGATGAGCCCGAGCAGCAGAGCCACCCCACCCGTGACGGCCACGGCCTGCCAGGGGTTGCCACGCACGTAGCTGTCGATATCGCGCGCCCGCGCGGTCACCTGCTCCTCGAGCCCGCTGAGCCGGGCCCGCAGATCCCGCAAAGTGGCCTCGGCGCGCTCCCGCATTTGCGCGCCGTCGGCGCTGGTGCTCGCCCGCAACAGCGCTTCGGCATCGCTCAGCAGGGAACGCAGCTCCTCGGCCAGCTTCCCGGCATCGAACATCTCAGTCATAGCGGTGTTCCTCGCCGTCAGGCTCAGTGCTTGATTTACGCATATCCGTACCGAAACCGCGAGACTCGCGCTGCCGCCTGCGCTACTCTGCCGCAAGAGTGCCTGTATGAACGCTCCGGTGCCAAATCCGCTGCTCGAGTTGCGCAAGCTCGGCGAGAGCGTCTGGCTCGATGACATCAGCCGCCGCATGCTGCAGGACGGCAGTCTCGCACGCCTGATCCGCGAGGACGGCATCGCCGGGCTCACGTCGAACCCGGCGATATTCGCCAACTCCATCATGACTGACCCGCAATACGGGCAGCCGATCGCGCAGCTTCTGCCCAGGGTGTCATCCAGCATCGCGCTGTATGAGGAACTCGCCATCGAGGATCTGCGCGACGCCGCAGCGCTGCTGCGCCCGCTCTACGATGACACCTCCGGCGGCGACGGCTTCGTGAGCATGGAGGTGTCGCCGCACCTCGCCTACGACGGCCCCGGGAGTCTGGCGGAGGCGCAACGCTTGTGGCAGCGTCTGCGACTCCCCAACGCGCTCATCAAGATCCCGGGCACGGAAGCCGGGCTGCCGGTGATCCGCGATCTCGTCGCTGCGGGCATCAACGTGAACGTGACGCTGCTGTTCTCGCCCGAGCGTTATCGCGCCGTTGCGCGCGCCTACATGGATGGCTTGAGCGCGCGCGCCGCGGCCAGCCAGCCGCTCAGCCGCCTCGCCTCCGTCGCGAGCTTCTTCCTGAGCCGCATCGACTCCGCGGTGGACAAGCTGCTGGACGGCCTCGCGGCGCACGGCCAGCCCGCAGCGCGCACCCTGCGCGGCAAGGCGGCGATCGCCAGCGCCTGTCGCGCGTACGAGATTTACCAGGAGATGATCGCCACCCCGCAGTGGCAGGAGTTGGCGGCGCGCGGTGCGCGGCCTCAACGGCTGCTGTGGGCGTCGACCTCCACCAAGGATCCAGGCTACAGTCCGATCAAGTATGTCGAGGAGCTGGTGGTGCCCAACACGGTCAACACCATGCCGCTCGAGACACTCAATGCCTATCGGCGCCTGGGCAGGCCGGAGCTGCGTCTTGAGCGCCACATGGCCGAGGGCAGCGATGCGTGCGAGGGACTGGAGCGGCTCGATGTCGATCTGGAGGCCGTCGCGGCGCAACTTGAGCGCGAAGGCGTGACGAAGTTCATCGAGCCTTTCGACAAGCTGCAACAATGGCTCGAGGAGCGACGCCGCGGCCGGCGAGCGTCCTGAGGCTGTTTTCCTGGGGGACCGAAGTGGATGCCAACGCGGTACGGGACCGACTGCTCAAGCGCCGCGACGAGCTGCGCCAGCGTGCCAGCGATGCGAGCGCCGATCTGCGCCACGAGGCGGACCCGCTGTCCGCCGACTTCGCCGAGCAGGTGACGCAGCGCGAGAACGATGACGTGCTAGGGGCCATCTCGCACTCGGCCCAGGAAGAGTTGCAGCAGGTCGAGGCGGCGCTGCGGCGCCTCGCCTCCGGCCGTTACAGCACCTGTTCGGTGTGCGGCGAGGACATCGAGCCGGAGCGGCTGGACGCCGTGCCCTATACCAATCGGTGTCGCTCCTGCGCGGAAGGCGGCCGTGCCGCGGGCGGCCGCGGTGCCCGCGGCTGAAGCAGCACGCGCACATCAACGCTCGCGCGATGAGCTCATGAACGCCCCGGGCGCCTCAGGGGTCATCACCATCACGACCGACTTCGGCCATCAGGGGCCGTTGGTGGGCGTCATGAAGGGTTGCATGCTCACGCGCTTCCCGGGTGCGCGCATCGTCGATCTCATGCATGAGATCGTGATGCACTGGCCTGCGGAAGCGGGCTTCTGGCTGGCGCGCGCCTTCAGCTACTTCCCGCCTGCAACCGTGCACGTCGCCGTGGTCGATCCGGGCGTCGGCACCGCGCGGAACATTCTCGCCGTGCAGGCCGGCGGACACTATTTCCTGGCGCCCGACAACGGCCTGCTGGCCCCCGTCGTCAACCGCGCGCGCGACGCGCTCATCGTGCGCCTCGGGAGCGCACAGCTTGCGCACCTCGGAGTGCATCGTCCGAGCGCCACCTTCCACGGACGGGATATTTTCGCGCCGGTCGCCGCCGAGCTCGCCGCCGGGCGCTGTCAGCTGCAGGCCCTGGGCGAGACGGTCAGCACACTGGTTCCGGCGTGGGTGGAGGACCCGACGGTCGAGCCTCGCAGCGTCACCGGCGTCGTCATCAGCATCGACCACTTCGGCAACCTCATCACCAATATCGACGCCGCGCTGATCGAGCGCTTCCGGCTGCCGCTGGTGCACGCCGGGAATCACGGTTTCCCACTGCTGCGCACCTACGGCGACACCCCACCCGGGGAATATCTCGCGCTCGTGAACTCCTTCGGAGTGGTCGAGATCGCCCGCGCCGAGCACAGCGCCGCGGAGGGTCTGGGTCTGAGCCGGGGCGCTCCGGTGGTGGTTCGCGACCGGACGGATCAGCCCTGAAGCCTCCCCGGGCGCCCTTGAGGCCGGCCCGGTGGCCAAAAGTTGATCGGCGGCGTGAATCGGCTATAGTTCGCAGCCTTGTTCCGTGCCCTCAAGGCACCTTAGTTGTTGAATTAATTCGGGATTTGCGCCGCCAGATGTCGGAACGAGACAACGAGACTTTCGATCTCGACGATGAATTCCTGAGCAGTCCCCCCGAGGACGGCACCGATTACGACCGGCTGCTCGACCGGGTGGACAAGCGCGTCCGTAACCAGGGCAAGCGCGGCAAGGCCGCGTGGAGCCGCCTCGAGGAAGTACTGGCGGACAAGAAGCTCGAGAAAGATCTCAAGGACTTCGACGACGAGCTTTAGTGCCAGCCGGCATCCGGCCCGCTCCAATCTGAAGCACAGGCTGCGGCGTCAGCGCACCTCCCGCGCTCGAGGTCGCGAGTCTGGAGGACTCAAGAAGTGACCCGCACGCCCTCGGCCTGGATCGTCATGAAGTTCGGCGGAACGAGCGTCTCCACGCTGGCCAACTGGACGAACATCGCGCGTGTCGCGGCCGAGCGCTGCGCCGGCGGCGCGCGCGTACTCATCGTGCATTCGGCCGTTACAGGCATCACCGACCGCCTCGAGCGACTCCTGGATGCCGCCATCGGTCAGGCGCAGGAGGAGGAGTTGCGCGCCATCGAGGAGCGTCACCGGCACCTGGCGGCGGAGCTGGGCGTCGCCCTGGGGGACGACGTCGAGCGCCAGCTGGCCGAACTGCGCGAGATCGCCGCCGGGGTCGCGCTGGTGGGTGAGGTGAGCGACCGCACGCGCGCGCGCGTCATGGCCAGCGGTGAGCTGATGGCCACGCAAATTGGCGCGCGCTTCCTGCGCGCGCGCGGGCTCGAAGTGGCATGGGCCGATGCGCGCACCATGCTGCGCGCCGAAGAGCGCCACAGCGCCACGCCCAAGGCGAGCGTGCTCTCGGCGGTGTGCGGTTTCGCGCCCGATGCGGCGCTCGAGGAGCAGCTGCAGGGGCTTGCGCCGGTGGTGGTTACCCAGGGATTCATCGCCAGCGATTACGACGGCAACACCGTGCTGCTGGGGCGCGGCGGCTCGGATACCTCGGCGGCCTACTTTGCGGCCAAGTTGCGCGCCCAACGGCTGGAGATCTGGACCGACGTCCCGGGCATGTTCAGCGCCAACCCGCACGCCACGCCCACCGCGCGCCTGCTGCGCGCGCTGCACTACGACGAGGCCCAGGAAATCGCCACCAGCGGCGCCAAGGTCCTGCACCCGCGCTGCATCCTGCCGGTGCGCCAATACCGCATTCCGCTGCATGTCTATGCGACCCAGGCGCCGCATCTGGAAGGCACGGTGCTGAGTGCCGAAAGCGACGGCGGCGCACAGGTGAAGGCCGTCTGCACCCGCAAAGGCATCACGCTCATTTCGCTGGAAAGCCCCGGCATGTGGCACCAGGTGGGGTTCCTGGCCGATGCCTTCCAGGTGTTCAAGCAGCACGGCATGTCGGTCGACCTGGTGTCGACCTCCGAGACCAACGTCACGGTGTCGCTGGACCCGGCGGCCAACACGCTCGACAACACGCTGGTCGCCGAGCTGGCCGCCGACCTGTCACGCCTGTGCCGCGTGCAGGTGATCGGACCGTGCGCCTCGGTGAGCCTCGTGGGGCGCAACATCCGCGCGATCCTGCACCAGCTGGGAGGCGCCTTCGAGTTCTTCGAGGAACAGAAGATCCACCTGGTGAGCCAGGCGGCCAACGACTTGAATTTCACTTTTGTGGTCGACGAGGACCAGGGCGACCGTCTGGTCCAGCAACTCCACGAACTGCTCATCCGCCCGGTGCCTGGGGACAAGGTGCTGGGTCCGACCTGGCAGCAGCTGTTTTCGCGGCCGCAGGACTCGGGAAGCGGCAGCACGCCGTGGTGGCGTTGCAAGCGCACGCAGCTGCTCAGCGCCCTCGGGGAGCATGACGCGGCCTTCGTGTACGACCTGGAGGCGGTGCGGGACGCCGCGCGGGCGTTGCGCAAACTCGCGGCGCTCGCGCGGGTGCACTACTCCATGAAGGCCAATCCGCACCCCGAGCTGTTACGCACGCTGCGCACCGAGGGCATCGAGTTCGAATGCGTGTCACGCGGCGAGGTCGAACGGGTACTGCAACTGTTTCCCGATCTCGACCCGCAGCGCATTCTGTATACGCCGAACTTCGCGCCACGCGCCGAGTACGCCTGGGCGCTCACCGCGGGGGTGCGCGTCACCGTCGACAACACCTACGTGCTGGCCGCGTGGCCGCAGCTGTTCCGCAATCACGACATCTTCGTGCGCATCGACACCGGCGTCGGCCGCGGCCATCACACGCACGTGCGTACCGCCGGAACGCGCTCCAAATTCGGTGTGCCGATCGCGGAACTGCCGGAATTTGCGCGTCGCGCGCACGACGCCGGCGTGCGCATCGTGGGCCTGCAGGCGCACGTGGGGAGCGGCGTATTCGACGTGACCAGCTGGGAGCACACGGCGCGCCTGCTGGCGGGGGCGGCGCAGGGCTTTGCGGATCTGCGCGTAATCGACGTCGGCGGCGGCCTGGGAGTGCCCGAACGTCCCGATCAGGCGGGCGTCGATCTCGCCAAGCTCGACACGCTGCTGCTGGCGGTGCGCGCCGAGCATCCGCAGCTGGAGGTGTGGCTCGAACCCGGACGCTACCTGGTGGCGGCGGCCGGGGTGCTGCTCGCGCGCGTGACGCAACTGAAGGCGAAGGGCGGAGTACGCTTCGTCGGCGTGACGACCGGCATGAACTCTCTCATCCGTCCGGCGCTCTATGGGGCATACCACGAAATCGCCAACCTCAGCCGCGCGGATGAACCTGCCACGGAGCTCGTCAACATCGTCGGACCCATTTGCGAGAGCGCGGACGTCCTCGGGCACGATCGCCTGCTGCCGGCGACCCATGAGGGGGACGTGCTGGTGATCGCCAACGCCGGGGCCTACGGGCATGCAATGAGCTCGCATTACAACCTGCGCACGCCGGCCGCGGAGCTGTTCATCTGAAGCGCCTGCTGCTCCTCGCTCTGGGGGTCGCCGCGCTCGCCGGCGCCCTCTATGTTCTGTATCTGGATCGCCTGGTGACCAGGCAATTCGAAGGCCGCCGCTGGACGCTGCCGGCGCAGGTGTTCGCGGCGCCGCTCGAGCTGTACACGGGACTGGCGCTGTCGCCGACACAGCTGGAGCAGGAGCTGCAACGCCTGCATTACCGGCGCGCCGACCAGCTCGATCGTCCCGGCACCTACCGCCTGCAGGGCGCTCGCATCGACGTCGCGCTGCGGCCGGCGCGCTTCGCGGACGAGACGCGCAACGCGGCGCTGCTGAGCATCGTCGCGGGTCCGCAGGGGCTGGAGAGCCTGCGCGACAGCGCCGGCCGCGACGTGCCGGTGCTGCGGCTCGAACCGCTGCTCATCGGCAGCATTTTTCCGATCCACGGCGAGGATCGCATCATCGTCACACCGCAGGAAGTGCCCTCGCTCCTGCCCGCCGCGCTCAAGGCGGTCGAGGACCGCAAGTTCGACAGCCATCACGGCGTCGACCCGGTGGGAATGCTGCGCGCGCTGTGGGTCAACGTGCGTGCCGGTCAGATCGAGCAGGGCGCCAGCACGCTCACCCAGCAGCTGGTGCGCAGCTACTTCCTCAATTCGCGGCAGACGCTGTCGCGCAAGCTGCGTGAGGCGATCATGGCGATGGCGCTGGATGCGCACTTCACCAAGGCCGATCTCATGAACGCGTACATCAACGAGATCTTCCTCGGTCAGGACGGCGACCGCGCGATTCACGGCTTTGGCCTCGCCAGCCAGTTCTATTTCGGCAAGCCGCTCGCGGAGCTCGACCTGTCGGAAGTGGCGCTGCTGGTCGCAGTGGTCCGCGGACCCTCGTACTACGATCCGCGCCGCCACCCCGAACGCGTGCGTCTGCGCCGCGACCTGGTCCTCAAGGTAATGGCCGAGCAGGGTATCGTGACCGCCCGGGAGGCGAGTGCGGCCGCGCACCAGCCGCTCAGCGTCAGCGGCCGGCCGGCGGGCGCGTATTACCCCGCGTACCTCGACTTCGTGCGCCGCACGCTGCGGCGCGACTATCACGACCAGGATCTCACCGAGGCGGGCCTGCGGATCTACACCAGCCTCGAACCGCGCGCCCAGGAGCAGGCCGAGCAGGCGCTCGAGCACGAGCTCACGCGTCTGGATCGTCTGCACAAGCACGCGCCCGCGCCGCTCGAAGGTGCAGTCGTCGTCACCTCACCGCAAAGCGGCGACGTGATCGCCATCGTCGGCGGGCGCAACGTCGGTTACGACGGCTTTGACCGCGCGCTGGATGCGCATCGCTCGATGGGCTCGCTGGTGAAGCCGTTCATCTATCTGACGGCACTGGAGAGCGGGCACTACAACGCCGCCAGCGTCGTGCAGGACGCGCCGGTCGACGTGAAGCTGGTGAACGGCAAACACTGGCGGCCGGAAAACTTCACCCATCAGACGTATGGTCCGGTGCCGGTGGTACGCGCACTCGCGGAGTCGCTGAATCTCGCCACCGTCAGTGTGGGGCTGGATGTGGGCCTGGCGAAGGTCGCGCAGACGCTGCAGCGCTTAGGACTGCCGCAGCCGGCCGCTCAGGTGCCGGCCATGCTGCTGGGAGCGGTCGAGGCCACACCGCTCGAGGCGGCGCAACTGTTCAACGCGCTTGCCAACGGCGGCTTTCGCAACCCGCTGCGCGCGGTGCGCGCGCTCATCAGCACCGACGGCAAGGCGCTCAAGGCCTTTCCTCTGGAAGTGACCCAGGTGGCTTCTCCCGAGGTCGTGTATCAGCTCGATCGCATGCTGGTGCAGGTCATGGACCGCGGCACCGGCCGTTCCGCGCGCGCGCTCCTGCCCGCAGGCCTGGTGGTGGCCGGAAAGTCCGGCACGTCATCGGACTACCGCGACAGTTGGTTTGCCGGATTCTCCGGCAGTCACCTGGTGGTGGTGTGGGTGGGGTACGACGACAATGAGCCGACGGGGTTGACCGGCTCCGCCGGAGCGTTGCCGGTGTGGGCGCATGTCATGGCCGGACTGGGCACGAACTCCTGGGAGGCGCCGATGCCGGACAACCTGGCGGAAGTCCACATCGAGTATCCGACCGGACTTCGGGTGGCGCCGGGTTGTTCGGATGACATCGTGGCGGTCGCCGTACCGGCCGAGGCCGTACTGCCGGCGAAGCCCGGTTGCAGCCTCCCCGACAACGCGAATCCACTCACCACGATACTGGACCGCGCACAGCAGTGGCTGCGCGGCCTCGTGCATTGATGCCGGCAGGCCGGGCGCGGCCGCGGCGCGCGCCGTAGCGCCCCGCTTCAGGCGCTATCATGAGCGGCATGCGCACCCGCACGCGGTTGTCCGTCGTCATCACCGCCGCCAGCCTGTCGGCTTGCGCTCTGC
>Ga0209011_1000662_pt1 | contig 12680 bp, 11 predicted proteins | sample BlaSpr_A8_OM1_M3_FD_187986 | JGI IMG/M metagenome (GOLD analysis project Ga0209011, IMG submission 187986) | Forest soil microbial communities from Thunder Bay, Ontario, Canada - Black Spruce, Ontario site 2_A8_OM1_M3 (SPAdes) (version 2) | ecosystem: Environmental > Terrestrial > Soil > Boreal... | reverse complement strand
GACCGACAGGTGGTTGTCCAGGTACAGAAGCATCGCCGGATGTGTCTCCACTGAGAGCAGCAGCTCGCTGAAGGTGCCGAGCACCTGCGGCCGGATGGCTTCGCGCTCGAAACTGCCCGCCAGCCCGGCGAGCAATTGCTTGTCCACCGACACCGCGAAGTGGTTGGTCCAGAACTGCGTCAGGCGCTCGATGAGCGGACGATCGGTGGTCACGGCTGCGCGAAAACGCGCGCTCACTTCGCTGACGTAAATGGGCCGCAGGAACTGCGGCAGCTTTTGCAGCGCGCTGGCCGCGCCATCCTCCGCGCCCGGCTGGGCGGCGCTCGCCGCGCCGCCCGCTTTGCGGCTGGCACGCAGCTCCTGCCGCAGCTCGAGCGCCTGCGCAAGAATTTCCTGCGACGGGCGCAATTGCGGGTCGGCGATCGCCGGGGGCGCGGCGCGCAGCTGCGCCCGCAGCCAGTCGCGCCCGTCGTCAGCGATCCCGGCGAGCTCCCCGGGACGGGCGCCGAGCCCGAAGCGGTTGGCGGCAATGGCTGAAGCGAACGGCTCGCGCATGCGGCTATAGCGCACCAGGTGGCCTCAAGGTTGACCGGGGCGTGGGACTTGCGCGCGCTGGCGTCCGTTATACTCGCCGCCCGTTTCAGGACCCCTGCATGACGCGCTCCCCCGACCTGGTTCTCGTCGACGGCTCCTCTTATGTCTACCGGGCGTTTCACGCCCTGCCGCCGCTGTCCAACTCGCGCGGTGAACCGACCGGAGCCGTGCTCGGGGTGCTGAACATGCTGCTGAAGTTTCTCAAGGACTATCAGCCGCGCCGCATTGCCGTGATATTCGACGCACCGGGCAAGACCTTCCGCGACGAGCTGTTCGCCGAGTACAAGGCGCACCGGCCATCGATGCCCGATGACCTGCGCGCACAGATCGAGCCGCTGCTGCAGATGATCAAGGCACAGGGACTGCCGCTGCTGCGCGTGCCGGGCGTGGAGGCGGACGATGTGATCGGCACTCTCGCCCGGCGCGCCGCGCAAGCCGGGCAGACAGTGCTCATTTCCACCGGCGACAAGGACATGGCGCAGCTGGTCGACGTCTCGATCACGCTCATCAACACCATGAACAACACGGTGCTCGATCGCGACGCCGTCAAGGCGAAGTTCGACGTCTACCCCGAGCAGATCGTCGACTACCTGGCACTGGTCGGCGACAGCTCCGACAACATCCCGGGCATCGACAAGGTGGGGCCGAAAACCGGCGCCAAGCTGCTGCAGCAGTACGGCGGCCTCGATGAGCTGATCGCGCGCGTGGCGGAAGTTCCCGGCAAGGTGGGCGAGAACCTGCGCGCCGGTCTGACGACGCTCGAGCTGTCGCGACGGCTCGCGACCATCAGGACTGACCTTACACTGCCGCTGTCGGTGGAGGAGCTGGTGCCGGGGCCGCCGGACACCGCGCGCCTGCGCGAGCTGTACACGCGCTACGAGCTGCGCGGGCTGCTGCGGCAGCTGGAAGGCGCCGATCCGGTGGCGGGCACCGCCGCGACCAGCGTGGCGCAGAGCCGGCAGGCGCTCGACGCCGCGACGCCTGGCGCCGACACTCCTGCACCTGCCGACATCGCACGCCGCTACGAAACCGTGACCCGCTGGGAGGATCTGGAGCGCTGGCTCGCGGCCCTGCGCGCGGCCGAGCTGTTCGCCTTCGACACCGAGACCACCAGCCTCGACTACATGCGGGCTGAAATCGTCGGCGTGTCCTGGTGCATCGAGCCGGGCGTGGCCGCCTACGTACCCCTGCGCCACGTGTATCCCGGCGCGCCGCAGCAGCTCGATCGCGAGCGCGTGCTCGCGGCGCTCAAGCCCATTCTCGAGGATGCCGCGCACGGCAAAGTCGGGCACAACCTCAAGTACGACGCCCACGTGCTGGCGAACGCCGGCATCACGCTCCGGGGTATGCGTTTCGACAGCATGCTCGAGTCCTACGTGTGGAACAGCGTCGCAACCAATCACGACATGGACTCGGACGCACAACGGTATCTCGGACTGCGCACCATCAGCTACGAGGACGTCGCCGGCAAAGGCGCGAAACAGCTCAGTTTCGACCAGGTGCCGGTGGAAAAGGCCGTTGAGTACGCGGCCGAAGATGCGGACGTGACGCTACGCCTGCACCGCACGCTGTGGCCGCAGCTTGAGGGTGTGCCGGCGCTCGCGCGACTGTACGAGGAGTGCGAGCAGCCGCTGGTGCCGGTGCTGTTCGCCATGGAACATCACGGCGTGCTCGTCGATCGAGAGCGGCTGCGCGCGCAGAGCCGCGAGTTCGCGCGCCAGTTGCAGGAGCTGCTGCTGCAGGCGCACCGCGAGGCCGGCCACGAATTCAACATCGAGTCCCCGAAGCAGCTGCAGCAGATCCTGTTCGAGCGGCTGCAGCTGCCGGTGCGGCGCAAGACCCCGACCGGCCAGCCCTCGACCGCCGAAGACGTGCTGGAAGAGCTCGCCGAGAGCTTCGCGCTGCCGCGCATTGTTCTCGAGTACCGCGCGCTCGCCAAGCTCAAGTCCACCTACACCGACAAGCTCCCGGAGCAGGTGAACGAGCGCACCGGCCGCATTCACACCTCTTATGCCCAGGCGGTCGCCGCCACCGGCCGGCTGTCCTCCGTCGATCCCAACCTGCAGAACATCCCGGTGCGCCGCCCCGAAGGGCGGCGCATCCGCCAGGCGTTCATCGCGCCGCCGGGCTGGGTGCTGCTGGCGGCCGACTACTCGCAGATCGAGCTGCGCATCATGGCGCATCTCTCGGGCGATGAAGGTCTGCGCGCGGCTTTCGCCGAAGATCGCGACGTGCACCGGGCGACGGCCGCGGAGGTGTTTGGCGTCAGCCCGGAAGCGGTAACCGCCGATCACCGTCGCACCGCCAAGGTCATCAACTTCGGCCTCATCTACGGCATGTCGCCGTTCGGCCTGGCACGCAACCTCGGCATCGAGCGCGGCGCGGCGCAGCAGTACGTGGAGCGCTACTTCCAGCGCTATCCCGGCGTGAAGCGCTTCATGGACGAGACGCGCGCGCAGGCGCGGCAGATCGGTTACGTCGAGACGGTATTCGGCCGGCGACTGTACCTGCCCGACATCCGCTCGGGCAACACGCAGCTGCGCCAGTACGCCGAGCGCAGTGCGATCAACGCGCCGATGCAGGGCACGGCGGCAGACATCATCAAACGCGCCATGATCACCATCGATGCCTGGTGCGCCCGAGAGGACACGCCGGCGCGACTCATCATGCAGGTGCACGACGAGCTGGTGTTCGAAGTGCGCCAGGACGCCGTGGAGCAGGTGAGCGCGGCCATCCGCGAGCGCATGGTGAACGCCGCCTCATTGAGCGTGCCGCTACGTGTGGACGTGGGTGCAGGTGCGAACTGGGACGAGGCGCATTAGCCCTCAGACGCCTGCGGCGGTCAACTGCGCCGCCGGCAGCGCGTTAGGGAAAGGTCACGGGAAAGGGAGACTCAGGTGATGCAAAGACTACTGCTGGTAACCGTGTTGGCGCTCGGCGCCGGCGCCGCGCAGGCCGATGACGGACTGTTCTATATCGGTGCCGGTATCTCCCGCAACAAGCTCAGCCAGATCACGAACGGCGGCTTCGGCTTCTCCGACATCTCCCACACGTCCTGGAATGCGTTCGTGGGCGTGCGGCCGATCAGCCTGTTCGCGGTCGAGGCGGACTACCTCGACCTCGGCAGCGGCAGCAGGACCGTCATTGCCCCGGGGGTGGGTACCTGTGTCGTAGGCCAGCCGAACTGCGCGGCCAGCACCTCGCGCTCTGATGCGAAGGCGTTCGCGGCTTTTGCGGTCGGCTTTCTGCCGGTGCCGATGCCCTTCCTGGATATCTATGCAAAAGCCGGTGTCGCGCGCTGGAAGGTGAATGGCAGCACCAGCACAGCGCCGCCGGCGGGGAATCTCTTCGCGTTCTCAACCCAGGGCACGGCGTTCGCGTGGGGGGCGGGCGCCCAGGTGCACGTCGGCAACATCGGCGCCCGGCTGGAGTACGAGCACTTCAACATCCCCAACACCAACGGGGCACAGGTCGTTTCCCTCGACGTGATGCTGCGCCTGTAAGCGCGGGTCCCCGGCACCGACGCGCCGCTCGCGGGCACCGCCCGTGTACGGCGGAGCTTGAGCGGCGAGCGCTTCCGCATCCCGAACACCCACGACGCTCGCGTTTTCTCGCTCTCGGTGATTCTGAGCCTGCTCTGACTGCAGCGTGTCTGTGGCGAGGATGATACAAGTCCTTAACCAAACTTATGATTTAAAAGGATATTTTTTCTGAGCCGGCGTGGAACTCACGCACCCGTCGCGCGTCGAACTTAACGAGTGCATCGCACTCCCCGCTTCCCTCCCTGAGCGGGTATAGCCCGGTTCAAGAGACCTGTGCCGGGTTAGTCTGCCCCGGCGGTTTCACACAGAAGCCGCCGGGGTTTTTTATGACCCCTTCCCGATGCTCACGCGAGCCACGCCTCGAGCGTGTCCTGGGCCTGCACCACACCGGTCCCCTTCAGCGCCGAAAACAATTGCGCCGTCGCCCGCCCGGACAGCATGGCCGCTGCCGCGCGCAGCACGGCCGCCGCCTCGCCGTGATTGAGCTTGTCGGCCTTGGAGAGCAGCACGTGTACGCGGTGCTCAGGCAAGGCCCACGCAAGCAGGCCCTCATCCGCCACGGTGAGGCCGCGCCGTGAGTCGACGATCACGAACAGCCCCTTCAGCGATGCGCGCGTGCGCAGGGCGTCGATGAGCGGCGGCCACGCGCGCCGCTCGACTTCCGGGGCGCTCGCGTAGCCGTAGCCCGGCAGGTCGACCAGTCGCCTGAGCGGCGCCAGCTCAAAAAAATTGAGCAGGCGCGTGCGGCCCGGCGTCTTGCTGGTGCGCGCCAGTCCGCGGCGCTGGGCGATGGCGTTGATGGCGCTCGACTTGCCGCTATTGGAACGCCCCACGAAGGCAATCTCGGCGCCGACATCCGGTGGAAACTGCGCCGGCGCGGCCACGCTGATCAGAAACCGCGCCTCCTGAAACCGGCTCATGTTTTCAAGGGGTAACAAAGCGCTGCCACGCCTGTAGTGTACAATTCGCCGCCCTCGCATCGCGGGACCTGAGCCGGAAAGAAAACAGATGCCGCAGAGCCTGAGAGTCGGTTGGATGGGGCTCGCTGCCATGGCGGGGACGCTGCTGTGTTTTGTGGCGCCGGCGCTCAGGGCGCAAGCGCCCGCCGCGCCCGGGGCCGCGGCAACACCCGACTTGCCCTTCACCCATGGCAAGGTCGCCGATGGCGCCACCAAGTCTGCGGTGTGCTCCTCCTGCCACGGCCCGAACGGCAACAGCGTGAATCCCGAATGGCCGCGACTCGCCGGCCAGAACGCGGTCTACATCGCCGAGCAGCTGCGGCTGTTCCGCTCCGGCGCGCGCGCCAACCCGGTGATGCAGCCGCTCGCTGCCACGCTGAGTGATCAGGACATCAGCGATCTCGCCGTCTACTACGAGGCCCAGACACCCACGGGGCTGGAGGCCGACCCGTCGTATTGGCAGGGTGGCCAGGCTCTTTATGTGCGCGGTGACCGCGCACGCAACGTCCCGTCGTGCATCGCGTGTCATGGGCCGGTGGGACGCGGCAATCTCGCCGCCGGATACCCCGCGCTGCGCGCTCAGCAGTCCGTCTACCTGATGAAGCAGCTGAACGACTACGCGAGTGGTGCGCGCTACACCGGGCCCAACCCGCAGCAGGCGAGTCGCAACGGCACGATGATGTTCACACTCGCCAAACGCCTCACCCCCGAGCAGATCCGCGACGTGGCCTCCTACGTGCAGGGTATGCGCTGATTCGAGGAACACATGATCCGAACGCTCGCCCTGGCGGCCCTGCTCGCGTTGTGCGCTTGCGCACGGCAGGAGCCCGCGCCACCGCCCGCCGCGCCCGCGCCCGCGCCCGCGGCCAACACGCAATCCCCGACATCACCCCAGACCGGCGCGCTCCCCGCACCCGCGACCGCTGCTCAGAACGAGACCCAGCAGGCCACCGCCTCCCAGGAGTCCGTGGACACCGAAGGGGAGCGACCGGCGCGCAGCGACACCTCTCTCGAGCAGATTGCGGAGCTGCCTGCCGGGGCGAAGCTTCCGGACGGCAAATGGCAGCCGGGCGTGAACTACCTGCCCCTGCTACCCGCCCAGCCCACCAGCGTCGCGCCCGGCAAGGTGGAAGTGATGGAGGTGTTCTGGCTCGCCTGTCCGCACTGCTACGCGCTCGAACCGTTCATCAAGAACTGGCTCAAAACCAAGCCCGCGTATGTCGAGTTCGTGCGCGTCCCGGTGATCTGGGGCCCGGTGCACCGCGCACACGCGCGCCTCTACTACACGCTGGATGCGCTGGGACGCCAGGATCTCATCGCCAAGGCGTTCGAGACCATCCAGCAGCAGCACACCCCGCTGGCCGGGGACGGCGAGGAGCAGTCGTTCAGGCTCCAACAGAATTTCGCCACCCGCAATGGCGTCAGCGCCGATGATTTCGCCAAGGCTTACAACTCCTTCACGGTCAACTCCAACCTGCAGCGCGCGGAGCAGCTGACGCAGCGCTATCACGTCGAAGGCGTACCGTTAGTCGTCGTGAACGGCAAGTACACCACCGAGCTGTCCAAGGCCGGCGGCGAAGCCAAGCTGATCGAGCTGGTCAACGATCTGGCCACCGCCGAGCATCGCCGTTAAGTCGAACAGTCCGATGGCTACTACGTCAACCATGGCGGCTACGACGAGTCGCAGCGGCGCATCCGTGCCAACTACGGGGACAACTACGCGCGTCTTGCGGCCCTCAAGAAACGCTATGACCCGCAGAAACTGTTCCGACTCAACGCCAACATCAAGCCAGCGTGAGGACAAGCGGGTAAGCGCGCTTGTAGTTGGCGCGCCCGACTGGATTCGAACCAGCGACCTGCAGCTTCGGAGGCTGCCACTCTATCCAACTGAGCTACGGGCGCGTTGGGGCGGGCGATCATACGCGTCGGCGCCGGGAGCGTCTATTTACCCTTAGGCCGATGTCGCAGTTTCATGTGTCAGAGTCGCCCGAGCAGCATGAGGACTACGACGATGATCAGGATCACACCGAGGACTCCGATCCCGCCGTGCCCATAGCCGTAGCCGTAGCCACCGAAACGGCCACTGAAGCCGCCGGCCAGGAAAATAATCAGGAGGATTAAAAGAATGAGTCCGAGTGACATGACCGTATCTCCTCTTCTGTTAGGTCACGCTTAGAAACTCTCTCGCCACGAATGCCGGGGGATTGGCAGTATCCCATACGAGTTGTCTGCGCAAGAAATAATGGGTTTGAGCCACTACCCTATACGAGGCGGGGAGTCGAACGGCTATACTCCGCGGCCAAATCGGCGCGCCCTGAGCGGATGACATCGTGAGCAAGCAGGATACCCATTTCTTCAACGTTTTCAGCCTGGTGATCGGCCTGCTGGTGGCGGTCGTGGTCGGTCTGTTCGCGCTGGCGCGCATCGTCGCGAGCCACACGCAGGACCGGCAGGTGCTCACCGAAGCCGACTACAGCAAAAACGTCCATGCGCGCATCCGCCCACCGGCGCAGGTGGCCATCGCCGGCCGGGACAATTCAGCGCTCGCCATCAAGCCGGCGGAGGCAGCGGCGGCGGGCAGCGCGGTCGTGGCCGCCATGCCGAAGACCGGTACCGAGCTCTTCGATCAGACCTGCAACGCCTGCCACGGACAGGGAATCGGCGGCGCACCCAAGGCCGGCGACAAGGCTGCCTGGGCTCCGCGCATCGCCCAGGGCAAGGCGACGCTCTACGCGCATGCCCTCAAGGGCTTTCAGGGTAGCGCGGGTCTGATGCCGCCCAAGGGCGGCCGCACCGACGCGCCCGACGACCTCGTCAAGCAAGCCGTCGATCACATGGTGCAGATGGCGCAGTAGCGCCGCCGTCGCGATCCATGCAGCGCAACATCACCGCCTCGCCCATATGCGCGGCGGTGATGATCGTGGCGCGATCGAGATCGGCTATGGTGCGCGCCAGCCTGAGCACCCGCTGGCGCGCCCGTCCCGAGAGTCCCCGCCGCCGCATCGCCGCCTCGAGCAGCCGTTTTCCGGCCTCATCCGCCACGCACCAGCGCTGCACGCCGGCATCCGTGAGGCGCGCATTGCACCGCTGCTGGCGGGCGAGCTGCACGGTGCGTGCGCAGGCGATGCGGGCGGCGGCGGCGAGCGTGGTTTCCCCACAGCCCGTGGCGGCGTTGAATTCGGACGCTGCCACCCGCGGCACCTCCACGTGCATGTCCAGCCGGTCGAGCAAGGGAGCGGAAATGCGGGCGCGATAGCGTCGCACCTCGGCCGGCGTGCAGCGGCATCCGCCCGATGGATCCCCGAGGCGTCCGCACGGACAGGGGTTCATCGCGGCAATGAGCTGAAACGCCGCCGGGTACTGGGTTTGCAGTGCGGCCCGCGACACGGCCACGACACCGCTCTCGAGCGGCTCGCGCAGCGCCTCCAGCACCCCTCGCTCGAACTCCGGCAACTCGTCCAGAAACAACACGCCGTGGTGCGCGAGGCTGATCTCGCCGGGACGCGCGCGGGCGCCGCCCCCCACGAGCGCTGCCGCCGAGGCGGTGTGGTGCGGGGCGCGGAACGGCCGTTGCCCGAGGCACTCCGGTGTGAAGCCCGCGGCGCTCACCGCGGCCACGGCGGCCACCTCCAGCGCCTCACCGTGCGTCAGGGGCGGCAGCAATCCCGGCAACCGCTGCGCCAGCATGCTCTTGCCCGAGCCGGGCGGACCGATCATGAGGAGGCTGTGAGCTCCGGCCGCCGCGATGATGAGCGCGCGCTTGGCCTGCAGCTGCCCGCGCACATCGGCAAGATCCAGGGACACGCCGCCCCCGAGCCCTTCATCCCTGCGCCGCACGCTGCGCTCCGGCAGCCCACAGGGCGACAGGGGCGCGGCGCCGGTGAGGTGCGCACACACCTCGAGCAGGTGACCCGCGGCGCGCACCTGCGCCGGTGCCACGGCGCAGGCCTCCGCGGCATTGGCGCGCGGCACCACGAGCTCGTGGCCGTGCTGCGCCGCCTGCGCCGCCGCGAGCAACAGGCCGCGCACGGGCTTGAGCTCTCCGGTCAGACCCAGCTCGCCGTAGAACTCGCGGGCCACGCTCGTCCCGCCAGTCTCAGCCGGCGCGCGAATCTGACCGGACGCCAGCAGAATTCCGAGCGCGATCGGCAGATCGAAACGTCCACCCTCCTTGGGCAGATCAGCGGGAGCGAGACTCACGGTGATGCGGCCGGCGGGAAATTCGAAGCGCGAGTTGAGCAGCGCCGCGCGCACCCGCTCCTTGCTCTCCTTCACCACCATGGCGGGCAGGCCGACGATGCAGAAGACCGGCAGGCCGCTCGCGAGGCTCACTTCGACGTGCACCAGCGGCGCGTGCAGTCCCACCTGCGCACGGCAGGCGACCCGAGCCACAGCCATCACCTTCCCGGCCGCGGTGCGTTTCAGGCTCGCGGAGCGCTAAGCCGGCGGAAGACCGGGGCCCGGCGCGTCGCCGGCGGCAGCGGCGGAGCCGCTGCCTTCCAGGGTCGCGAGCCGCGCCTCGAGCGCTTCGAGCCGCGCTCGCGTGCGCTCGAGCACGCGCGTCTGGGCGTCGAACTCGTCCCGGCTCACCAGGTCGAGCCTGCTCAGGCGCTCGCGCAGCACCGCGCGGAAGTTGCTCTCGAGGTCCTGCTGCATGCTGCGCAGCGCCGGCGGCACGCGCTCGAGCAGACGGCGGGCGATCTCATCGATGCGGAATGAATCCATGGTCTAACCTCATCCCTCTGCCCCGAATTGAGGCACGGGCTTCTGCGGCAGTTCCAAAACAGTGCAGCGCGCGGCGTCCGCGGTGCGCAAACGGCGGAAACCGCGCCGAAAAGCGCGATGGCACGGAATCTGCACTCTGTCTGCGCGCGTCACTAGCTTACGCGTCGCCGCCCACGGGTGCAGCGGGTGTTTGTCACGCGATCGACCTGATACGGCCTCGAATGAAAGCCGGGAGAGACCATGCGCATGAGCCGATCGATGGGTGTGCTCGCAACACTCGCGCCCGCCCTCGCCTGGGCAGGCGACGCCCCCGTGCCGAACAAGGGCGACACCGCCTGGATGCTCACCGCCACCGCGCTCGTGCTGCTGATGTCGGTGCCGGCGCTGGGGCTGTTTTACGGCGGCCTGGTGCGCACCAAGAACATGCTGTCGGTGCTGATGCAGGTGTTCGTGAGCTTCGCGCTGATCACCGTGCTGTGGTGCATCTACGGATATTCGCTGGCGTTCACCCAGGGTAACCCGATCATCGGCGGATTCAGCCGCCTGTTCCTCGAGGGAACCTTCGACTCCGCCACGCAGAGCTTCTCCATGGCAGCGACGTTCAGCAAGAACACACCGTTGTACGAGCTGGTCTACGTCGCGTTCCAGGCGACCTTCGCCGCGATTACCTGCTGCCTGATCCTGGGCTCGGTCGTGGAGCGCATGAAATTCTCCGCCGTGCTGCTGTTCCTCGTCATCTGGTTCACCTTCAGTTACTGCCCGGTCGCGCACATGGTGTGGTACTGGGCGGGGCCCGATGCCTATACCTCGGCGGACCAAGCGCAGGCGGTGAGCGCCACCGCCGGTCTCATCTGGCAATGGGGCGCACTCGACTTCGCCGGCGGCACGGTCGTGCATATCAACGCGGGCGTTGCCGGCCTGGTGGGCGCGTTCGTGCTCGGCAAGCGCATCGGCCTTGGCAAGGAGCCGATGGCACCGCACAGCCTGACCATGACCATGATCGGTGCGTCGCTCCTGTGGTTCGGCTGGTTTGGCTTCAACGCCGGCTCGGCGCTCGAGGCGAACGGCTCCGCCGCCCTCGCCTTCATGAACACCTATCTCGCCACTGCCTGCGCGGTGCTGTCGTGGACAGCCGGCGAATGGATCGTGAAGGGCAAACCGTCGATGCTGGGTGCGGCCTCGGGCGCGGTCGCGGGCCTGGTCGCGATCACCCCGGCCGCCGGCAACGTCGGCATCTCCGGCGCGTTCGCGATCGGCCTGGGCGTCGGCGTGGTGTGTCTGTGGGGTGTGACCGGACTCAAGAGACTCATCAAGGCCGACGACTCGCTCGATGTCTTCGGCGTGCACGCCATCGGCGGCATTTTCGGCGCGCTCATGACGGGAATTTTCAACGCCCCCTCACTCGGCGGCCCCGGCTCCACCGTCGACTGGGTCAAGGGCACGAGCGGCTACCCCGGCATCTGGAAGCAATTCACCATTCAGCTGGAGGCGGTGTGCCTGGTATTCGCGTGGACTGCGGTCGTGGCCTTCATCGCCTTCTACATCGTGAAGCGCCTGGTCGGTCTGCGGGTCCAGGAGGAAGAGGAGCGCGAGGGGCTCGACATCACCTCCCACGGCGAGCGGGCATACGACCTGTGAGTGCGCCTATGGCGGTCGGGGGCCGGTTGTAGGTATGGTATGAGCCTTGGCGGGCTCGGCCTGCGGCGGGTGTGACGGAGTTCAAAGGTCGCGCCGGCCGCCAGCGCCATACTCACTGGCGGGAGGCCCTCTATGTCGCGACTGCTACCCATCATCGCCCTGATTCTGGCCGGAGCGCTCACCGTCGCGCGGGCCGATGTCTATCGCTGGATCGATGACCACGGCGTACCGCATTACAGCGATCAGTGGGTGCCGGGATCGGTGATCATCAAGACCATCAAGCCGCACCCGTCAACTTTCACCTCCACGGCACGCTCCACCGAGCAGAAGAACCTCACGAGCTCGAACAACCGCGTCTCCGCGGACCTCAACGATCAGGCCAACTCCCGGGCGGTGCAGCAGGACGTGGCCAAGACGCGCGAGGCACAGTGCAAGGCGGCGAAGGACCGCTACATGAAGTCCATTCAGTCGCGCCGCGTCTTCAAGGAAAACAAGGACGGCGAGCGCGAGTACTTCTCGGACGACGCGGCCGACGCCTACCGCGAGCAGGCGCGCAAGGACGTGCAGGACCGCTGCGGCAGCGTGCCGGAGTTCATTCCCGACCAGCCGATACCCGAGCCGCAGCCCATCCCCGAGCCGAGACCCATCCCCGAGCCGAGACCCATACCCGAGCCGAAGTAAATCCCGCCGCGGCGGCCCGGACGCGTCTGACCCGGCCGCCCTTGCGGCGGGATATCCGGGAAGAGTCGATTCCGTGCGCGCCACCTACGCTCTATAGTGACGCCCGCGGCCGTTCCGGCCGCACGGGATGCACACGGCAATGCGCGCAGGTTTTGTCGGGCTCGGCGCCATGGGCACGCACATGGCGCGCAATCTGCACCGTGCGGGGATGCTCACCGCGGTCTGGAACCGCACTGCCGAGAAGGCGCGCACGCTGGCGTCCGAACTCAGCGTGGCAGCTCCCGCAACGCTTGAGCAGCTGGCCGCCGGCATCGATGCGGTGGTGTCGTGCGTGTCGGCCGATGCGGACGTGCTCGAGGTGGCGCGCGCCCTCGCACCGGGACTGAAATCCGGCACGCTCATGCTCGACTGCTCCACCATCGGCGCGGAGACCGCCCGCCAGGCGGCCGGACTCCTCGCGCCCGGCGGCGTGGAATTCCTCGATTGTCCGGTGAGCGGCGGGGTCGAGGGCGCCCGCGATGCCACGCTCGTCCAGCGCCGG
>Ga0209011_1000661_pt1 | contig 12684 bp, 12 predicted proteins | sample BlaSpr_A8_OM1_M3_FD_187986 | JGI IMG/M metagenome (GOLD analysis project Ga0209011, IMG submission 187986) | Forest soil microbial communities from Thunder Bay, Ontario, Canada - Black Spruce, Ontario site 2_A8_OM1_M3 (SPAdes) (version 2) | ecosystem: Environmental > Terrestrial > Soil > Boreal... | reverse complement strand
GAGGGCGTGGACCGAGACACCATGCGCCAACTCGTCGACAGCCTCCGCCAGAAGCTTGGCTCCGGTGTAGTCGTCCTAGGCGCCGCAGAAGACGGCAAAGTCGCACTATTGGCAGGGGTTACCAAGGACCTCACCTCTAAGTTACACGCAGGAAAGATCATACAGGCGACCGCCAAAGAAGTAGGCGGTTCTGGGGGCGGCAGGCCCGATCTGGCCGAGGCTGGCGGAAAAGACACATCCAGGCTAAAAACAGCCCTGGACCTCGTATATCCCCTTATAGACCGAATGCTATAATTCGTAACAGCGTCAGGAACGTCTCTGGGTAGACCTCTAACACCCTGTCGCGTGCATGTCTGTCTAGCAGGAAGCAGAATCGTACTGCCTTTCCAGGACTAAGTATGTGTATGTGTTGGCGACGCTCCAAAACGTTCGGTATCTTATTGGCAACGCTTGTCTTGTGCGCAATTCCAGCTCACGGACAGATTGTTTCCTACTTGGATTCCGACGGCAGGCGGGTTTTCATCAATTCGGACCCAACTCCCGCCGTTCGAGTGACAAAAACGTCCCTTCGGGGATTCGTTTCGGCCACAGGCGCCTCGCCGCACACAGCCCAAACCCCGTCAGCTGCGTCTCCCGAATTGAGGGCCGCGGAGCTGGCCAACCGTCAGAAAATCGACGTCATGATTCGTGAAGTCTCTGCACGGTATAATGTGGATCCAGCTTTGATTCGATCCGTCATCGAAACCGAATCGAACTGGAATTCAAAAGCGGTTTCCAGCAAAGGGGCTCTGGGATTAATGCAACTGGTTCCGGGAACAGCACGGCAACTGGGCGTGAACAACGCGTTTGACCCGAAGCAGAATCTAGATGGTGGAGTGCGCTACCTACATACGCTCCTGGAGCGGTATAATGGCGACCTGGACAGGGCACTTGCGGCTTACAATGCAGGTCCGGGCGCCGTGGATCGAGCCAGAGGTGTGCCACGGTATCGCGAAACGCGCGAGTATGTCCAGAAAGTCACCGATTCCTACTTCCGGCCCGGCTCCAATCGGCTTCCCCATGCGTTTGACGCAGCGCGTCCCATTTACCGCATGGTGGCCGAGGACGGTCGGGTAGTGTTTACGAACGAATGAGACAGACCTTGCGGCGCGATGCCGCTACAATTCGACCTTTTGTGCGCGTCCTCTTCGCGCTGCTGGTATTTTTGTCCCTTTTTTCTAATGCCGCACGCACCCAGAACTCTTCTAACCGCCGTGTAACCGCGAAAAATCAGTTCGACCGCGCCGAGAAAGAACGTCAGGCTCTCGAGGCGCGCCCGGAAAAAGATCGCTCCCTGAAAGACTACGTCTCCGTGGTAAATACGTATCGTCGCGTGTATCTGATCACACCGCGCGCGCCTGACGTGCCCGCCGCATTGAATCAGGTCGCCGAGCTTTACCGCGCCATGGGCGACCTCTTCAACGGAAAGTATTATCAAATGGCTGTGAATTCCTATCAGTTCCTGTTGCGTGAATATCCGGCCAACCGCTATCGCGAAGATGCGATGCTGTCCATCGGAAAAATCGAACAGGAAGATTTGCACGATCTCGTTCTCGCGAAAACAAGCTATCAGGAATTTCTGACGCTCCATCCGCGTTCGCCGCGCGCGCAGGAAGTGCGCGCCATCCTCGATCAATTGCGCGGAGCCGGCGCCGCGGCAAAACCTGCCCCCAAGATTTCCGCAGCGAAAGGCGGGCCTCCCGAAAAAGCTCCCGTTACGGAAACGACCGCGGCGAATACGGAGACAAAGGCGGAAGCTTCCGGCGAAAACCACGCTACAGTCGCCTCCCGCCCCGAGGTCACGCGGGTTCGCACTTGGAATGCCGACACGTACACGCGCATCGTGATTGACGTGGGCAAGCAGGTGAAATATCAGGCGGCGCGTCTTTCCAACCCCGACCGCATCTACTTCGATATTGAAAACTCAAAGATCGAACCCGAGTTGCTCCACAAGCCCGTGGAAGTGGAAGCAGGCGGCTTCTTAAAAAGCGTGCGCGTCGGGCAGAATCAACTGGACGTAGTGCGCGTCGTTCTGGAAGTGGACCACGCAAAGGATTATTCCGTCTCGTTGGTTCCCGACCCTTACCGCCTGATCGTGGATGTCTATGGCAATTCCACCGCAGCGGAGGACGCTGCTCGCGAAAGTGCGTCGACGGAGGGTCCGCCAAAGCACACACCATCCGCGAGACCGGAAAAGCCCGCTTTAATATCTGCATCGAAAGCGCCATCCAAGACCCCGCCGAACCTCGCGGCGGCATCGGATGGAAACGTGGACGTCACACAAAATGGCAAGGTCATGGCCCAGTCCTCTTCGCCAATGCCCCAGCCTAACCGTGAAGGCGAGTCAAAGAGCGCGACCAAGAACCTGGGCAAGAAAACGGAATCCAAGTCTGCGGCGTTGCCAACCGCCAAGGACCAAATCGCGCAAACCGATCCGTACCCGGAAACTGCGCCCTTGCCTTCCGTACTGGCTGGCAGCAGCTCGGAGCCGCCGCTGTCGAAGGCGCGCCATACTTCCGCGAAAACAACGTCTGTTCGCCCCTCGAAATCGGCGCACGACCAAGCGGAAGAAATGGGTCCGCCTTCCATCCCCGAAACGCCCCGCGACGGCCAGCAGTCCTTATCTCGTGCTTTGGGCCTGAAAATCGGACGCATCGTGATCGACGCCGGACACGGCGGACATGACACCGGCACCATCGGGCCCACGGGCTTGATGGAAAAAGACTTGTGCCTGGACGTAGCTTTGCGCGTGGGCAAGCTCATTCAACAGGGATTGCCGAGCGCGGAAGTAATTTATACAAGGGAGGATGACACGTTTATAGGGCTCGAACGGCGTACCGAGATTGCCAACGATGCCAGGGCCGACCTGTTCCTTTCGGTCCACGCCAATTCAAGCCCGGATCGCAAAGCTCGAGGAATCGAGACGTACTACCTGAACTTCACCGGATCAACCGATGCGATGGAAGTCGCGGCGCGCGAGAATTCCCTGTCGGAAAACGCGGTCCATGATCTCCAGGACATCTTGAAGAAGATCGCTCGAAACGAAAAAACCGAGGAATCACGCGATTTTGCCGGGACCATCCAGGACTCTCTCGCTAAGCGCGTAGAAAATACCAACCATGGGGATCGGAGTCGCGGGGTTCGAAAGGCCCCGTTCGTCGTGTTGATCGGCGCCAACATGCCATCGGTGCTGGCCGAAATCTCCTTTATTTCCAATCCTTCCGACGAGCAATGGCTTAAGAAGCCGGAGAGCCGCCAGCGCGTCGCCGAGGGCCTCTACCGCGGCATCGAGACCTATCTCCAGAACACCAATAGCCTTTCCCTTAATCAGATCCATGCCGCACCCGGAAATCGTGCAGGAATAGTAGCGCGATCCGGGAACTCGCAGTAGAATCCTGGCATCTAATGAAATACGAGATGCGGCGACTGTTACCCATTGGGATTCTGTTTCTAATCGCTGCCGTACGCCTGGCCGCCGCGCAAAGCGTTCTTCCTGCTTCCTTTGCAAATTGGACCGCAGCGGAGCCGTCCATTATTATTCCATCCACAGGACTTGATCAGACTCTGGGACCAGACACCGCGATCTTCCACGAATACTTCTTGAAGTCAGTCGAGCGGCGCACATATTCCCATAGTGCGCAAACAGCGGCAATCACGCTCTACCGATTGCGCGACCCGAGTTCCGCATACGGCGCCTACACCTTCCTTCGCAACGACTCGCTCACTCCGGTGGACCTTGGTTCCTTTGGAGCGGCTGCAGGCGATCGCGCCCTGGTCGTGATCGGGGATCTCTTGCTGGACGTCACTTCAAAACCGGCGCGCCCTTCGAACGCCGACTTGAAGCAACTTGTTACTTTCCTGGGCAAAATCGCGGACCACACACCGTTCCCCTCGATTGGAGAACACCTGCCGGCCCTGGGCCTGGTTCGCCGTTCGGAGCATTATGTCCTGGGGCCGCGAGCCCTAGCTCAATACGTTCCCCTCGGCACGGATGATTGGGTCGGTTTCGATCACAGCGCCGAAACAATCCTCGCCCGGTATCACCTCGCAGGCAAGGAGGCCACGCTTCTCATTGCGTCTTATCCGACGCAACAGATTGCCGCCGACAAGTTTGCGGGCATGCTGAGGCGGTTTACGTTCGATCCGCCGGGCGGCATGCCCCCAGACCAGACCGTGCTATTCGGAAAGCGATCGAGTTCCTTGATTGCGGTTGTGATCGGCGCACCCTCGCGGGAGGCCGCCAACAATTTGCTCGATCGGGTTCAATACGAAAGCCAAGTCACATGGAATGAGCCCAAGCATACGCTGACCGATCCGACGATTGGCAGCATCGTTATTGGAGCGTTTCTTGGGACGGGCGTAATCATGCTGCTCGCGCTCGCCGTCGGACTCGGATTTGGCGGCCTTCGAGCTGTCTTAAGAATTTTCTTACCCAACAAGATTTTCGACCGCGAAAAACAGATTGAGATTTTGCAGTTAGGGATATACAGCAAGCCTATACAGGCAAAGGACTTCTACGAAAAATCTCAAGGATCTGTTGAAAACTGAAGGCAGACCTCATCCAGAACTTGAAGTATTTCCTTGTATCTAAAAGAAAATAAACCACTTGTACTGTATTCATTTCAGTCATTTCTATTCTTGACATCGCTGTGCGCGGTCTTTTAGACTCGACCCGAGGAAAAAGGGTTCTAGTGCCTTCCGCGCATAGGCACGGAACTATTCTCCCCTCTGGAAAGCCCGTTCGCTACGGCGAACGGGCTTTCTGTTTCGCCGCTTGTACCGCAGGCTCGCCAGTAGAAGGGCACGGTAATCAAAATCGAAAATCAGAAGCCTATTTTCTTCTTTCTAAGGATGCGTTGGCGGCGCAGTGGTTGACCAGGAGTCCGGCGCCGGCGTCCACGTCCGCGTTCGGTAGTCGGTCATCGTAAGAGTCACCAGCAGAGCCAGCCAGAAAAAGCCTGCGAGCAAAACGATCCGCGTTAGCCCACTGCTGTGGCGGAGATGCATGAAGAACAAAATCACCAGCAACATCTTGCAGAAAGCAATAACGAGCGCCACGACCGTATTGAAGGGGCCGAGATCGAGGAAGGCCACCCCCGTGGTCAAAAGGGTGAGACCAATGAGGCTGACAAAAACGAGCACATAGGTCTTCAACGGCACGATCCGCTGTGACATCAGTAGCGCCCGCCTATCAAATAAAGCAACGGAAAAAGGAAAATCCAGACAATATCCACGAAATGCCAGTACAAGCCCACGACTTCAACCGGAGCAAAATAGCGGGGTGTGAAGTCTCCCTTGCGCGCCCGGAGAACCAGCCAGAGCAAGAGTCCCATCCCGATTATCATGTGCAGCGCGTGCAGTCCGGTCATGGCAAAGTAGAAAAAGAAATAGAGTTGAGCGTGATTCAGGCCGCCGGGCGCCAGGCGAGCGAGAACTTCTCCCTCCGGGGCCCAGTCGAGGCTCGGGACAACGTGCTCGACAAATTTTTGGCGGTACTCGTACGCTTTTACGCCGAGGAAGGCGCCGCCAAGAATCATCGTCAAGATCAGAAAGAGCACGAGGGCGCGCCGGTTGCCAATCTGCGCTGAACGCACAGAAAGCGCCATCGTAAGGCTGCTGCCCAGCAACACAACGGTGTTGATTGCTCCGAGGCGGATATCCAGGATGTGGCTCCCGCCTTCAAACGCGGCAAAATAGAGCCAGCGAAGGATCGCATAAGCGGCAAACAGTCCGCCAAAAAACATAATTTCCGTGACGAGGAAGATCCAAATTCCGAGCGTATCGGCGTCGTGCTGTTGCGCGAGATCCTCGAATTGGTGCGCCAGTCCAGACGATTCCGTCTGGGCGTGTTCGGCGTGGGCGTCAGGCACGATTGATTTTCTCCTCAGCTGCGTAGGCGTAGGCTTCTTCGGTCACGACCGGCATTTTCGTAAAATTTTCTGTCGGCGGCGGCGAGGAAGTCTGCCATTCGAGCCCCTTCGCGCCCCAGGGGTTTGCTTCGGCAACCGGCCCGTAGCGCATCGACCAGATAAAATAAACCAGCGGAATCAGGTATCCGACGCCCAAGATGGAAGCTCCAGCGGAGGACATCACGTTTAGCACTTGGAACTCCGCCGGATAGAAGGCGTAGCGCCGGGGCATGCCGAGATATCCAAGTATGAATTGGGGGAAAAATGTGAGGTTGAATCCAACGAAAATAATGGCTGCGGCGAGCGCCGCCCATCCATTGGGATACTTTCGTCCGGAAATTTTCGGCCACCAGAAGTGCATCCCTCCGAGATAACCCATTACCGCTCCGCCCACCATGATGTAGTGGAAGTGAGCGACGATGAAGTAGGTGCCATTCAGGTGCACGTCGGTTGCAAGCGACGCCAGAAACATCCCGGTCAAGCCGCCCATGGTAAACAGGCCAATGAAGCCGAGAGCATAGAGCATCGGGGCTTCGTAGGAAATCGAACCTTTATAGAGCGTCGAGGTCCAATTGAAAACCTTGATGGCTGAAGGAATCGCCACCATAAAACTCAGGAACGAGAAAATGAGTCCCGCGTAAATCGATTGCCCGGTGACGAACATGTGGTGCCCCCAAACCAGAAAGCCGAGCACCGCGATCGCCACGCTTGAAAATCCGACGATCTTGTATCCGAAAATTCGCTTTCGGGCGAAACAGGCAATGATCTCACTGACCACTCCCATCGCCGGCAAGATCATGATGTAAACGGTCGGATGCGAATAGAACCAGAACAAATGCTGGAACAGGAGCGGATCGCCGCCCAGCGCTGGGCTAAAGATTCCGACGTGAAACAGATGCTCGAGGGCCAAGAGAAAGAGGGCAATTGCAAGCACGGGAGTCCCCAGGACCATGATGATGCTGGTGGCGTACATGGCCCACAGAAATAGCGGCATGCGGTACCACGTCAGGCCCGGCGCGCGCATTTTGTGAATCGTAACGATAAAATTCAGACCGGTTAGAATGGAAGAAAAACCATTAATGAACACGCCCACCACTACAGCGGTCACCTGCGTGTTTGAATACGTGCTGCTGTAGGGCGTATAAAATGTCCATCCCGTGTCCACACCGCCCGCGATGGCCGAATACAACGTGAATAAGCCACCGACGATGTAAATGTACCAGCTCAGGAGATTCAGCCTGGGAAACGCGAGGTCTCGGGCTCCGATCATCAAAGGAATGAGAAAATTTCCGAGGACGGTGGGGATTGACGGAACCAGGAAGAAAAAAATCATGATCACGCCGTGAAGCGTGAAGAGTTTGTTGTACGTTTCCGGCTGGACCAGCGCGCCCTGCGGCTCGATGAGGTGAATGCGCATCAGAACGGCGGCAGCTCCGCCAACCATAAAGAAAAATGTGATCGAGACCATGTACAGCAACGCGATGCGCTTATGATCCAGCGTGAATAGCCAGGACTTCCATCCATACTCGGCGTTCAGATAATTGCGCGGGGCTTGCACGCGCGGTTCGAGCGTTGCCGTGCTCATTTCTTCTCCTCTTCTTGCTTCTTCCCCTGATCTTTTTCAGGCGAACGTCCAAGCGAACGAATGTAGGCAATCAGGTCGAGGATCTGTTCCTCGGTCAATTGCCCCTGGAAGGACGGCATGATCGGCTTATAACCATTCACAATTTTTGCGTTCGGACTCAGGATCGACTCGCGAATGTAGGCATCATCGGCCGTCACAGTTTGACCATTGGTGAGATGGACGGTATTGCCGTATACGCCGAGCAATGACGGCGCTGGTCCGGTGCCGTCGGCGAGATGGCATGTAATGCAGCCGTTCTCCTTGAACAATCGTTCTCCGGCCGCCTCCATCGTCTCTCCAAGCACACTCCCGGCCAGCCATCGTTCGTATTCGTCCGGCTCGACGACAATCACCGAGCCCAACATGCCCGCATGAAATGCCCCACAATACTGCGCACAGAACAGGTGAAACGTACCCAGCCTGGTGGGCTCAAACCACAGAGACGAGTAACGTCCGGGCAGCACATCTTCCTTCACGCGGAATGCGGGGACGAAGAAATCGTGGATCACGTCCTCGGAAGTCATCGTCAGCTTGACCGGCCGCCCGAGCGGCACGTGCAATTCGTTGATTTCACGCTGCCCTTCCGGGTGCTCGGCCTTCCACATCCATTGCTTGCCGGTGACGAATATTTCCATCGCTCCCGGCGGCGGCTCCGAATTCTGGAAATACAAACTCGATCCCCACACAAAGATCACCGCCGCGATCAAGGTGGGGATAGCCGTCCACAGGACTTCGAGCGGCAAGGACCCTTCGATGGCCTTGGGCCGCTCGTCCGGCGAGCGCCGGCGGTACTTGACCATGAAATAGAGGATGGTCAAAAAAATCACAAATGTGAAAAACAGCGTGACCGCGGTGATAAAAAAATACAAATGGTCCACCGACCGCGCGATCGTGGAAGCCTGGTCCGGGTGGATGGGGATCCCTTGCATTAAAAGCTCGTCCTTGGCGCTGCCGATTTCATCGCACCTTCACTCCTACCGCCGGAGGCCCTTTCGGGTGGTGGCGTTCACGGCGAAACATCACGAACATAAAGATTCCCAAAACCAGTACGGTAAAAAGGCCCGCCGCTCGCACGACATTCATCACGATAAGGCCGTATTTTCCAGTCATCGGATCGTACTGGTAGCAATAGAGCAGCGCGTGATCGGTCGGAGTGCCGATTTTTCCCTCCGACGCTTCGACCAGTCCGAGACGAAAATCGCGAGCCGGATACTGCACGCCGTAAAAGTAGCGGGCGATACGCCCGTGCGGCGTGAGCACCAGAATCGCGGCCGCATGCGCGTACTGCCGGCTCGCTGAATCGTACGCGTAATGAAAACCGGCTGCCTGCGTGAGCGCGTCAATCGACGACTGCTCGCCCGTCAGGAAGTGCCAATTTCCCCTGGCTCCGGGCCGGCCGTACTGGCCCGCGTAAACGTCGCGCTTCGCCTTGGCCAGAGCGGGCGTGTCTTTCGGCTCGAAACTGACCGTGACCGCATCAAAGTCCTTGCCGAGATCGAGCGAAATCGCCTTCATCGTGCGCAGTTCGCCGTTGAGGACTTCGGTGCACAGCGCGGGACAATCAAAATAAACGAGAGAGAGCACGATCGGCTTCTTCCCGAAGTAATCGCCCAGATGCACGGCCTTTCCGTTCTCATCGCGAAGGATAATTTCCGGTGGAATCGGTTCGTTGAGGCGCTGCGCGATGCTCACTTCGCGCAAAATCGGCGGTGGGCCTACCTGCTGCGCGCGCGCGGGAAAAACAAGCAACGCAATGGTTGCCGCGCAAAGTGCTGCCATGTTTCTTACGCTCAAGGTTTGGTGCTCGCTTTCGGCGCGGTCTTTTCTGCATCGGAAGAGGTTCCAGTGGGTGACGCGCCAGCGGCCACGGGAAGTCCCTTTTGAAGCAATAACTCCATCGCGCGTTCGATGGGAACACGCACCGTTCCGGCGTCCCGATTCTCCCAGGAGTACGATTCGAGTGAGCGTTCCTGCTCCGCGCGGAACCTCAGCAAATCCTGGCGCGGATTTACTTGCAACTGGGGACCGGTGGGCAACTGCCGCGTTTCGGAAAATGGCGAAGCGGGCGCGCGAGTCGCTTGCCCGGCGGAAAAATACTTGAACAACCCCCAGCACAGAAGCGCGATGAACACGAGCGCGAGACCCAGGACTACTAGAAAGCTGAAAACGCCGCGCACATTCGCATCGCGCGTCTCGTAACCCGGCGAGGCCACGGCAGGCACGTGTGATTTATCCATTTTATCCATGCTCGACGACATGCTGTGCCACTCCTTCCGTGCGCGGATCGTGGAGCGGGAGAATCGGCAGCCGCTGCAACTGCCAGGTGAAATACGCGAGCCAGATTCCTCCCATGCCGAACGGAAGCAGCGCGTTCATCCAAGTCAGGTGCGCATTGCCTCCGCCAAACGCCGGCAAGACCATCCAATACATGTCCACCAGGCGCATCAACAGAACCAACGCGGCCACCAGCAATAGAGAGCCTGTTCTACGTTTCACATTGCGGAACAGCAGCAGGAACAACGGCAGCGCAAAATTCAGCAGGACCAGCAGCAGTCCAACTTGCCCCCAAGTTCCCCGCATGCGCCGGATGTACCAAGGAATTTCCTCGGAAAGGTTTCCGCCCCAGATGATCAGGAATTGGGAGAACTCGAGATACGCCCAAAGCATGACGAAAGTCAGCAGAAAACTGCCGAGGTCCTGGAAATATGAAGGTCTCACAGCTTCCGAGAGTGGCTCCCGTTCGGAGAGCCAAATCAGAACTGTGATGGCAAACGCCAGCGCCGCGAGCGCCTGTCCCACCATGAACAGCAACCCGTAAATCGTCGAATACCAACGCGGTTCTAGCGACATCACCCAATCGATTGACGCGAAGGTTACGGTGAAACCGTATAACACCAGTCCACCGCCGCTTAGTCCTTCCATGCGCGCCCATAGCGAAGGATTCCCACCCGCATCTTCTTCGCGGGACCACTTGTTGAGCAAATGCGCGAGCATAAACCAACATGCAAAATAGAAAATCGTGCGTCCGATGAAAAAACCGGAATTCAGGTACAGATGTTTGGCGAGAATAACGGGGTCGCTTTGGCCGGGCCGCGACCAACTGTAAATTGTTTTCATACCCGCCAGCAGCGGCAGCACCGCGATTGCCATAAGAGGGAGCGTTCGGCTGCCGGCTTCGAGAATTCGCCGGATCACCAGAGCCCAGTTCCCTCCCGTCAGATGCTGCACCATCAACAGCGCCAGACAGCCCAGCGTGATGCCAATCCAGAATAGGAACGCGACGAGGTAGGACCGGAAAAATTCTCCGGAGTCGCGCAATCCGCCGGCAATACAAATGGCGAGCAGAACGCCGCCAATCAAGACGAGCCGCTTTGGCAGACGATCGGTCATCACCGTGTTATCGCCCGTTTCACTCATCGCGATTCGCCCTGCAATTTTTTTCGCTCCGCTGCCGGGACGTCATTGATGGACGCCTGCCGGGTGAGTTGCAGCGCTCGAATATAAGCAACGATCGCCCAACGGTCGCGCGGCGCAACGCGGTAGCCGTACGGATACATCGCGCCAAACCCGTTTGTGATCACGTCGAAAAAGTGTCCCGCGGGCGCCGCGCGCAAGTTGTCCGCATGCAGCGACGGCGGGTGGCGGAATCCACGCTGCACGATCATGCCGTCGCCGTCGCCGGACATGCCGTGACACGGCTCACAGTAAATATTGAAGCGCTCGCGGCCGCGGTCCAGGACCTCGCGGGTGACTGGAAATGGAAACGCTTCCGCCAACGCACCATTCATTTTCCCCGTGTACAGAAGTTCTCCTTCCGGCCCCGTGGTCAGATCACCGCGCGGAACGGTTCCCGCGACAGGCATGCGCGCGGATTGGCCGTCCTCAAAGAAGTCCGTCGGGTCGAATGGGTTGTAGCGCGGCTGCACGTGCATGTCCTGGCGGCATCCGGCACACAACAGCAAAAGCACGGCGGCAGATAGAGAGATTCCCCGTCGCTTCGCTCCTCGGTTCACCAAGAACGTTCTCCGTGAACGGAATGACGCGGGTATTGAGTTGTTCCGCACTCTGCTACGCCTCAATTTCGGACACCTCGCGCGCCGTCAGAGTCTCCAGGAATTGCCTGGTCTTCTCCCGGTTGAACAGCGGATCGTGCGCCTTAATGCAAAGAAAAAACCGGTCGCGGGAGGCCAGCGCAAATCGCGGCACGTTGAAGACCGGATGGTACGGCGTGGGCAATCCGTTCATCGCCAGCATCCCGAACACGGCGGCGGCCGCAGCACATAAAATCGTCAATTCAAATGTGATGGGAATGAATGCGGGCCAGCTATTGAGCGGCCTGCCGCCCACGTTCACGGGATAGCTGATGACAGCGCCGAAATACTGAAGAAAGAAACCCGCGCATCCGCCAATGACCCCAGCGCACAAAACAACCAGTGGAAGGCGCGTGCGGTGAAAACCCACAGCTTCCGCCAGGCCTTCGATCGGGAAAGGCGAAAACGCGTCGATGCGGCGGTACCCTGCACTCTGCGTGCGGTGCGCCGCCTCGAGCAGTTCCTCGGGAGTTTTGAACTCCGCCATCAGTCCGTAAATCGTTTGCCTTTTCATAGCGTCGCGTGCAAAGTCGTCCAGCACAAAATCACTCGGCCGCTTTTTTCTCCTCCTCGTTCACCAGTTCGCGCATTTCAAAAATGGAAATCAGCGGCAAGAAACGAATAAACAGGAAAAGCAGCGCCAGGAACAGCCCGATCGTGCCAATAAACGTCGAGATGTCCCACCGCGTCGGGTAATACATCCCCCACGAAGAGGGCAGGAAATCGCGGTGCAAGCTGGTGACAACAATCACAAATCGCTCAAGCCACATTCCCACGTTTACCACCATGGCGATCGCGAACAAAGCGCCCACCTTGGAACGCACTTTCCGTGACCACAGAAATTGCGGCGTCACGATGTTGCAAGCGACCAGGCACCAATAGATCGTTGCGTAAGGGCCGCCCATGCGGTTCAGGATCATGAATCGCTCGTACGGATTGCCGCTGTAATATGCGGAGAAAGCTTCCATCATGTAGCCGTAGCCGACGATCATCCCGGTGGCGAGCAATACCTTGCCCATGT
>Ga0209011_1000660_pt1 | contig 12697 bp, 11 predicted proteins | sample BlaSpr_A8_OM1_M3_FD_187986 | JGI IMG/M metagenome (GOLD analysis project Ga0209011, IMG submission 187986) | Forest soil microbial communities from Thunder Bay, Ontario, Canada - Black Spruce, Ontario site 2_A8_OM1_M3 (SPAdes) (version 2) | ecosystem: Environmental > Terrestrial > Soil > Boreal... | reverse complement strand
TAGATGATCACGAGGCCGGCGCGCCTCGGCCGCGGCTGCGCTCGGCGGTGCGGCGGCGAAGATGGTCGATCAGCTGAGGCAGGAACGGCTTCCCGGTCGTGATGGTCAGCTCCGCGGCGTGAGCTCGCCGCAGGTCGCTCGAGATGAGCAGGCTCTGCGCCTCGGCGGCGGCCTGGAAGCGAGCTCGGAGACGCTCGTCAGAGGTATCCACCTGCAGCTGCTCACCGGTCTCCGGGTCCTCGAACGTAACCACGCCGATATCGGGGATGGCCAGCTCGGTCGGGTCGACCACCCGTGCGGCGACGACCTCGTGGCGGTGGCTGAGGATCGCCATCGGCGCCTGCCAGGCTCCCGCGGCGAGGAAGTCGCTGATCACGATCAGAAGCGACGGACGCTGGACGATCTTGACCGCCTGGCGCAGCGCATCCGCAAGGGCCGTGGCGCCGCCGGAGGCTCCCGGCACGAACGCGGAGTCGAGGCCTCCCACGAGCTGGAGACGTCCCGTCCTTCCCGCGACGGGCGGGAGGACCCGCCGCACACGGGTGTCGAAGACGATCGCGCCCACGCGGCTTCCGTGCCGGGCGATCAAGGAGGCCGCGGCCGATGCCATCTCGAGCGCCGCTTCGCGCTTGAGCACCAGGGCCGTCCCCCAGTCGAGGGATGCGCTGGCGTCGACGATCAGCCATGCGTTCAGGCCTCGTTCTGGATGAGATTCGCGCACGAAGACCCGGTCCGAGCGAGCGGTCAGGGTCCAGTCGATCAGCCGAGCATCCTCGCCGTACTGATACTCGCGGACGTCGGCGAACTCCACGCCCGGACCCCGCAGGTTGGAACGCTCATCGCCCCATGCGCGGAGCCCAAGCTTCTTCCACACCGGCCAGCGCAGACGTCCGAGCGCCTCGTGCTTGGGAAACCGCCGGCGGGTACCCTGCTCGCGGTCAGACGACACGGCCGTCCCCAAGGTCGAGACGCGGCATCTCCGTCGTCTCGAGGACACGCCGCACGATGGCGTCGGGCGAGACGTTGTCGGCTATGCCCTCGTAGCTCAACACGATGCGGTGGCGCAGGACTTCGGGCGCCACAGCGGCAAGATCCTGGCCGAGGACATAGCTGCGGCCGCGGATGAAGGCGAGCGCGCGCCCCGCGGTGACCAGGTGAATGGTCGCCCTCGGGCTGCCTCCGTAGGCGACCGCGGATTCGAACTCCGTGATGCCTGCGCCTTTGAGGTTTCGAGTCGAGGTCACAAGCCTGGTGCCATAGGCGATCACAGCCGGATCGACGTAGACCTTGCGCACGTGTGCCTGCAGCTCGACCAGCTCTAGGGGTGTGAGCACCTGCTTGACCTCGGCGGGCGTGCCGATCATTCGGTGGACGATCTCCGTCTCCTCTCCGGTCGACGGATAGCCCACGACGACTTTGAACATGAAGCGGTCGATCTGAGCTTCTGGCAGGGGGTACGTGCCATCGGCCTCGATCGGGTTCTGGGTGGCAAGGACCAGGAAGGGCTCGTCCACGTGGAAGGTTTCCCGGCCGATCGTCACCTGTCTTTCCTGCATCACCTCGAGCAGCGCCGACTGGACCTTGGCCGGGGCGCGATTGATCTCGTCGGCGAGAAGAAGGTTGCAGAAGATGGGGCCCAGCTCCGTCGAGAAGTCAGCCTTGCGCGGGTTGAACATCCTTGTTCCCACCAGGTCCGACGGAACCAGGTCGGGTGTGAACTGGATGCGTCCGAACTTGCCGCCGATGGCGCCGGCAAAGGCGCGGACGGTCGCCGTCTTGGCGAGGCCGGGCACGCCCTCGACCAGGACGTGACCGCCGGCCAGCAGTGCTACAAGGACGCGCTCGAGCAGGCGATCCTGCCCCACGATCACCTTGCGGACCTCGAACAGCAGCTGCTCGACGGGCTTGGGCACGCGGGCGGCGTAAATCTCTTCAGGGGTCTGCGCGGTCGAGGTCCGCGCTGCGCTTGTTTGAGACATGGTTCGCTCCTTGTTCCTTTTGGTCTAGGCGCCGAGCACCACTGGGATTGATCGGGTGGCTCCGTTGGGGAGCTGAACCGTCAGCACGACGCGCTGGCCGGCTTGAAAGCCGGACAGGATCTGTGCGGCGACCGCGGCATGCGCGACGTTGCGCCCGTTGATCGCGATGATCGTCCAGCCAACTTGCACGCCGGCCTGCGCGGCCGGACCGCCGGGGACGACGGTCCTCACCACGGCGCCGCCGGCCGAGGCGTCGGCCACGGTCGCTCCGAGGTGCGCGGCCGCGGTTGGAGTGCCGGAGCCGCCTGCCTGGATCTTCTGGGCGACCGCGGTGAGCTGATTGCTGGGAATCGCGACGCCCGGTCCTGGCGCATCGCCGGCACCGAGTGTGGTCATCCCGATCACACCACCGGACACGTCGACGAGCGCGCTGCCCGACGTGCCGGAGCCCATCGGCGCCGTGGTCTGGATGAGGCCCGTCAGCGTGACTCCACTGACGATTCCCTGGCTGGCGGTTCCCGAAGGGGCGACCTGGTTGCCGACCGCTACGACCACGTCGCCGACCTGGACGGCGCTCGAATCTCCAAACGTCACGGCGGTGAGCCCGGTTGCACCGGTCACTCGGATCACCGCGACGTCGGCGGCCGCGTCCGCCCCACTGACCGTGCCCGAGTACTGCTGGCCGGAAGCGGTGGTGACCGTCACCTGTGACGCGCCCGCGACCAGGCTCGCGGGCGTGATGACCGTGCCCTGTGAGTCGATCAGCAGGCCAGAGCCGGAAAGCGTGCCGGTGCCGACCCGGACGACCGAAGGGCCGACCTGAGCGATCAGGCGGCGCAGGTCGGCCTGGACCTGGGTCAGCCCACCTGGCGCCGCCGGCGGCGCTGCCGGCGCAACGATCGTGGCCGGTGGCGGAGCTTTAGCCGCCGCGATCTCCGCCGGCGTCGCGAACCGGACCGGGAACGTGCACGCGCCCAGGAGCGCGATGGCGCCGCCTGTAAAGATGGCGACGCCGAAGGCTTTGCGGATGGTCACGTCTGGCAACTCTGGAGGGAGTTCCTCAGACCCTCGCGATAGAACCCTGAGAGTCGCCTGAGAATCAGGTCTTGGCCGGCGTGAGCTCCAGGATCACGATGCCCGTGGCGAAGCGCGTGGTGCCGGTCAGCTCGAGGTTCCTCGAAACCTGCCCGTCGTCGAACAGGCGCATGCCCTTACCGAGCACGACCGGATGGACCATGAACCGGTAGAGGTCGATCAGGTTCTCTCGCATCAGCGCGTTGAAGAGCTGGCCGCTGCCGGAAAGGAGCAGGTCATTCCCGGGCATTTGCCTCAGGCGTCGAATCTCGTCCGCAAGGTTGCCGTGGATGACCTTTGCGCCCGTCCATTCCGGCTTCTCGAGGGTGGACGACACGACGTACTTGGTCATGCTGTTCATCCTTTCGCCGAACTCCCCGGTGCCGGTCATCTTTGGCCAGGCGGCCGCGAAGCCCTCATAGGTCCTGCGCCCGAGCAGCAGCGCGTCGGCGGCCTGGAGCTCGTCCCATTTGAACTTGCCCGCCTCCTCTTTGAACCAGGGGCCGGACCAGTGACCAGGCTCTTCGAAGACGCCGTCGATGGAGAGATATTCCGTTGCCACCAATCGCATGTCCGCCTCCAGGGTGTGATTCGATTCGCTTCTTTAGACCGTCCTCCTTTCCAAACTCATCGTTGTGCGCGAGGGTGAGGCCGCGATCGGCAGCCTCACCCTGTTGCAACCACCAGAGACCTAGTCGGCTCTGGGCCGGTTTAGAGCGAGCCCTTCCTCTCCCACATAGACCTTCAGCACGGTCCACCTGCTCGGGCTTTCGACCGGCTGGATGTCCGCGTTGGTGACGAGCAGCGACTTCCCCATGAAGGCGAGGCCCCATGGGGAGTCGAAGAGCGGGCTCGAGATCCGCCGGATCTCGTTGCCCGCCGGGTCGAGGACCGCGACCTGGTTCGGACCGATCAGGCTGACGTACATGTTTCCCGACTCGGCGAAGGCCAGGCCAGTGGCTTGCGGCAAGGGCTGGCCTGGGAGGGCAGGGAAGCGGTGCACGAGCTCCAGGTCGGCCGCCACCGGGTGGTCGACGAGCCGGAGCCGGTACACGACCGCTTCCTGCGGGTACGCGGCTGACACTGTGATCGTGAAGTAGAAGTACTTGCCGGTCGGGTCGATCCGGCCGCCCAGCGGCCCGCCGGCGAAGCCGAACAGGCCCGCGATCCGAGGATCCTCGAACCAGATCGAAGGCGTTCCGTCTGGCGTCACCCGCCAAAGCCGTGGCTTGTCGTCGGTCATCAAGAGGTTTCCCTCGCGGTCGAACGTCAGGTCGTTCCACATCGACGCCATCCAACCGCCGGCGCTCAACGGCGGCGGTGTCTGAGCGAACAGCTGCGGGGCCGAGGAGTGGCGACCGAGACCCATGCGCAGGATCCTTCCGTTCATGTCGGCGATGTAGAGCTGGTGAGCGCCGTCGAGGGCCAGGCCGAACAGGCCCATGGTGGCGTTCGGCATGGTCGCAATGCTTGTCGTGCTCACGAGGTTGCCTTTCATGTCGTAGGCGAACAACCTCTCGCCGGCGGAGTTGGGATGCCCCCCGTGAGTGGGATCTGCAAAGAAGTCGCCGGCGCTCGTGGAGACGTAGATCCGGTTCCTGTCGACCGCAACGCCGAAGAGGTGCCCGGGAGTGGGCGACGTCGCGAAGACGGTCGCGTCGCCGATCGTAGGGCGGTTCGGGTTGTCGCTCGCGACGGCGGGACTGATCCCCGGGCCGAGCGCGATCGTCCCCAGGGCCACAGCGGCCAGCCGCTTGAGTTGCGCGTTCATCGCCTGTCCTCCTTGGTTGGGGGCCGATCCAGCGTCGTCACCCCTAGCCAATCGACGCTCGGGACGCTTACGAATCGACAGGTCGGCGCATAGTGACCAAGGTAAAAGCGTGTCAACCCAATCAGTCGAAACCGGGCTTCTGCTCCCATCGCGAGAGGCGGTGCTGTGGGCCGACGGCGACATGTCGGTGGTCGTCGAGGCCGCCCGCAAGGCGGAACAGGCCGGCTACGACTCGGTGTGGGCCGGCGATTCGCTGCTCGCCCGTCCGCGCGGAGAGCCCCTGATCCTGCTCGCGGGTGTCGCCGGCGCGACGAGTCGCGTCGCCCTTGGCACGGCCGTCCTGCTGCCGCTGCTTCGCCACCCTCTCTCGCTGGCGCACGGCCTCGCCACGCTCGACCGCATCGCGAAGGGTCGCCTCATCGTGGGCGTTGGGCCGGGCGCCGAGCTCCCAGGCACGCATGCCGAGCTGGCGGCGCTGAATGTGCCGAGCGACCGCCGGGTCGGGTCGATGCTCAGCGCGGTCGAACGCATGCGGCGGCTGTGGCGCCACGACGAGCCCGGCCTGGAGCTGCTGCCGCGACCGCTTCGTCCAGGTGGCCCAGCGCTCTGGTTGGGTGGCAGCGGCCCCCGAATGCTGCGGCTGGCGGGCGAGCTGTTCGATGGCTGGCTGCCGTTCAGCCCGACCGCGGATGAGTACGCGTCAGGCCTGCGGGCTGTCCGCGAGGCCGCCGAGCGTGCGGGCCGTGACCCTGCCACCGTCGCGACCGGTACGTACCTCACGGTGGCCGTCGCCGACACCCCCAGCGAGGCGGGCGGCGAGCTCGACACCTACATGCGGGCCTACTACGGCGTGCCGGCCGAGGTGATGTCCAGGGCGCAGGCGTGTCATGCGGGCACGCTCGAGTCGGCTGCCGAATGGTTCGCGGGCTATCGCGCGGCCGGCGCCCGCCACCTGGTGGTGCGGCTTGCCCGTCCCGGACTCAACGACTACGACGAGACGGTCCGTCAGCTGCTCGGCGCCGCCCGGAGCAGGGCGTAAGCCTCGACTCAGCCGTCATTTCTTAGGTGGTGGGCCGGGCAGGATTTGAACCTGCACAGCTTACGCGGGTGGTTTACAGCCACTTGAGCTCGCCAATGCCCAGCCGACCCACTAGGGAGCAGTAATCGTACGCAATCCAATCCTGGCGCTTGCCGGCGCCGGAGGCATAATGGCGCCCGTGGCGCGAGGCTATGCCCGATACGTGCTCGCGGTCATGGTCGGCATCAACTTCCTCAACTACATGGACCGCTATGTCGGCGCGGCCGCCTCGCCGCTGATCCAGAAGGAGTTCCACCTCAGCGACGCCCAGGTGGGCCTCCTCGGGTCGGCTTTCCTCCTGGTCTACGCGCTGGCCGCGGTGCCTTTCGGGTACTGGGCCGACCGGGGCATCCGGAAGACCGTGGTGGCCGCGGGCGTCGCCATCTGGAGCATCGCGACCCTCTTTACGGGGTTCGCGCGCAACTTCACGCAGCTGTTCCTCAGCCGCGCGGTGCTGGGGATCGGCGAGGCCGGCTATTACCCCGCGGGCACGTCGCTGCTGTCGGACTACTTCCCCAAGGAACAACGCGGCCGGGTGATGTCGATCTGGGGCGCCGGCAGCACGTTCGGCATCGCGGTCGGGTTTGCGGGCGGCGGATACATCGCGGACAAGTTCGGCTGGCGCAGCGCCTTTTTCTTTGCCGCGGTGCCTGGAATCCTTTTCGCGCTGCTGGCCTTTGGGCTGCGCGAGCCTTTGCGGGGAAGCGCGGAGCGCGTCGGTCGCGCCGTGGAGAAGATCTCGGAAGCCAGCCTACGCAACTTTCTCGACTTGCTGCGCATCCCCACCCTGCGGGCGACGATCTTTTCGCAGACGCTCCTCTACTTCGTGCTCGCCTCCAACGCGTTCTGGCTGCCGATCCTGCTCACTCGCCGGTTCAGCCTTTCGGTGGGCAAAGCCGGCCTTCTCGCGGGGGTGGTCCTGGTCGTCGGCGGCCTGATCGGAACGCTGGCGGGCGGGTGGATCGCCGACCGGCGGGCGCTTAAGAATGCGGCCGGTCACCTCGAGGTCGGAATCGCCGGCTTCCTGCTCGGTGCGGTTTTCATCACGATCGCCCTGATCGCGCCGATGAACGTCGGCCCGATTCCTGTTTTCGTTCCCGCGTTCCTCCTGGCCGTCGCCTGCCTCTACCTCTACTCCGGTCCCTTCACCGCCGTGGCGCAGAGCGTCGTCTCGCCAGGCCTGCGGGCCAGCGCCGTGACCATGCTGCTCTTCGTCTCCCACGTCTTCGGAGACTCCCACTCGACATACGACGTCGGTGTCATCTCAGGATTCGTCGGAAGCCTTCAGACGGCGCTGCTGATCACCTCGCCGACGTTGCTCATCCTCGCCGCGATCATCGCCGCCACCGGTTTGCGCTCGGCAAACCGCGACGTCGCGAAAATGGAGACCGAATGGGCGGCGCGGCCAGCAATATGAGGGAAAACCCGGATGGTTTTCCCTCATCGCGAGTGCGGCTGCGCCGCAGTCGCTGCTCCCATTCCGGTATATCGATGGGATTTATTTAGAGGCTGAAGCCCGGCCACGATTGGGTGGAGCTAGGGGACCAAGTCGCGTCTGGTTTAAACCCAGCCGCCCATGCCACGCAGCCAATATGAGGGAAAACCCGGATGGTTTTCCCTCATCGCGAGTGCGGCTGCGCCGCAGTCGCTGCTCCCATTCCGGTATATCGATGGGATTTATTAAGAGGCTGAAGCCCGGCCACGATTGGGTGGAGCTAAGGACCAAGTCGCGTCTGGGTGAAACCCAGCCGCCCATGCCACGCTGATTGGGCTGATATGAGGGGAAAACCGGGTGGTTTTCCCTCATCGCGAGTGCGGCTGCGCCACAGTCGCTGCTCCCATTCCGGTATATCGATGGGATTCATTTAGAAGCTGAAGCCCGGCCACGACTGGGTGGAGCTATGGGGACAAAGTCGCGTCTGGGTCAAACCCAGCCGCCCATGCCACGCAGCCAATATGAGGGAAAACCGGATGGTTTTCCCTCATCGCGAGTGCGGCTGCGCCGCAGTCGCTGCTCCCATTCCGGTATATCGATGGGATTCATTTAGAAGCTGAAGCCCGGCCACGACTGGGTGGGAGCTAGGGGACAAACGAGGTCGCGCTCAGGGCCGGTCGGTTAGTAGATGAACCCCACCAGCTTGCCGCCAAGCTGACCCGGCTTGATGGTCCGCTCATTGATCACGTTGAACGCGATCCAGTTCATCTCACTGACCACCCACGAGCCATCGGCGTTGACCGCCTCGACGTAGGCCACGTGGCCGGCCCAGCTCTCCCAGGTCACCATGATCGCGCCGACCTTCGGCGTCGGACCCACGGGGTAGCCCTGGGCTGAGGCGTTGGCGTACCAGTAGCCGGCGTCGCCACGCCAGGTCACGTTGCGCTTGGTCGCGACGTACCAGGTGCACCATCCGACCGGGAACCCGGTCGCCGGGTACGGGCCGAGGCAGCACCCGACGACGTGGGCGCTGAAGGCCTGACCGCTGCCACTGCGCGCGAGCAGCTGGTACAGCGCCGGCGGGGGCGGGAACGCGCCGCCGACCCCACCCGGGATGACGAGCACGGTTCCGGCGTCGAGCTGCGGGCTGCGCAGCCGGTTGAAGTCGATGATGACCTGCGGGTCGACCTGGAACTTGCCGCCCAGGCTCTCGAAGGTGTCGCTGGCCTTCGTCGTGACGACGATGCCAGGCACGGGCGGGATGATCACCTGCTGACCGGTGGCGACCGAGTCGGAGGCGATGAGGTTCGTGTTCGACCAGCGAATCTGGCTGACGGTGACGCCGTACTTGGCGGCGATCGTGCTCAGGGTTTCGCCGGCGGCAACCTTGTAGCTCACCGGCGCGCGATTGATGGGTGCCGAGGTCGGGATGGAGACCGGCTTGATGATCGTGCTGTACCGGCCCAGGGAGACGTCCCCGATCGTGCCGCCGTCGCCGACGGCGTAGGCCGAAGCGTTCACCGCGCCCAGTCGAGCGGTCAACGAGGTGGTGAAGTGGCGGTCCATCGTGGCGTAGCTCGAGATCGCGACCGCTACGGCGAGCACGACGGCATGCGTCAGGTAACGATGAACTCGCAAATCCTACCCCTAAAGTCCGAACTCGCCCAAACCGCGGGCGGCTCCCCTAAGACGGCCGTCACCGTAGCAGACGTCCGCCAAAGGAGTCAACCCTGTTAGGCATGGGACTGGGCGCCAGAACAGCGCCGGCAGCTCCCGCTCGCCGAACTCAATCCGAATACGGGGTGACGGCCGCCAGAGGCCTCTGCGGCGAACAACAGTTCGGCCGTTCAAACGCTGCCTCACGCGGCCCAGGAGCCGGTTCATTGGGAGTGCAACGCCACTTGGGCCCCGACCTTGCTGAAAGCCCTACCTGGGTGCCCGGTGGCGCGCAGGGCGCATCAGCGACCATAGGCGTGTTCATATGACGCGCGCGAGATGACCCAGCTCCACACACCCGTCTGCAAGCTGATCGGGATCGAGTTCCCGATCTTCCAGGCCGGCATGGCGAGGAGCACGACGCCGGAGCTCGTGGCGGCCGTGTGCAACGCAGGGGGCCTCGGCATCATCGGCGGCCTCGGCCGCACGCCTGATGAGCTCCGCAGCGAGATCCGCCAGGTGCGCGAGCTGACCGACCGCCCCTTTGGCGTCAACCACGTCGTGTGCCGCCTCGATCACGCGGCAGTGCAGGTGACGCTCGCCCAGCGCGTGCCCGTGCTGTCGCTGGCCTGGGGTCGTGCGACCGACCTCACCTACCAGGCCCACGAGGCGGGCATCAAGGTGATCCACATGGTGGCGACGCCGGAGGAGGCAGGCCTGGTCGCCAGCGACGGCGCGGACGTCATCGTCGCGCAGGGGACGGAGGGCGGCGGCCACGTCGGCGCGATGTCCACGCTGCCGCTCGTCCCGATGGTGATCGACATCGTCGCCGGCGTGCCTGTGCTCGCCGCGGGCGGGATCGCCGACGGTCGTGGCCTGGCGGCGGTCCTCATGCTCGGCGCCCAGGGCGCCCTGATCGGGACCCGGTTCCTCGCGACGCCCGAGGCGAAAGGACGGGGTCACTCCAAGGACGTGATCCTCAACGCCCTCGGCAGCCAGACGGTGGCGAGCAAGTTCTACGACGACGTCTTGGGCCAAGTCTGGCCCGGTGCGACCGTGCGCGCGATCCAGCACCCTCTGCTCGAGGAGTGGGCCGACCGCCAGCAGGAATGGGCGCTGGCGGCCGAACAGCTGCGGCCGTCGCTCGAGGCGGCCATCACGGCCGGTGACTTCGTGCTGGCCGGCGAGTCCGTGGGCCTGGTCCACGACATCGTTCCGGCGGGCGAGCTGGTTGCCCGCATCGCCCGCCAGGCGGAGGACTTGCTAGGAGGCTAGGGCCCGCCTCGCACGTAGATCACCTGGCCTGACACGAAGCTCGCCTCGTCACTACATAGATAGGTAATGGTGCCGGCGACGTCCTCGGGCTGACCCACCCGCCGCAGCGGGGTCTGCGACGCCGCGCCGAGCTTGAACGCGTCGAAGTCCACGCCAAGCCGTTCCGCCGTCGCCCGGGTCATGCGGGTCTCGATGAAACCCGGCGCCACCGCATTGACGTTGATGTTGAAAGGGCCGAGCTCGATGGCGAGCGTCCGAGCCATGCCGATCAGCCCCGCCTTCGCGGCGGAGTAGTTGGCCTGGCCTCGGTTGCCTAGGGCCGAGGTCGACGACAGAAACACCATCTTTCCGTACTTCTGCTCGACCATCTGCTTCTGCACCGCCCGGGCGCACATGAAGGTTCCCTTCAGGTGCGTGTCGATGACCGCGTTCCAGTCTTCGTCGGTCATCTTGAACAGCAGGTTGTCGCGCGTGATGCCGGCGCACGCGACGAGGATGTCGAGCCGGCTGAACTCCTTCACGGTGCGTTCGACCATCGACTCGACCTGACCGCGGTCGGTGACGTCGCAGGCGATGGCGAGGCCGTGAATCGGACGAGCGACATCCTCGGCTGGGCCGACGTCCAGGTCCGAAACAGCCACCCTGGCGCCGTCACGAGCCAGCCACTGGGCGGTCGCGGCGCCGATGCCCCTTCCGCCACCCGTGACGAGGGCTACCCGGTCCTTGAATCTCACTGCGTCTCGGTGTCGAGCGCGGTGCCGCCGTCTTTGCGCGGATCCGACGCGCCGTGCAGGAAGCCGTCGGACTCGGCGACGATCACCTGCGGCCGCGCGAAGTACGAGTCGTAGCTCAGGGTGCGCCGGTTGACCGGGTAACCGCGCTGCTCGAGACCCTGGCACACCACGAGCGGGATGCGCGCCTCGGCCTGGACGACATCGCCCTGAAAGTCGACCCTGGGGGCGCTCACCGCCTCGACCGGCGACATCTGGTGGTCGATGACGTTGACCAGCACCTGGAGGACCGCGGTCACGATCTTCGTGCCGCCTGGCGCGCCGACGATCACACGCGGCTTGCCGCGGTCGAAGACGATGGTCGGCGTCATCATGGTGACTCGCGTCTTGCCGGGCCGGACCGAGTTGGGTCGCCCGGGCCGTGGGTCGAAGCAGTTCATGTAGTCGTTGTAGCCAAAGCCCAGGCCGGGGGTCACGACACCGCTGGCCGAGCCGAGGGTGTGCGTCAAGGACACGGCATTGCCCGCATCATCGACGACGCACACATGCGTGGTGTCGGCACGATCGTGTGCGCGAGCGCCGGCGGCAACCACCTCGCGAGCCTTGGCCGCGTACTCCTTGTCGGCGAGCGCACCGGTCGGAATGTCGATGAACCGCGGGTCGGCGACATGCAGGTCGCGGTCCGCCATCGCCCACGCCATCGCCTCCACCAGCTGCCGCGCGGCTTCGGTGCTCGGCCATCCATGCGAACGGACATCGAATCCCTCGAGGAAGTTCAGCATCTGGAGCAGCGTCAGGCCCCCCGCCGGCGGACCCGCGGCTGCGACCTGCAGGCCGCGATACGTGCCTCGCAAGGGCTCGGTCACGTTGACGGTGAAGGCGGCGAGGTCCTCCTTGGTGATGAACCCACCATTGGCTTCGAAGTCGGCGGCGATCTGGTCTGCAATCTCGCCCTTGTAGAAGACGTCAGGACCCCCGGCGGCCAGGCGCTCCAGCGTGCGCGCATAGTCCGCCTGGACCATCCGCTCGCCGATTTCGTACAGCCCTCCGTCGCGGGTGTAGATCGCGCGGGCCGCGGGCGTGGCCTGGATGCGCTGCCGGTTGGGCACGACATCCGGTCCGTAATCGGTGGTCCAGTAGCCGTGCATGAACCCGGTCACGGGAAAGCCGTCGCGTGCGATCGGGATGGCCGGCGCGATCGCCTGGTCCCAAGAGATCGAGCCGAAGCGGGTCAGCGCTTCGTACAGCCCGGCCACCGTCCCGGGTACTCCCACCGACTGGTAGCCCACGTCGTTGACCCAGCCCTCGAGGACATATCCGTAGCGGTCGGCAGCCTCACGGATGAACAGCTGCTCCCACTGGTCCTCACGCGTCCGCGCACCCGCGGTCGAGTAGAACTCGAGCAGAGCGTCCCCTCCGGTGGCGCTGTGCACAAGCATCACTCCACAGCCGCCGATGCCGCACATCTGAGGGTCGATCACGCCCTGCACGAACGCGCATGTCACGGCGGCGTCGACGGCGTTTCCCCCGCGCCGCATGACCTCGAGGCCGATCTCCGCCGCCTGCGGTTGCGGGCAGACGATGATGGCCATCGATCAATTATGAGAGGGAACCTGGCGGTTCCCTCTCATCGGGGCGCTCAACGGCCGTTGTGCGGTCAACGCACATCGAGTGGCCAACTCGGCCGGATTCGCGCCC
>Ga0209011_1000658_pt1 | contig 12711 bp, 9 predicted proteins | sample BlaSpr_A8_OM1_M3_FD_187986 | JGI IMG/M metagenome (GOLD analysis project Ga0209011, IMG submission 187986) | Forest soil microbial communities from Thunder Bay, Ontario, Canada - Black Spruce, Ontario site 2_A8_OM1_M3 (SPAdes) (version 2) | ecosystem: Environmental > Terrestrial > Soil > Boreal... | reverse complement strand
GGGACCTGGCTGCGAACTGGAGCTGCAGGGCGGTGTCGCGAAGTGAGTCCAGCCTTGCGCGCGACTCGACACGCCCCACGGCAGCCGCGTGAGCGAGCCTCTCGGCCTGACGCGGGAGCAGCACGTCACGCGCCCAGATCGAGAAGTTGACCAACCATGTGAGGACCGCGGCGCCGGCGACGGCGAAAGCCGCTGCCCATTTTCGATTCAGCTCGTCGAGCGCGTAGTGCACGACGACCGGCTGCGGCGCAAGAGAGCGACGAGGCAGCTCCATCCACTCACCCAGGCGGACCTGTGGCTGCCACGCCCTCGCGTGCCTGTAGCTCTGCACCATGGCGAGAGCCAGGCTGTCGACGGCGAAGACGAGCACCGCGCCCGACGCGATTGTGAAGCGATGGTCGCCGATCCAGCTGAGGATGCCCGCGCCGAGCAGGCCCACCAACGTGTTGATGACCTGGTCGACGCCCCAGAACGCGGATGCGGTCAGCTCTCGCGCGTTGGGGTTTGTGATGCTGGTCACACCGATGACGCACGCGATCACAAGGCCCACCCAGAGCCCAATCTCGACTGGACGCGGAATGGATTTCCGGACCGGCGGAACGAGCGTCGCCGCCACCATCCCGGTGAACAGCGCGATCGAAAACTGGAGGATCAGCGGCACTTCCACGCCTTAGAAAACGCGGCTCGGCGAACAAGTATTGGGAGCCGGTTCCTGGCCCGGCAAAGGGATTTGGGTCAAGAGTTGTTTACATTGGCGGGGCAGCGCGTTGTCTGATTGGCGCGGTCGCTGACCCGCTCAGCGCCCGCGCCGTTTCCGTTTCTCAGCGACTCATTCAGGCCACCATTCGCTTCACCTCGCCGCTGGACCGACCATGCGCGTTCTAGTGGTTGAGATGGCGGCCTTGCTGATCATCCTGATCGTGACCATCGGGCTTGCCTTGAGGGCGGGCACCTACGGCCGGACGTGGAGCCCGGCCGACGCCGACTCATCCAAAGAGTCGGGGCTTGCCACGTCGTTGATTGACACGTGTGTGCGCACGTTCGTCCTTGTCCTCCTCTCCTTAGTTGGGCTCCTGGCCCTGGGCATCATGTACGGCAACGTCCTCGGCTCGGCGAACGCCAGTCCTTAGTCACCGTCTGAGTGCGCCCGGCGCCCGCCGGGCCGGTAGGCCGGCCACGAGCGGCGTTTCAGATTCAGAAGCAGCCCACTGCCCCGGGCTGCTTCGCATTACCAGCGCCCAGCCGTCCGCGGCCGGGGGACGAGAGATGATGAGTAGGATCCCGGCGACCCCATGACCCGCCTGAGCCAGGAGGTCGACAGGCTTGCGCACGAGCTGGCCTGGAGCCTGTGGGCCGAGCTTGGGGTTGACGGCATGCTGCGGCGCCACGACTGGCAGGCGATCGACCTCGAGCCCCTGATCATCTTCACGGCTTATCTCGGCGACACCGACAACCGGCTTCGCGCCAGCACGATCGACTGGTGCATCACGAACGCGAGGTTCGTCTCGGCGTTCCGGCTGCGCAACCTCGCCGAGCGCGCAAGCCCGCGGACGCGCACCGCCTTTGGACGCTACGCGGCGACCGTCAGGGCGCACTCGAAAGCCCCCTGGCCGGGGGAGGGCGACCCGCTCACCCTGTTTCACCCGGAGCACCTGGGTTCCCCAGACCTACGGCGGCCTTCGCTGATCCAGCTCCGCCTTCGCGCTCTCGTCGGCGTGTCCGCGAGAGCCGAGGTCCTGAAGCTCATGCTGGCCGACCCGGACCGGCCGCAAGCTGCATCGGCGCTGTCCGAAGACGCCGCCTACGGCAAAGGCAGCGTGGCCCAGGCGCTCGACATGCTCACGATGGCCGGCATCGTGCAGGTTCAACCGGATGCGAACCGCCTCCTGTACCGCCTGTCCAGGCCAGCCGAGCTGGCGCAGGCCCTGCTGTGGCTGCCTTCTGTTTTTCCTGACTGGTGGCCCATTTTCAAGGTCATCGAAGCGCTGGCCGACTACGCGCACTCGGCGTCCGGGCCCCCGTCGGCCCGCGCCTCGGCGGTGCAGGGCCTGCTCGAGCGAATCCACCCGGACATCCGGCGCCTTGGAATCGCCGACCACGTTCCTCACGCCACAGGGCCTGCGTCGGTTGCCGAGCTCGAGCACTGGGCGCTGGATTTCCTTGCCGAGCAAACCGGCCATGTCCGGCCCGCCAAAGCTTCGCGCGAGATCAGCTATGTCATCCATCACCTTTCGTTCGGCGGGTGGCTCGGCACTGTCAACGTCGCCGGCCGTGAGCCACAGCCGTTCGGTCCCGAACAGGGCGAGGAGGAGGCTCCCGGAGCGCCTCTGTTGGTCCAGCTCATGTTCCGCGACGTGCTGGCCAGAAGCCAGCGTGGAGGACTGCCGGCTGAGGCAGACGAAGCCCTGATGCAGGTCATCAGCCAGGAGTTTGCCGAAGAGCTCGTGCGGCCCATGCGGGTCGGGCAGGAGGCGACGTTTACGGCAGAGTTCCTGCGCCGTTGGTACGAGAATCGGCGCCAGAGGTTCGGCGCTACGGCCTGACTTCTCGTACGGCTGTAGGAGGCCGCCCGCCTAGCCGGGGCGAAACGCTCATGTTGCATGAGCAAACGGCCCCAAAAGGGCCTCCACGGCCGTATTTACGTCCAATTGACAACAGTTGAGCCTAATTAACCTCACGGCGGCGGGCCCGTCGCCAGGCCGCCGGTACTTTCCTCGGGTTACTCACGCCGCCTTTGGCTGGACGGCGCCTCGAGGAGGGGTTCTTGCATCTACTTCGACAGCTCGTACTGGCTTTCAAGGCTCAACGCAAAGCGCATCTCGCACTCGCTTTGGTCGTGGCCTCCACCCAGCTCAGCTCTGTTGCCTTGGCCGCCGCGCCGCCTTCCGGCATCGTTGTCCGCGGCGTCCAGGCAGCTCGCACCGCGGCCATGTGCGCCGGCGCCGGGGCCGCCAACCAGGGTTGCGACTCCGCCGCGGCTCCCGATGACAACGGCGTCACCGTGCCTGTGGGAGCACAGCAATGCCCGGCGTCCGGCCCGGGCGCTGCCTGCACCACACAGGCCGCAGCAGCCGCCACCGCCGGGGTGGCGTCCACACCAGATGGCCAGTCGCCGTGTCCGGCCACCGCCAGCGTCGGGCTCGCCAGCCCCGCTGCATGCACCGACGTCCTCTTACCTTCCGCGGTGCCGGCCGGCGCGGCCAAGCACGCTGATAGTGGGGCTCCGCCGGTCGTCACTCCAAGCGTTCCCATGACATCGCTGCGGCCGGGCCGCCCGGAGCAGCGCATCGACCTGGCTGCAAGCGACATGTTCATGCAGGCCGGCCAGAAAACGATCCTGACGGCGACCGCCAGCACCAGCATCACCGGGACCAACAACGCGATCCAGATCTTCGACCAGACGACCCACACCCTGGTCGGCGCCTGCAGCCAGGCGAGTCAGTGCATCGTCGCCTACGCCGCTGATGCCGGCGAGCACCAATTCGGTGCGTTCATCACGCGCGCCGGAGCACAGCTGCCCATCGACACCGGCAGTCCGGCTTCCAACCGTGTCAGCCTCACGTGGCTCGGGGTCAAGATCGCGGCGAGCCAGACGCTGGTGGCGCCCGGAAAGCCGGTGACGTTCACCGCCACCTCGACATCTGACGTCGCGAAGTTCGGACGCACGCTCGTGATTTACGACAACACCACCAAGCAGCAGCTCACCTTCTGCAGCCGCGGCACCACCTGCACCACGTCGTTGACCAAGAAGGACGGCGGGGCCCATGAGATCGTCGGTTGGGTGCCCGGCCAGCCCGCGGCTGTGTCTTCGGGGATCACGGCGACCTGGCTGGGAGCCTCCCTGTCGGGCTCCGTCACCAACCCGAGGGGCGGCGGCGTGGTCCATCTCACGGCCAACTCCAACGCGGATCTCACCAACACCCCGTGGAGCCTGGGGATCTACGACCAGCACGGAATGCTGGTTGGCCCAGCCTGCAAGACCGGTACCGCCTGCAGCGCGGACATCACGCTCGCGTCCGGCGACCCGCCCACCTTTGAGGCGGTCATCGGCTCGGCGCCGAAGCTCAACGCCATCTCGACCCTGGGCCAGCTTCTCGCCAAGGTGCAAGGACCAACCAACCTCGTGGACATCCAGGCCCGCTCAGCCAGGATGCAGCCCACGCGCATCCTCTGGGGCGTCGACTCGTGCAAGTCCTTCGACGGCCTGCTTCCCGGTGTCGCCGCCCGGTTCGGGATGCCGGACTTCTGGGGCCGCTACCTGACGGACACGGTTTGCCCCGGAATCAGCGCCGCGGAGATCGCGATGGCCGCCAGCCATCACATGGGCATCCTGCCGATCTACAACGCGTACAACTGCTCGAACGTGGTCGGGTATGACACCGGCAAGGGCTACGCGGCAGCGGCCACGGGCGCCGCCGCCGGCCTGGGCATTCCCCAGGGCCGCGCCATCGCCATCGACATCGAGCCACCGGGAGACGCCTGCCCGGGCGCCGTCAACGTGGACCCGGGTTTCGTGCAGGGCTGGTACGACGGCGTGTCGGCCTCCGGGTATGTGCCGACTTACTACGGCAACGGGACCGCGGGAAGCGAGTTTGCCACCGCCTGGTGCACGGTCGTCGCCGCCCAGCCGACCGTGGCGAGCGGCAGCTATCTATGGTCCTTCCAGCCCTCTCTGCTGGGCAACTTCAACAGCTCCAATGCCCCGGGATACGCACCCAACCAGACAGGCTGCGCCGGCAACATGGCAGCCTGGCAGTACCAGATCGACTCATCGATGTCGGGTCCTTCGGATGTAGACCACGACGAGGCGCTGTCCACGCTTCCTCTCTGGTACCCCAAGGCCTAGCCACCCCTCGCGGTCGCCGCCCGAAGGCCCTGAGCTTCCGGGTGGCGACGGTCCCTCGGGCGTTCTACCTACCAGTCCAGTAACAGAACTCGCCAAGGGGGCAAAACCAATGGAGCACCGGGAGACCGAGATCGTTCGCGACGACATCAATGGAACCGTCCGCGAGGAGTCACACGTGACGCGAGGACCGGCGGGCGCGCCGATCTCAGACTCCGCCCAGGTGGTCAGGAGCTTCAACCCTGGCCGGCGCGCGGTGGAGCTGACCTACCTCGTCTTCGGCATCATCGAGGGCCTGCTGCTGATCCGCCTGGTGCTCAAGCTCCTAGGAGCAAACCCTCAGGCCGGCTTTTCGAACTTCATCTATGGCCTGACCGACGTGTTCATGGTTCCATTCCGCAACCTGCTTCCGACCGTCGGCAGCTCAAGCGGCGCCGTACTCGAGATGTCGGTGCTCGTCGCCGTCATCGTGTACGCGCTCATTGCGTGGGTGGTTGCTCGACTCATCGTCATCGCCTTCTTCCGCAACGTCACGGTTTCGGAGCGCAGCTCGCGAGAGATCGGCGGTCCACGGCCCTACTGAAGACGGGCGCACGTAAACATCAAGCGGGGCGCGGCGGCGCCTCGCCATGAGCGGGTGGTTAACCAGCGCGCAGGCCGGGCGTCGCCGCAAGGTCACGGATGTCCTGAACCTGGCGTGTGATCCAGCGCGAGATGTCGTTGGTACGTACCACCTCCCGCGCGGCCTCGTTGCGCCTCTTCTTGTCCTCGGCACTCATCACGATCCCACTGTGCATCGCTTCAGCGGTGGCCATGATGTCGAAGGGATTGATCGACAGCACGTGCGGGTGAAGCTCTTCATGCGCGCCGGCATTCTCCGACAGCACGATCACTCCATCTGATCGATTGACGAGCGCGCCTTCCTTGGCGATCAGGTTCAGCCCGTCATAGACAGGGTTGACCACGAGCACGTCGAATTTCCGCAGGGCGGCCATGGCCTTGCGCACGCTCTCACCGAACTCGAGGCGCACTGGCTGCCAGCCGGCGCGGCCGTGCTGGCTGTTGATCCGCTGCACCACCTGGCGCACGCGGCGGACGTAGTTGCGATAGACGGCGACGTCCTGCCGCGATGGCTGCAGGAAAGCCCAGAACTGGACCTTCCCTTTCAGCTCGGGGTGATGCACCAGGAGCTTCTCGTAGGCGAGGAAGCCGCGCACGATGTTCTTGGCGGGGTCGGTGCGGTCGATCCTCACGATGAGGTGCTCGGGCCGCCAGTCGCGCAGCTTGCGCTCCTCGACCATCACGCCATGTGAGAACGACAGCCGCGTCGTCGACGCGACGTCGATCGAGATCGGGTAGTTGCGCACGTAAACGACACGTCCGTCGACCAGGACCGCGCGCTCGCGGTCATCGACAGCAAGGCCACCGTTCATCTCGCACGTCATCAGGAAGTTGCGCACGTCTCCGCTGGACTGGAAGCCGACGATGTCGCAGCCGAGAAGTCCGTGGAGGATTGCGTCGCGGATCTCGCGCGGCAGGACCTTCCAGTACTGCGGCGTCGGCCAGGGGATGTGGACGAAGTGCTGGATGATCGCTCCCGGCACCAGCTCGCGCACGAGCTTGGGTACGAGGTACAGCTGGTAGTCGTGCACCAGGACCAGGGGCCGCTCCGGGAGGCGGCTCGCGACCTCCGCGACTCTCCTCGCCACCTGCGTGTTGACCTCGATGTAACCGTTGCTCCATGCACGGTGGATCCGGCCGTTGACGATCGGCTGCTGGGCGAGATCCCAGAGATAGTGCTGGGTGAACCACAGCACCGGGTTGGACATCACCGAGTAGTACTGCTCGTACTGCTCGGGGGTCGGCGTCACGTAGTGGAGTCGCGTCTCGCTCCGAATCAGCGGGACGACGGACGTCGGACCCTGCTGTGCGACGAGCTCGCGCTCCGCGTCCGTGCGCGCGCACGCCACCCACTCGGCGGCGGTGACCTCGGCCATGGTCAGGAGCGCCGTGATCACGCCGCCCGCTCCCCGGGAGAACCCACCCTCGGGCCTCGGCTCATGAGGCGCCCGGTTGGCGACGATGATCGCGGAGCTGTGCGGCAACGTGCGCGTGACGTACGCCCGCATCGAGCTTCCCGGCCTGCGCCTTTCGACGCTGTTAAGGAAGGCGCTCTCGCTCATGGTGAGGGCTTGGGTGACGCTGCCGGCGCGGCCGGTGAAGCCGGCGGCGTGGGTGACGCCGGGGGCGGTGTTGGGCTCGGCGACGGCGATGGCAGTGGGCTGGGTGACGGTGACGGTGAAGCCGAAGGCGACGCACTCGGGCTGGCGGATGGTGAAGCGCTCGGCGAGGCGGACGCGCTCGGCGAGGCAGACGTGCTCGGGGTTGCGTTGCAGCCTCCAGCAAGAAAGATGTACTGCGTGTCCTTCCCGTTGCAGCCCCTGGTGATGCCGGCCGGCTGCGAGTACCAGCCGCGCATATTCGAGGGGAGCGCGTTGACGAAGCGCTTCATCACGCTCTTGCCGACGAGCTCGCCATAAGCCGTGATCAGTCCACCACCACCGTCCGGCGCGGTGTTGCCGACCCACACGCCGGCGACGACGTCCGAGTTGTAAGCCATGATCCACGAGTCCGGGATTCCACCTCGCCCGTTGTCGCTGGTCCCGGTCTTGCTCGCCATCTGGCGGTTCCAGCCGAAGCCCCACTGGTTCTGGTAGTCCTTGAGGACCCCCGTGATCATGTACGCCTCGGCGGGCGTAAGGACCGCCGTTCCAGACGGGTTGTCGTGCTTGTACACCACCTTGCCCGAGCCGTCGTCCACCTCGCGGATGACGCTCAGGTCGACGCGCTGGCCCTGGTTCGCGAACACCTGGTAGCCCTGCAGGTGCTCGGCCAGCGTGACGCCGCTGCCGCCGATCGACGTCGACAGGCCCGGGTCCAGGTGGCTCTTGATTCCCATCGACTGGGCGAGCGCGACCACGTTCTGCATGCCCTCCATCTGTGCGACCTGGACCGCCGGGATGTTGCGCGAATAGAGGATCGCCATGCGGGCCGGGATGTCGCCCATTCCGCCGTTGTCGAAGTCGTGCGGCGTGTAGCCGTTGAAGTTGGTCAGCTTGTCGTGCAGGATGGTCGCCCACGTGATCTTGTGATCCCGTAGGGCGGCCTCGTACACGTACGGCTTGAAAGAGGATCCGGGCTGGCGCTTCGAGAGGACGACGTCGAACTGCCCCGCGATCGCGTCGTTGCCGTAGTCGGCCGAGCCGACCCACGCCAGGATCTCGCCCGTCTTGGGGTTGGCCGCCAGCATCGCCGAGTTGTTCACGTGGGTCGAGGCGAGGTCCTGCACCCCGTCGGCCACCGCCTGCTGCGCGATCTGCTGAATGCCGACGTCGAGCGTGGTGTGGACGGTCAGCCCGCCCTGCTGAATGGCGGCTGACCCGAACATCGTCTCGAGGGTGGTCAGCACGTGGTCGACAAAATGCGGCGCCTTGCTCTGGCGGGCCGTGGCCTGGATCTTCATCTCCGCCTTCACGTCTTCGCTGGCGGCCTTGTCCGCCTCGGCCGAGCTGAGCTTGCCGGTCGCCACCATGCCCTGCAGCACGTAGAGCTCGCGCTCATGCGTGAGGTCGTAGTGCTGCACCGGGTCATATGCGGTCGGCGCCTGGATCAAGCCCGCCAGGAAGGCGGCTTGGCCCGGCGTGAGGTCCTTCGCTTCCTTGTTGAAATACGTCTTGGCCGCAGCGCCGATGCCGTAGGCGCCGTGGCCGAAATAGACGCGATTGAGATACATCGTCAGGATCTGGTCTTTCGAGTAGCGCTGCTCGACCGTGACGGCGAGCACGACCTCCTGGACCTTTCGGGTGACCGACTTCTGTGGAGTGAGCAGCTGGATCTTGACCAGCTGCTGGGTGATCGTGCTTCCACCCTCGTTCAGCCCGCGCGACGTGATGTCCCGCCAGAGCGCCCTCGCGGTCGAGCCCGGGTCGATCGCTCCGTGGTTGTAGAAGTTGCGATCCTCCGCGGCGAGCACCGCGGCAGGAGGGTACGGTCCCATGTCCTTCAGGCTGACGTTCACGTGGTAGTGGCCCGCGGGATTCCAGTCCTCGATCAGCTTGCCGTTGCGGTCGAGCACGACGACGTCGCCCGCGGCCAGGACGTCCTGGCTCGGGTCCGGCAGGTCATGGATCGCCCACAGCACGTACAGCGTCGAGGCAAGAAAGACGATCCCGATGGCGGCCGCAACCCACGCGCGCTTTGCCCACAGCCACCTGAATGGCCTGACCCAGAGCGCCGGTTGGCCGCCACGACTGGTAGGTCCGGAAACCACCCTTCGCGCTCCTCCTCCAAGCACTTGTTTGGGCGTGGCGAAATGCCCGCCCTTTAGCGCTTCGAGAGGGAAACGCCGGGTTGAACCGGCCTACTCGGCCCCGGAACCCGGGCCGCCGGACGCTTCTAGCCGAACTCCACCGCAATGTACGCGTGGCCGTTCGAGGCGACCGTCCAGGCCGTCGCCACGTAGTGGTACGGGCCGAGGATGTTGGCACGATGCTCCGGGCTGTTCATGAACATGGTGTTGAGCTGCCCCTCGTTGATCCCGCCCGTCCAGTAGCCGACGTTCTCGCCCGCCTGGTGACCGAGGCCGCAATTGAGGTCCAGGTTCGGTCCGTTGGTGTGCGAGATGTAGCCCTGCGCCGCCATGCGCGCGGCGTTGCTCCGCGCGACGTTCAAGAGGCACCCGTTCCAGGTCAGCGGGCCGAGGCCGTTCGCCGCTCGATCCTGGTTGATCAGTGCCTGCTGCGTCGATCCCACCACGACCGGAGGCGGGGCGGGCCTTGGCGCGGGTGCGGGCCGGGCGGGCGCCGGCGCGGCCGGGGCCGGAGGTGCGGCGGCCGGCGGAGGAGGCGTCGGGCTGGGATCCGGCTTTGGAAGGCTCCGCTGAGGCCATCGGTCGTTCCCGGGATCCGCCGGGATGGCGGCCGCGACGGCCGCCGGCCTGGCTCCGGTCAGGGTCTGGTTCGAGGACGGGTGCGCGCTCACCACGGACCTGGCGCCCACGACGAGCGCGAGCACGACCACCAAACCAGCGACCCAGGAAAGAACTCTCATGACGGGCGCTGAGTCTGACGGGCGAGCTGGGACCACCCTGCGGGAATTGGGTTAAAGCTTGTAAAAGGAATCGCTGTTTCATGCGTCTGCCCCGTTTGGGGCGGTTAATGAGCTACTCGGGCAGGCGGCTCTTCAGTCGCTCGAAGCCCATCACGAGCATCGTCTCAGCGATCCGTTCCCATCCGGCGTGCTGCGCCCACATGAACGCCATCGCCCGGAGCGCGAACTGGAGCGCCTCGTAGACCCCGAACCTCTGCAGCGACGCCCCTGGCCGGAGCTCCATGTACCGCTCGAGGAAGCGAATGCGCGTCTCTTCCGCGGCCACCGATTCCTGCCAGCTCTTGGGCGATGAAGGAATCACGTACGCGCAGTACTTGCCCAGGTCGTAGCTGGTCTCCGCCATCGCGAAGTAGTCGAAGTCGAGGACCGTCAGCTCGCCGTTGTGGTGCATGAACTGGTCGTACTTCATGTCTCCGTGGGTCGGTAGCACGTCCTCCTCCATCGTCTTGCGCACGCGGTCGCGCATATGAGTGATGAGGTCGAGCAGCATGAAGTGGCCGGCCGGGAGCACGTACTTGAACTGCTCGGCGACGCGATCGAGGCGCGCGAGCTCAGCCTCGATCGTGATCCGCTCGTCTGTCTCCAGACCGGACTCGTGGATCACGGCGAGCGCGTCCGCGGCCGCGTGGCCGGTGAGCATGAACTCCGAGCTCAGCCGGTTTCCGCCGACGGGCTTGCCTCGCACCCTCTCCTCGAGCAGCAGCCCGTAGTCCTCTACGAACCCGAGCGGGCGAGGGAGGTTCAGGAAGCCTGGATAGAGCTTTGAGGCTTCCCACAGCCCCTCGACGATCCGGTAGGTGCGCAGCCCACGGTTGCCGGGCTGAACTTTGCCATAGACGTCGAGCTTGGCCCCGTGTGAATCCAGCGTGTAGTGGAGGATCGCGCCGACCTCGGGGACATAACGGACACGATCGATGTGCAGCCGCTTCGAGGCGGAAAGTATTTCCGCGGTTTCGTCCTGGAGGCCGAGAAGCAACCCGGCCATGCGCACCGGGTCAGTAGCCGCGGCCAGGCCGCCCATCGTCGGGTCGTACGGATAGAACCAGTAGGCGTGCTGTGTTTCCGGGAACAGGCGCGGGCGTCCGATACCGTCGATCGGGTCGCACCGCAGGTCGGCGCCGTGACGCTTCAGGCGCTCGCTCAGACGCTCCCAGGCTTCGGGGTTGAGCGCCCCTTTGGCCACGAGCCGCAGCTTGCGGCCCTCTTCGCCTTGCTTATCGATGGTGATGTCGAACTGCGTCCAGAACCAGTCGGGCGGGTCGAGCCGCGATGAGCGGCGCCGGACAGCCTCGATTTCCCAGCCGGTTCCGGCCAGCACCTCCTCCACGAAGGTGATGACAGAGGCCTTGTCAGTGGCCTCCTCCATGGTTACAAGCGATGCAGTTTGCGTTGTCATGTCAAGGGATTGCCCTACTAGGGAACGCTGAGCGGGGCGTTCTGCGACATATCCCCAGAAATTTTGGGGTCCATGTCCAGGATGGCGGCGAGGCAATCGCTCATATCCACGTGGAGGTGGGCATTGGAGACAGTCGGTGCATTCATAGCGAGTCGACCAGCGCTCGTCCGGAGGTTGGTCGTCAACGCTTTTGTTCTCATGGCGGGGGTACTCCTGATGCTGGCGCGGACGTCGCCCGCGCTGGCTGCGGACAACTCGCATGGGCAGGGCAAGTCCCAGGACAGGACCAGCGCATCGGCGGTGGCTCAGCGCCAGGACAGCCCCGGCCACCACAGCGACAACGAAATCGGTGGTAGCGGAAATGGGGACAAGGGCAAGACGAAGGGGGGCGCCAGCAGCTCCTCCTCAAAGCCGAGCAGTCCGCCGTCACAGGCGCCCAGCCCGGCCAAGGCGAGCGGCAACAGCAGCTCTGCGGCGAAGGCGACTCAGCCACCGACGACGGCGAATGAGCCCGCGGCGCCGAGCCAGGCGAAGGCGGGCGCGAGCGCCAGCGCAAACCCCAGCGCAAGCGCAAACGCCAGCGCAAGCGCCAGCGCGAGTGCCAGCGCGAGCGGGCATTCGAACGACAACGCATCCGCCAAGACGAGCGGCCACTCGAGCGACACCGCAGCTGCAGCCGCCAACACGAGCGGCAGCGGCGACGCCAAGGCGAAGGCCGGCGGCGACGCCAAGGCGAGCGGCGACACCAAGGCGAGCGGCGACAGTAAGGCGAACGCGGGCGGCAATGCCAAGGCCAGCGGCGACACCAAGGCCAGCGGCGACACCAAGGCCAGCGGCGACACCAAGGCCAGCGGCGACGCCAAGGCGAAGGCCGGTGGCGATGCCAAGGCCAGCGGCGACACCAAGGCCAGCGGCGACACCAAGGCCGGCGGTGACGCCAAGGCCAGCGGCGACACCAAGGCCGGCGGTGACGCCAAGGCGAAGGCCGGCGGCGAGGTCAAGGGCAACGGCGACACCAAGTCCAAGGGCGACGCCAGCGCCGGCATCTCCACCAAGGGTGAGGACAAGAACAAGGGCGAAGACAAGAACAAGGTCAAGAACCCGGTGCACACCGATGACGCGGACAGCGAAAGCACCGGACCGAGCACAGGCGCGACCACCAACAGCACCACCACCACCGGTAGCGCGGGCGGAGCCGCGACCGGGAGCACCGGCAGCGTAGGCAGCGCCGGCAGCGCGAACGGCACCACCGGGAACTCGACCCCGCAGACCGGCTCCACCGGGAGCGTCGGCTCGGCGGGAA
>Ga0209011_1000656_pt1 | contig 12739 bp, 11 predicted proteins | sample BlaSpr_A8_OM1_M3_FD_187986 | JGI IMG/M metagenome (GOLD analysis project Ga0209011, IMG submission 187986) | Forest soil microbial communities from Thunder Bay, Ontario, Canada - Black Spruce, Ontario site 2_A8_OM1_M3 (SPAdes) (version 2) | ecosystem: Environmental > Terrestrial > Soil > Boreal... | reverse complement strand
TCCGCCATGGCAGCTGCCATGGACGCACCGCGGGCGAGCGTATGGCCGTGGCCGCGATAGGTGCAGAAGGTGTAGTCATCGGATCGCATGGCTACGGCGTAGCCGGCGGCGATCGCTTCCTGACCGAGCGCGAGGTGGCTCGTGCCGCGCACCAGGTTCTCGAGAAACAGCTCGTAGGCGCGCTGCTCGAAATCGCGGAGCTCGACCATCAGTTGATAGAGGCGCAACCTGGTCGGGCGGTCGATGTCAGCGGCCGGCAGTTTCTCGACCTGCGTGCTCAATAGGCGTTCGCGATGACGAGCTCTTCGGCGGGGAAGAGGGTGATCACCTCGTGCCCCGTCGCGGTCACCACGATTTCCTCCTCGATGCGGGCCGCCGAATGGCCGTCTGACGCCGGGCAGTAGGTCTCGAGTGCGAAGACCATCCCCTCCTTGAGCTCGACCGGGTGATCCAGCGAGTTGAGGCGGCTGATGATCGGTCGCTCGTGCAACGCCAGGCCCAGGCCGTGCCCAAATTGCAGCCCGAAAGCTTCCATCTCGCTCTCGAAGCCGAAATCCTGCGCTTTTGGCCAGGCCTTGGCGATCAGGTCGGTCGTCACACCAGGCTTGACCATGTCGATCCCCGCATCGATCCATTCGCGCGCCTTCTTGTAAGCGTCGCGCTGGCTCTGCGTCGCCCGGCCGACGCTGAAGGTCCGGTAGTAGCAGGTGCGATAGCCGTTGTAGGCCTGGATGATGTCGAAGAAAGCCTGGTCGCCGGGCCGGATCAGGCGATCGGAGAAGACGTGTGGATGCGGGCTGCAGCGCTCGCCGGAGACGGCGTTGATCGCCTCAACATCGTCCGAGCCCATGTCGTAGAGCTGCTTGTTCGCGATCGCAACGATCTCGTTCTCGCGGATGCCTGGCTTCAGCACTTCGTAGATCGTCTGGTAGACGCCGTCGACCAGCGCGGCCGACATGCTGAGCAGGGTGATCTCGTCCTGCGACTTGATCTGGCGCGCGTCGAGCATCGCCTGCTGCCCGTCGACGACCTTGATGCCGCACTTCTGCAAGGCGAACACCATGGGCAGCTCGGCGATGTCCACGCCGAGCGGTTCGCCGGCGACGCCCTGCTCGCGCATGAGGTCCTTAACGGTTTTTGCGACGTCATCCGACAGCCCGACTTCGGGGGCGACCGATCCACGTAAGCCCGTCATTCCCGCCCGAGAATTCTCCGGCTTGAGCCAGGGCGCGTGCAAGCGATGCGCCTTCGCCGCCGAGCCGAAGTCCCACAGGATCGGGTCGCCACCGCGAGTCAGCAGCGCGAAGCGCGCCACTTTGTCGCGGGCCCACTCACCGATGGTGGTGCTGGTGATGTAGCGGATGTTGTTCATGTCGAAGACCAGCACCGCACCCAGACCGGCATTCGCGATCGCCTGGCGCGCGCGTCCGAGCCGGTAGTCGTGGAGGCGGCGGAAGTCGACACGCTCCTCCCAATCGACGTGCATCCGCCCTGGAGCGGGTACGGAGGTCACGGTGAACTCGGACTTCGTTCGTGCCACCGGGCTCAAGGTTAACGAATGGCGGGAGGGGGTCCGGTCGACTGGCGCACCACCAGCTCGGGGGCAAGCCGTCGGGGTGCCGGTGTCCGGCCGGGCGATTTGAGCATCGTAATGAGCATCTCGGCGGCGGTCCGGCCGAGTTCCTCGCGGGGTTGACGGATGGAGGTGAGCGGCGGCACGATGCGCTCCACGTGCGGCAAATTGTGGTAGCCGATCATCGACAGGTCCCTCGGAACCAGCAAGCCTCGTTCCTCGGCCGCCCTCAGCGCGCCGAACGCCATCAGGTCGTGATGCACGAAGATCCCGGTCGGCCGCGGTCCCTTGCGGTCGAGGAGCTTGCCCATCATCTGACTACCCTCGTCGGGTGATCCTGTCGGGGCGGTGGTCTGGACGACCACTTCCACGGCGCCGGCGTCCGCGATCGTTTTGCTGAACCCCTGGGCGCGCAAGAAGCAGGAGTTGATGTCCATGGGTCCCCGCAATTGGGCGACGCGCCGATGCCCGAGCGAGAGGAAGTGTTTGGCGGCCAGCACGCCGCCGAGGAAATCGTCATTGGTGGCGGACGGCAAGCGGATCCCGGGAACATTTTGAACCGCCAGCACGAGCGGGATGCCCTGACGGCGGATCCTGCGCAGTTTGGGAGCGTCGCTGGTTCGCGCGGCGGTCATGATGATGGCGTCGACCCGGCGGCTCATCAGGTGATTGATGATCCGGTCCAGGCGTCCCGAATCGTCCTGCGTCTCCGAGATCAATGACATCAGCCCGGCCCGCTCCAGCTCGTTGGCGATGCCACGGAGGACCGGGGCAATGTTGGGATTCCCCAGGTCGGCCGCGATTACGGCGACGGTATTCGTGATACCGCGCTTCAAGCCACTAGCCACCATGTCCGGCTGGTACCCCATCCGCTTGGCGACCGCCTGGACGTGCTTCCGCGTGTCGACGCTCACCCGCCTCACGGTGGCGGGATCGAGCGCGCGGGAAACGGTCGAATAGTGGACGCCCGCCGCGCGAGCGATATCCTCTAGGGTCACGATCGTTCGTCCCCGGCGCGCGTCGCGGTCGCCCACCCCGTCGCCCCTCCCTTGCATCCACGCAGGCGTTGCGCGCCTGATCCAACGTTAACCGCTTGTGAAGCGGTCTGCATTGGGAGGAACGTTCGAAAGCCTCCCCAGGGTACGGTCCAACGGCGACAAACGTTTGGCAAAGACTGAGACGATGTTAGCCAATCGTTTGACAGATCAAATCCCGCTGGCTAGCATGGCGGTCAGCGAGGGGTTCGCCACGTGCTATCCCCGAGTTCCAGGGCGGCGAAGGGGGCGGCGATATGGATACCGGCGCAGAGCGGTTGTCTGTAGCGCCGCTCCGCCTTGGTGCGACTCGCCGGTTCGGTCCTCGGGGGCGCTTCGGCCGCTTACCCGTCCTCGAGCCCGTCCGACACCCGGCGCGCCTCGGGCCCCAGTTTCAGGTTGGCTCCACGCGCCTCGAGCTCGAGCAGCGCGGCAAAGTCGACATCCCCGAGGCCGTTCCCGATCAGGCTGACGACGATCTGGTGGGTGAGCGCCGCGACCGGCAAGGGGACGTTGAGCTGCCGCGCGGCATCCAACCCGAGTTCAAAGTCCTTCCGCAGCAGGTGGCCGGTGAAGGTCGGCGTGAAGTCCAGGCTGACGAACGCCGGCGTCTTGTACCGGCTGAACGTCGAGCCCATCACGCTGCCATTGATGAACTCGAGGTAGTCGGCGCGGGCGATCCCGCCGCGCTCCGCCAGGACCGTCGTCTCAGCGAGGATCTGGGTGACCACGCCAAGGATAAGGTTGTGACAGATCTTGACCAGCCGAGCTGCCTCGCCCTCGCCGACATAGGTCACGCTTTTGCCCAGCATCTCTAAGTAGGGCAGTGCCTGCTCGAACGCGTAACGCGGTCCCGAGACAACCAGGCTCAGCTTGCCGGCGCGGGCGACCTTCGGGTTGCCGCTGACCGGGGCGGCGAGCAGCGCCGACCCGAGCTCTGCCGCTTTCTCCCGGATCGCTTGCGAGACGTCCATCGAGACGGTGGAGGTGTCGATCACCAGGGCGGGCACCCGGTTGCCGTTGGCTAGCAGGCCGTGCGCCCCGGTCATGACCTCGGCGAAGTCGCGCGATCCGGCCACAGAGGTGATGACGATATCGCGATCGCTGAGGTCCGCCGGCCGGTCGACGAGCCGCGCACCCGACTTCGCCAGCGGCTCGGCTTTGGCGCGGGTGCGGTTATACACCGTCAGGTCGCAGCCCTGCTCCAGAAGCCGCGAGGCGAGCACCGAGCCCATGCGGCCGGTGCCGATCCAGCCGAGTGTCAGGCGCTCAGTTTTCGCGGCCGTCATCGCGTCTCCCCTCGTTTGTTGGCGGAAGGCTGCCGGGTCATTCTGTGGCAAACCCCGCCGCGACCGGCAGGCGGGCCTCCATGCCGGCGCCGGCGTCCGTTGATCCGCGGACGATCAGCTCCGGGTTAAAGATCACCCGCCGCTGGCTGGGCTCGCCCGTCTCGATCTGCTCGAGCAACAGCCGCACCGCCACGGAGCCGAAATCGTGGATTGGTACATGGACCGTCGTCAGTGCCGGCATCATTCGACTCGCGAGTGGGATGTCGTTGTAGCCGACGATCGCAACATCCTCCGGGATGCGCAAGCCCATCCGGCGGGCCACGCCAAAAGCCCCGACGGCCGTCATGTCGGTCACGGCGAAGATCGCGGTCGGGCGATCATCGAGCGCCAGGAGCCGCTCGGCTGCCCGCGCGCCGCCTTCCTCCGTGTAGCCGGACTCGATGACGAGGCGCGGATCCGCGGGAAGCCCGCGTTCGGTGAGCGCGGCCAGGTAACCCCGCCGTCGGAGCACGCCGGTGCTCACCGTCGCCTTGCCGGCGAGGTGACCGATCCGCCGGTGGCCAAGATCTGCGAGATGGGCCGTCGCGATGTGGCCACCGACCAGGTCATCCGAGCCAACGAAGGGGTCATGAGCCTCGTCGCTGTAGCGGTTCACCAGGACGTAGGGAATCCGCTGGTGGCGCAGCCAGCGGACGGTCGGATCCTTGAGGAAGCTGCTGGCAAGGATGACGCCATCGACCCGGCGCGCATGGAGGCTCTGCAGGTGCGACCGCTGCCGTTCGGGGCTCCCGTCCGTGTTGCAGAGCAGGACGTTGTAGCCCCGAGGCGAGGCGCCGTCCTCGACGCCGCGAAAGAGCGCGGCGAAAAAGGGATTGGTGATGTCCGGGATGACGACGGCCAGCACCAGCGTTTGCCGCAGTTTCAGGCCGCGCGCCACGCCGTTGGGCCGGTATTCCGTTTCGCGCAGCAGCGCCTCGATCCGCTGCCGCGTCACCGGCGCGATCCGCAGCTCCGGGTCGTGGTTCGCGACCCGCGAGACGGTGGAGGGGTGGACGTGGGCGCGAGCGGCCAGCTGCTTCAGCGTGACGGGCATGCTCGTGTCCTCATTGACAATCGTTTGACCCCTGCCTAAGATAGAACAATCGTTTGTTCAATGCAAGGAACAAACGGGACAGCGGAAGCACAACGAGTCGAGTCGGCAGGAAGGGAGGGAGCATGCGTAGGCCCGTGTCGATGATCGTGGCAGGGTTCGCCCTGGTTCTGTCAGCGTGCGGCGGCTCATCAGCGAGCACGAACCCGTCACCCCAGGCGTCGATCACGATTGGGGTTTCGGTGTCGCTGAGCGGTGACTTCTCGGCGGATGGAAAGGCGCTGGAGCAGGGATACGACCTGTGGATGCAGGACGTGAATAAGAAGGGCGGACTGCTCGGCCACCAGGTGACGATGAAATACGTCGATGACGCCAGCAGCCAGCAGCAGGTGGTGACGAACTATACAAGCCTGATCACGCAGGACAAGGTCGCGCTCGTCTTCGGGCCGTTCAGCTCGCTGCTGACGATCCCGGCCTCGACCGTTACCGACCGCTTCGGCTACGCCTTTCCCGAGCCGGCGGGTGGCGGTCCGGCCGTCTTCACCCGCGGACTGAAATCCATCTTCTTCGTCCAGCCGGCGGCTGTCGAAGACAACCTCGTGAGCTACACGAAGTGGCTGCTCGGGCTCCCCAGCGGCCAGCGCCCAAAGACAGCCGCCTACGCGACGCAGGACGATCCCTTCACACAGCCGCAGGTCGACAAAGCCAAAGGTTTGCTCGAAGCCGGCGGAATCACGACGGCGTCATACAAGGTGTACCCGGCTGAAGCGACCTCCTGGGATTCGCTCGCCCTCACGGTCGTCAACTCGAAGGCTGACGTCGTCATCCTCGGGACGCAGGAGCCCGACGCCGTCGCCTTCATCAAGGTCTTTCAGCAACAGCACTACAATCCCAAGTCGCTGATCGAAACCACCGGCCCGGACCAGGGCAAGGACTTCGCCGACAAGGTCGGCGCCGCCACCGAAGGCGTGATGGTGCCGGCCGGCTGGACCGCTGCCGCCACCGCCTACGGCAACAGCCAGTTCGTCAGCGAGTTCATTGCCAAGTACGGGGGGAAGGCCGGAGACATCAGCGCCGACGCCGCCGAGGCCTACAGTGTCGGCCAGGTGGTCGAGCAGGCGGCCAAAAAGGCGAACAGCATCGAGAACTCGAAGCTGATCACCGCCCTGCATTCGGGGACCTACCAGACGATCCAGGGCCCCATGTCCTTCGACAGTACGGGCAAGCCGCAGGGTGGAGTGGGCGTATACATCGAACAATGGCAATCCGGCCAGGCGGTCTTTGTCTATCCGCCGACCGTGGCCGGCTCTAACAAGCCCGAGTATCCGAAGCCGAACTGGCCTTAACTAAGCTGAGGGAACGGTGACCAGAAGGCGCCGTTCCCTCATCTTTCGCTTGCTCCCGCGATGAGCCTTGTCCTTCAGGCTGCAGCCCTCGGCATCCTGACGGGGGGCGTCTACGCGTTGATGGCCTCGGGGCTCACCTTGATCTTCGGCGTGATGCGCATCATCAATGTCGGCCATGGCGCGCTTGTGGTGCTCGGCGCCTACCTCAGCTTCGCGCTCTTCCGCTCCTTCCACATCGACCCGTTCGTCAGCCTGGTGGTCACGATGCCGGCGATGTTCGCGCTCGGCGTCGTCTTGCAGCTGGCGTTTATTCGCCCGCTCAAGACGGACCGCGAGGCGTTGTCGGTGCTCGTTACCTATGCGATCGCGCTCGGCATCGAGGGTGTGCTGGGCTACGTCTTCACCACGAACTACGTGGAGCTGCGGGCCTGGTACGAGACCGCCAGCTTCGCGATTTTCGGTTTCCACATCACCTACGTTTATGTCTTCGGCTTCCTGCTCTGCCTGGCGATTCTGGGGGCGCTGTTCCTGCTGCTCTACCGCACTACGTTCGGCGGGGCGATCCGGGCGACCATGCTCAACCGCACGGCGGCGCAGTTGATCGGCATCGACGTCGACCGCGTCTCAGCGCTCGCCTTCGGGGTTGGTGTCGCGACCGCCGCGGCCGGTGGCGTGGTCTTCGGCATCACGAACGCGTTCAACCCAGGCAGCCACTACGACCTGATCTCGCGCTTGCTCACGATCATCGTGCTCGGCGGCCTGGGGAGTCTCCGCGGCGCGATCATCGCCGCCCTGATCATGCTGGTCACCGAAGACATCACCGCCGTCCTCATCTCGCCGGTCTGGGCCAACTTCGTCTTCTTCGTCATCCTGGTCGCCGTGCTGATCGTCCGGCCACAAGGCCTCTATGGCGTTCGCGTGCGTGATCGCATATGACCGACGCCTGGACACTTGGGCTGCGGATCGGTCGCGGGGCAGCGCTCAAGGCGCTCGGGCTGGTCGTGCTCGCCGTCTTTGCCCTGATCCTGCCGGTGATCGCGCCCGACCCGGCGACCACCAATATCGCCGTCTTCACGGTGATGTACGTGGGGCTGGCGACCGCCTGGAACATCATGGGCGGCTACACCGGTTACATCTCGCTTGGTCACGCGGCGTTCTTCGGCATCGGCGCCTATGCCTTCGGCCTGCTCGTGATCCACCTCAACATCACGCCGGGTTACGCGCCATTCCTGCTGGTACCAGTGGCGGGCGTGCTCACGGCTGTCTTTGCGGTCGGGATCGGCTGGATCGCCCTGCGCACGCGTGCTGCGACCTTCGTCATCGTCACCATCGCCTTCATGTTCATCGTTCAGCTGCTGGCGGAGAACCTCGTCAAGCTCACTGGGGGCGGCGCCGGCCTGAGCGTTCCCTATCCGCACGACTGGGGCGGTGATTTCTTCAACACACCGTTTTATTACGCGATGCTGGCGCTGGCGGTCATCGCACTGGCCGCGTCCTGGTGGATTCGCCGTTCCAAATTCGGTCTGGGCTTGCTCGCGATCCGCGACGACGAGGACAAGGCGCTCGCCGTCGGCGTGCCAACGCGCGCTTTCAAGTTGACGGCGTTCGTGATCAGCGCGGCGCTCGTGGGCATGATCGGGGCCGTCTACGGGTACTACGTCACCTACCTTTATCCGCAGTTCGTCGTCGACCCCCTGATCGGGATCTCGATGGTGCTCATGACCTTCCTCGGCGGTCTCGGGACCCTCAGCGGGCCCGTGATCGGCGCGGTGCTGTTGGAGCGGGCACAACTGGAGTTTGCCTATCGCTTCGGAGCGAGCCGCCTCTATCTCGTCCTGTTTTCGGCGGTCTTCCTGGTCGTGATCCTCATCTTGCCCCGGGGGATCGTTCCTTCGGTCGCGGACCTCGTGCGCCGCTGGCGGCGCCCTGCTGCCAGCGATGCAACAACCCCGGCGGAGCAGCGGGTCGCCTCATGAGCCTGCTCGAGGTCGATGACCTCTCGAAGCGGTTCGGTGGCGTGGTGGCGGTCGACTCCTGTTCGCTCTCGGTGCCGGCGGGCAGCATCACCGGACTCATCGGTCCCAACGGCTCCGGGAAGACGACCGTTTTCAACTTGGTGACTGGCTTCATCCCGCGTGACGGCGGCGACGTGCGATTCAAGGCGAGGTCGATCGCCGGCCTGGGTCCCGATCGCATCTACGGGCTGGGCATCGGGCGCACATTCCAGCTCGCCCGCATCTTTCCTCGGCTGACGGCGCTCGAGAACATGCTGGTCCCGGTGCGGCGTGCCGGGCTGCGCGCGCTTCTCTCCCATGGGCAGTGGGGGCACGAGAAGGCGCGGGCGATGGAGATGCTGGAGTTCATGGACATCAGCCGGGTCGCCGGCACGCTCGGAGGCGCTCTCTCCTACGGTCAACGCAAGCTGCTCGAGCTGGCCGCTGTGATGATGGCCCGTCCGGAGCTGGTATTGCTCGACGAGCCGGCCGGCGGGGTCAACCCGGTGCTCCTCGAACGGATCGCGGAACACATCAGGCAGCTCAATGGGCAGGGGGTCACCTTCTTGCTCGTGGAGCACAACATGAGCTTCGTGATGAATCTCTGTCATGAGGTGGTCGTCCTGCATCAGGGCCGTGTAATCGCGAAGGGCAAGCCGCGTGAGGTGCGAGAGGATCCTGCGGTCCTCGACGCCTACCTGGGGGCGTGAGGTGGGGGCGCTGCTCGAGCTGGAAGGCGTGATCGCCGGCTACGGTGGGGGAGACATCCTGCATGGGCTGGACCTCTCCGTCGAGGAGGGTGCCATCACCTGCATCGTCGGCCCCAACGGCGCCGGGAAGTCGACCGTGCTGCGCGTCGTCAGCGGCTTGCTGCGGCCGCGTCTCGGCCGCGTCCGCTTTCGCGGTGTGCCAATCGCCGGGCTCAGCCCCCACGCCATCCTGCGCCGCGGCATCGTCCAGGTGCCACAGGAACGAAGCCTCTTTCCCACGATGACGGTCTGGGAGAACGTGCGGCTGGGCGCCTATACCGTGAGCGACCGCGCGCTGGTGGACCGGCGGCTGGCCGCGGTGTGCGAGACGTTTCCACTCGTGCGCGAGCGGCGGCACGAACCCGCGGCGTCGCTCTCCGGTGGCCAGCAGAAGATCGTGGAGTTCGCGCGGGCCCTGATGCTCGACCCCGCCCTCGTCATCCTCGACGAGCCATCGATGGGCCTCGACCCCAAGACACGAACGATCGTGTTCGACACCATTCGCGCCATGAACCAGGCGGGGCGAACCATCTTGCTGGTCGAGCAGAACGCGCGCTCCGGGCTGGGCCTGGCCAGCCACGGCGTCGTGATGGAGAGCGGACGGGTTCGGCTCCAGGGGCCTGGTCCGGCGGTGCTCAACAACCCCGAGATCGGCCGCCTCTACCTGGGAGCGACGGCGTGAATCAGTGGGACATCGTCGTTACCGGCGCCGGCCACAATAGCCTGCTCACCGCCGCCTACGCGGCGCGTGCCGGCTTCAAGGTGCTCGTGCTCGAGGGGGCCGCGCGCATCGGCGGCGACACCACGTGCGAGGAGCTCACCCTGCCCGGCTTCATCCATGATCCCTGCGCGACGGCGCACAACCTGATCCAGAGCAACCCGCTGATGCGGAACAACGAGTTGCAGCTCGACCGCTATGGGCTGCGCTACCTGTCTCCGGACCCGGTGTTCACCATGCCGTTCCGCGACGGCCACTACATCACCATGTGGCGGGACCTCGATCGCACCTGCGCGGAGCTGGCCCGCTTCTCGCCGGCGGATGCGGACGCCTACCGCCAGCTGCTGATCGACTGGCAGTCGCTCTCGCCAATCGTCAACGCCGAGCGGGAGAACCCGCCCCGGCCACCCGAGGAGGTGGCGGCGCGCTCGCAAGCCGGACCGCTCGGCAACCGGGGGCTGGAGATCCGCCGCGCCAGCGCGGTCGATGTCATCGCGGAGCGCTTCACCGAGGAGCACGTGCGCGCCTTCTTCGCCTGGATCGCGTTCATGACGGTCCATCCGCTCGATGAGCCGGAGACCGGGCTGCTGGCGTTTTCGCTGGTGGCGGGCCGCCAGCGCTTTAGCTGGATCCTGCCCGAGGGTGGATCGAACCGCCTGCCCCTGGCGCTGGCCCGGATCATCGAGGAGCACGGCGGCGCCATCCTGACGTCGAAGCCGGTGACGCGGATCGTCGTCGAGGGCGGACGAGCGACCGGCGTCGTCACGGCCGATGGATCGAGCTATACGGCATCGAAGGCCGTCGTGTCGACGATCCATATCGCGCACCTGGCGGGCATCGTTGGCGAGGAGAACCTCACGCCGGAGTACCGGGCCGGGATCGCCCGCTGGAAACCGAGCGTGACGATGTTCGCGGCGCATTATGCCTTGAGCGAGGCGCCGCGTTTTCGGACGGAGGCCGGGTCGATGGAAAGCGTGACAATGGGCGGGCTCGAATCGCTGGGCTCGCTGCAGCGGATGCTGACCGCGTTTCGCGCCGGGCAGCTCGACCTCGATGAACCGGTCTTCCTAGCGATCACGCCCACGGTGATCGATCCCTCCCGCGCCCCCGCCGGCAAGCACACGTTCAAGCTGATCAGCTTCCTGCCGTACGAGCTGGCGGAGGGGCCACAACACTGGGACGCGATCAAGGAGGACGTGGCAACGCGCTTGTTCGAGGGGTTGGCACCGCTGACGACGAATCTGTCCGAGCGCATCGTGCTGGCGCGTCACGTCGACAGCCCGCTCGACCTCGAGCGCCGGAATCCCGCGAACTGGCGCGGATCCTGTCATGGCGGCGCGAATACGCCGGACCAGAGCGGCTACTTTCGCCCGGTGGAAGGCTGGTCATCGTACCGGACGCCGGTCGAAGGTCTGTATCAGACCGGCGCCTGCACGCATCCGGGCGGGTCGGTGTCCGGTCTGCCGGGCCGGAACTGCGCCGCGATCCTTCTGCAGGACCTCGGCTTCAGTCTCGACCATGCCATCGACCCGCGAATAAGGGAGACGGTCACATGACACTGGAAACCGGCAACCGCGTCCAGGTGGCCGCGCATCACTGGCGCGCGCGCTTCGTGGCCAACGGCATCGATGTCAACGACTTCGACGCGACGGTGGGGAAGACGACGGACTGGAAGGACTGGGGCCCGAACTGGCGCGCGGTGGGTGAGGTGCACGAGGCGCTGGGCCGCGACGCAGAAGAGCACGACCGCACGGTGTCGGCCACAGCCGCCTACCAGCGGGCGGCCTGGTGCTATCACCTTGGGAAGTTCCTCTGGTTCGAGGATCTCGAGCTGCACGGTGACCTTCGCGACCGGGCGGTCTCCGTCTACGGCAAGACACTCCAGCACCTCGATCCGCCGGCAGATCGCCTCGAGATCCCATTCGAGGGCCACGTCATCCCGGGGCACCTGCGCCGTCCTCGTGGTGCGCGCCGGCCGCCCCTCATCCTGATCGTGCCGGGACTCGACTCCTCCAAAGAGGAGTTGTTTGCCATCGAGGAGGAGTTTCTCCGTCGCGGCCTGGCGACCCTGACGATCGACGGCCCTGGTCAGTCGGAGAACTCGGTGCATTTTCCGATCCGGGTCAACTGGGAATCCGTCATCACGCCGCTGATCGACGATCTCGAGCAGCGACATGATCTGGGCGTCGACTTGAACCGGATCGGGCTGATGGGGATCAGCATGGGTGCGATCTACGGGCCGAGAGCGGCGGCATACGAAAAGCGGCTGCTTGCCGTCGTCGGCTTGAGCGGGCCCTACAACCTCGGTGACTGCTGGGACGCTATCAACCCGCTGACGAAGGGCGGCTACATCTTCTATACGAAATCGGCGGACGAAGCCGAGGCCAAGCGCAAGGCGTACACCCTCAACCTCGAGGGGATCCTCGACAAGGTCACGCAACCGCTGCTCGTGATCCACGGCGCCCGCGACGGCCTGTTTCCGCCCGCGCAGGCGGAGCGGATCGCGCGTGAGGCGCCGAACCCGACGCTCGTGATGTACCCGGACGGCAACCACGTCTGCAACAACATCGCCTACAAGTACCGGCCACTGATGGCCGACTGGCTCAAGGAGCGCCTCGGGTAAGCCCCCACCCCTGCCCTCCCCCAGAGGGGGCGGGAAACGATAGCCTGCTCTCCCAAAGGGGAGAGAAATGAGCAAGGCTCAGCCCGGTGGCCCCTTGTGTGGAAGGTACGACGTTACGGCGTCGTTTTAGTGCAATCGTCCGTGGCGTGAAGCGGCGATAGGCGATAGCGTGGGTAACTCATCTTGCGTCACGCAGGCCTGTACGACTCGCGCTTCGAGCACGACGCCTGCGGGATCGGTTTCGTCGCTGACGCTGGAGGGCGAGCCAGCCGAAGTATTGTCGACGCCGCCCTCGCAGCGCTGCATCGTGTCCGCCATCGGGG
>Ga0209011_1000654_pt1 | contig 12762 bp, 14 predicted proteins | sample BlaSpr_A8_OM1_M3_FD_187986 | JGI IMG/M metagenome (GOLD analysis project Ga0209011, IMG submission 187986) | Forest soil microbial communities from Thunder Bay, Ontario, Canada - Black Spruce, Ontario site 2_A8_OM1_M3 (SPAdes) (version 2) | ecosystem: Environmental > Terrestrial > Soil > Boreal... | reverse complement strand
GCGATTGAGGACCAGCGGTAAAACTCCCGGTACGCCCAGTCGTAGCCCTGCTTCAGCGCCTCGGGACGGAGTCGTGCGGGCTGATACACCACATGGCGTGTGTCGTACACCTCCCAGTTGCGCATCGTAATCCGTCCCTGCTGCTCGAGGCGCGCGTGAAGTCCCGTGCCGGGATACGGCGTCTGGATGTGAAACGTGGCAGTTGTGATGCCGTTGGCGATGGCCCAGTCCACCGTGCGTTGAAACACGTCGCCGTCGTCATCGTCCATGCCGAAGACGAAGCTGCCGTTGATCATGATGCCGAGGCTGTCGAGGCGCGCGGTCACCGCCGAATAGTCGCGGCCGAGATTCTGCCGCTTGCCGCTGCGCCTGAGATTACCTGGCGTCAGAGTCTCGAAACCGACGAACAGGCTGCGAAGGCCGGCTTCGGCGGCACGCTCGATCAGATCGCCGCGCAGAATTGAGTCGACCGTCGCGGCACCCTGGAAAAGCCTGTTCATGCCTTTCATGCCGCTGAACAGATCGCCGGCGAACCGCGGATCGCCAAGCAGGTGGTCGTCGAGAAAGTACAGGTGCCGCCCAGGCAGCCGCGCGATCTCCGCGAGCGCATCGTCCACGCGCTGCGTGTAGAACGATCGGCCGCCCGTGAAGAACGCATCCTTGTAACAGAAGTCGCAATGCTGCGGGCACCCGCGCGTGACGACGATGGAGTTGGGAACGAGGTAGTTGCGGCGGCTGATCAAATCGCGGCGAATCGGCGGCACGCGGCCCAGCGAACGTCCACTCGTCGACTGGTACACCGGGGCCGGGCGGCCGGCGCGGAAGTCCGCAAGGAACTGCGGAAAGGTCTGCTCACCCGGCCCGAGAAAAATCGCATCCGCGTGCGCAGCCGCCTCGCCCGGAAGCGACGTCACGTGCAGCCCGCCGAGTGCGACGAACACGCCTCGAGCCCGGTACCGGTCGGCGATGCGGTACGCACGGTATGCGTTCGTGATGTACACCTGGATCACGACAATGTCTGGTGTGTCGTCGATCCGCAGCGGCTCGACATGCTCGTCGACAATGACGGCGTGATCCTCCGGCGTCAGGTACGCGGCGAGCGTGGCCAGGCCGAGCGGCGGGAACAGGGAGTATTTGATCGGGCGCCAGAAGGGGCTGGTGGCTTCGGTCAGGGCCGGCAGCACGAGCTTGACCCGCAGGGGGCGTTGTTGCGTTGTCATGTCTTTGCATTGTAAAGTAGTTTGTATTGATCGTCCTGTCAACTCCTGACTTCCTGAGACGGCTACACGAGGCAACCCATGAAGTTATGATGTCCCTAGACTTGCCATAGATAGAATGCTGAATTGCTCGCTTCGAAATCCGTCTTGACAATAGTCGTTGTAACGCATATTATTCGTGTTGCATGAAGGAAGCGATTCAGTCGGGGAACCAGCGACGGCACGCGGCCTGTCCTGAGGAGGCAGCGTTCCTGCAGCTGCTGCGCACCACCGACATGCTGTCCCGTGGCTTGGTGAAGGTTCTCAAGATTGAGGATCTCTCGACGACGCAGTACAACGTGCTCCGAATCCTGCGCGGCTCACTCGAGGGGCTCCCGTGCGGCGAAATCGCCAGCCGCATGATTACGCGAGACCCGGACGTCACTCGCCTGCTCGACCGTCTGGAGAAGCGCGACCTGATCTCGCGATGCCGCGAAGCCAAGGACCGGCGGACGGTGATGGCCCGCATCACACCGGAGGGTCTAAAACTGCTAGCGCGGCTCGACGAACCAGTGCGGGCCGCCCATCGCAAACAGCTAGGTCACCTGGGGCGGGAGCGCCTGCGGGCGTTGACTGAACTACTATCCGTTTCCCGCAGCCAGGTGGCTTGATTTTTTTGAGCCTTAATATTTGTTGCAACGATTATCGTCGGAACGCATCTAACGCAAGGAGAGAGGATAACCACCATGGCCACACTGGCTACACCACAAACCACCACTACAACCTGGAACATTGACGCGACTCACTCCGTTGCCGAGTTCAAGGTCAAGCACATGATGATCTCTAACGTGAAGGGGCAATTCCCCAAGGTCACGGGAGTGTTGACTCTGGACGAGTCCGACCTGACAAACTCTCGTGTCGAGGCCTTGATCGAAGCGGCCTCGATCGAAACGCGCGACGCCCAGCGCGATGCGCACCTGAGGAGCGCCGACTTCTTCCACGTGGAAAAGTTCCCCACGCTGTCCTTCAAGTCGACGCGCATCAGCCTTGTCCGGGACCGAGAACTTGTCGTAGAGGGCGACCTGACCATTCGGGGCATCGCGCGCAAGGTGCTCTTTTCCCTTGAAGGCCCAACCCCACCTGCGAAGGATCCCTGGGGCAATGCCCGAATTGCGGTATCAGCGACCACAAAGATCAACCGCAAAGACTTCGGCCTAACCTGGAACACGGCGCTCGAGGCCGGTGGCATTCTCGTCGGCGACGAGGTAATCATCACCCTGGACGTGCAGTTCGTGAAGGCTTGAATTATCCGGACCGCCAGGCACACGTCCAAGGCACGTGCTTGCTGCGGTAGAAAGGGAATGTTATGTCACTCCGCCCAATTAAACAGATCATTCAAACGAAGCCCACAATAGAGGGTGCTGGCGTGAAGCTGCAGCGCGCCTTCGGCTTCGGCAAAACCAAGGATTTCGATCCTTTCCTGTTGCTGGACGATTTCCGCAATGAGAATCCAGAAGATTACATTGCAGGATTTCCCTGGCATCCGCACCGGGGGATCGAGACGATCACCTACGTACTCGCCGGTTCGGTCGAGCACGGCGATAGCCTTGGCAACAAGGGCAAGATGACCGCTGGTGATGTGCAATGGATGACCGCCGGCAGCGGCATCCTGCACCAGGAGATGCCCAAGGGTGATACGCAGGGCCGTATGCACGGTTTCCAGCTCTGGGCCAACCTGCCCTCGTCGCTGAAGATGACTGATCCACGCTATCAGGACATTCCGGCAAGTGCGATCCCCGAGGTCACCGACGATGACGGCACGCGCGTGCGCGTCGTTTGCGGCGAGTTCTTCGGCACGCGAGGCCCGGTGAAAGGCGTGGCAGCTAATCCGAACTACTTCGATATCTCTGTTCCACGGGGACAGCGGAAGCGGCTCAAAATCGAGACTACGCGCAACGCCTTTGCCTATGTGTTCGCGGGCTCTGGCACGTTTCGGGATGCCTCGCATCCCCGCGCGGTTCTGACAGAGCAGGTCGCGAAACCGGACGCGCCGCCTGTCTACGATGTCGGCAATCACTCGCTGGTGCTCTTTGACCGCGGAGACGAGATCGTGGTGCAAGCGGGCGACGAGGGCATCCGTTTCCTGCTGGTATCGGGCGAGCCGATCGAGGAGCCGGTTGCGTGGTACGGCCCGATTGTGATGAACACGCAAGAACAGCTACGCCAGGCAATAGCCGAACTGCAAACCGGCGCCTTCATCAAACATCGCTGAATCGGCGCTAAAGACGAGTAGCCCCTGCGTGCAGATTTGAAAAAACTTTGGGCGTTGCCAGTTTCGTACCAAACGGTCAAGAATGGAATTTGATCGGCTCGATCCCGGCCAAGTACACCAACCATCTCTTGAAGTGACGTAGCCGGCGAACCTATTTGTGCTGGCTCGTGTGTTCCTTCTTGCACAGGGACGGTGGCCAATGGAACATTCGTCGCTTGTACCAAGACTGAACTTCAGACCACTAGTCATAAAGTTGTCTTCCATCTAGTCTACCTCTACCAACGTCAGAACCCCTTCTCTTCTGATAGCCCACCCGCTAGGGTAATTGAGTTCCTGTGTGAATCTCGATAGCCCAGCACCTAGCCCCGTTGTGTTCCGCCGTTTGAGTTTCTGAATTCAGTTCTTGCTAACTCGAAAGGGTCGTAATGAAAAAGGTCACTGTTCTATATGTATTGATTATTCTTAATCTCCTGCTAGCAGCTCTGAAACCTGTCATGGCCCAGACGACCGAGCCGATAGCTGCCTACGCCTTCAGTGAGGGCACAGGAACTTTGGTAGCGGATGCTTCTGGCCATCAGAATACCGGGACCCTCATGGGCGGTGCCCGTTGGACGGACGCCGAAAAATATGGGAAGGCTATCAGCTTCGACGGCAGTAGCGGATATATTTCCATCCCCGACTCGCCTTCGCTTTCTATTGGTGCTGCCGGAACCATGGAAGCCTGGGTGAATTTGAGCACCATAAACCGGTGGAACGGGATTCTAGCTAAGGGCAGCCGTAGTTCCGCGGAAGCGATGAACTATTCGATTGCAATTACCACTGATAACACCGTTGAGTGCATCGTAGGGAATGGTTCCGCTGCCACGATTATCGACTCGGCCAGCACACTCACCGACGGCGTGTTTTACCATGTAGCTTGCACCTGGAACAAAACGACCATCTCGATTTACATAGACGGCGTTTGGGACTCTTCAATTCCCCAGAACTTGGCCCCTGCCCGCAACTCTGCGCCACTGTATATCGGGCAGTTTGCTTCGGACGTTAACAGAACCAGCGGGATTATCGCGGGCGTTCGCATTTATAATCGGGCCTTAAGGCGGCACGAAATTAGAATCGACATGAAGACACCGGTATATGCGCCTCAGACGATCACGGTTGTGCCGGGTAACGTACGATTCGACAGCGTGCCCGTAGGATTTTTTAATACCCAGACGATGACTCTGAGCAATTCCGGCATTTCCGACGTACTGATTACTAAAATCGGTGTAGACGGCGCTACCTTTGCTTGGAGTGGGCTCAATTTACCATTGACCATAGCCATAGGACGGTCCGTACCATTTACTGTGAGTTTCACGCCCACTACAATCGGGAGCGCGACGGGTAGTCTCTCGCTTACAACCAACACACAGACGCAGCCTCTCACGATTGAACTGAGCGGCACAGGGATAGCTCCGTTCTTGCAATTATCGGCCGTTCCGACTTCGTTAAGCTTTGGAAACGTCGCTTTGGGTAGTAGTGGCACTCGAATAGCGGCGCTCATAAATACGGGAAACTTCGACGTGCGCATTGATTCGCTCATTGTCAGGGGCACAGAGTTCAGCACCAGCGAACTGGCGCTTCCGATAACATTGTCGCCCGGACAGGCAGCTGATTTGAGCGTGATCTTTGCTCCGATCGTGTCGGGAGACCGTCTAGGTAGTATTGAAATTCAAAGCACATCTTCAACTACAATCGCCATTTCGGTCGGAGGTTCGGGTATACAACCGGTGGACCATTCTGTGACCCTAAGTTGGACTCCCAGCACGTCAACGGTGGTCGGCAATAACGTGTACCGAGGTACCAATTCGGGAGGGCCTTATAACAAACTCAATGTCATACCCGTTGACGGAACCACTTACTCCGATAACGTTTTGCAGTCAGGCGCGACCTACTACTACGTGGTTACCGCTGTAGATTTCAGTGGTATCGAGAGCGATTACTCAAACGAAGCTTCCACCACGCTCCACTAATTGCTTACCTCGGAAGATCTGCTGTGCATGGTCGAACGCAATTCTTGACGGTGAAGTGGTATGTTTGGACCAATCCGGCAAGCCTCAATAATCGAGGGGCATGCAGCGATCGTCGTCAGCGTAACATCGGAAACAATCCTGGCTTCATAGCGGGATAATTCTCTTCGCTTTCCGACACCCTGCAGCCATCCGAATTTTGTATTTCTCCCATTTGTCATTTGCGCAATCGAAAGAGTTCCACAGCGTACGGAAAACCGACCGAGACCTTTCGTTCGGGGGAAAGGTCATCCTATCCAGCACGCGGAACGACTTCCGAGAGGTTCCGCCAGAACCTAGTTAGCCGTTGAACGGGTTGTCTTTTCGGCCCAGCGTTGTCGCACTACAGCCAGAAATTGCTGCTTGTCCTTTTGTATTAGCTGGACGAGCGCTTGGTTGCCGGTATCCTCGTGCGCGGCTGCCCAGAGAACCATTTCAGCGAGGACCGGTGCAAGATCGATTCCTTTGGCTGTGAGCAAGTAAATCAGCTTTCGTCCGTCCGCCGGGTCTCGTTCGGTGGTGATGATTCCATGAGCTTCCAGCTTCCGCAGGCGATCTGCCAATATGTTCGTCGCGATTCCTTCATGGGACTCCATGAATCCCTTGTAGGTCCGGAATCCTCGCAGCATCATGTCGCGGATTATCAGCAGCGACCAGCGATCGCCCAATATTTCCACGGAAGCATTCAAGGGACACTCCGACCGCCGCTTCGGACCCGGCTTCGTCTTTGGCATATTTCCACAGTAGCATATTTTAACTTGCATTCCACAAGTAAGTTGTGCACACTGGCTCTCCCATGCAAGCCATCTTCGGTTACGAATTGCGAATCGGCCGGCAAGGAAATACGCCGTTTTCCCCCCACCGTGAACATGTTTCGAAGCTCGGTGAGACGCTCGATGCCATCTGGCACAAGCGGCTCCCGGGTCCGGCCATGAGGTCGCTCGCGGAACGGCTGGTGCGCCGGACTTCTTCGGGCGTTACTCTGAGGGTCTCGACCCCGGATCGGAACGGCGGCGTGGAGGTTTGGATACCAATCAAATCGTGAAGCGAGAAAGGATCGTCGGTGGCGTCTTCGATGCGCATTTCACAAGTAAGATGGGCACTGGCTGTGTCAGCGTTCCTTAGTCGAGTTGCAAGGAGTAAGTCATGAGCGGAGTACGAGTACTGGTGGGGACACGCAAAGGCGCATTCATTCTGACTTCCGACGCAAAGCGCGAACGGTGGGACATCAGTGGTCCCCACTTTGCGGGTTGGGAGATCTACCACCTCAAGGGATCGCCCGCTGACCCGAATCGGCTATATGCGTCGCAATGCAGCGGCTGGTTCGGCCAATTGATCCAACGGTCTAACGATGGAGGAAAGACGTGGGGGCCCGTCGGCAACAAATTCGTGTACGACGGCGTCCCCGGCACTCATCAGTGGTACGACGGCACGGCGCACCCTTGGGACTTCAAGCGGGTCTGGCATCTCGAACCGTCGCTGACCGATCCGGACACCGTCTATGCCGGAGTAGAGGACGCCGCCTTGTTCCGCTCGACCGATGGCGCACAGAACTGGCAAGAACTCGCCGGACTGCGCGGCCATGGCTCAGGGCCGCGCTGGCAGCCAGGCGCCGGTGGGATGTGCCTCCACACCATAATTTTGGATCCGAGCGATCCCCGCCGGATCTTTATCGCTATCTCGGCCGCGGGCGCCTTCCGTACCGACGACGGCGGCAAGACATGGCGTCCGATCAACCGCGGACTGCATTCCCAATACATTCCCGAACCCACTGCCGAGGTCGGCCACTGCGTTCACCACGTCGCGATGCACCGCTCGCGCCCGAACGTGCTCTTCATGCAGAAGCACTGGGACGTCATGCGCAGCGACAACGCCGGCGAGTCGTGGCAAGAGGTCAGCGGCAACTTGCCGACCGATTTTGGGTTCGCGATCGACATTCACGCGCACGAGCCGGAGACCATCTACGTCGTTCCCATCAAGAGCGACTCGGAGCACTATCCGCCTGATGGCAAACTGCGCGTATACCGCAGCCGCACGGGAGGAAACGAGTGGGAGCCACTCACCAAAGGTCTGCCACAAAGCGACTGCTACGTGAACGTGTTGCGCGACGCGATGGCTGTCGACGCGCTCGATAATTGTGGCGTGTATTTCGGCACCACTGGCGGGCAGGTGTACGCGTCGGCCGACGCCGGAGACAGCTGGACCCCCATCGTCCGAGATCTGCCGGGCGTGCTTTCTGTGGAGGTCCAGACGCTACCATGATCCGCGTCGTGCTTCCGGGGCATCTGCGAACGCTGGCGCGCGTCAGTGCCGAGGTGCAGCTCGACGTCGAGGGTCAGGTCACGCAGCGCTCTGTGCTCGACGCCCTCGAGGCACAGTATCCCATGCTGCGCGGCACAATCCGCGATCACGTCACGCAAGAGCGCCGTCCGTTCTTGCGCTTCTTCGCTTGCGAAGAAGACTATTCCCTTAAATCGCCTGATGCCCCTCTGCCTGACGCGGTCGCATCAGGAACCGAGCCCCTTCTCATCATAGGGGCCATCGCCGGCGGCTAGGGACCAGCACTGCGACTTTCCTAAATCGCTGGAACCGACTTCACACATCCGTTGATTTTCATCGAGAGAAATCTGGAGGAATTATTCGTGCAATCAGACACTCCACCTGTTCCCGTCTCGAAAAAGAGACTCTGGGCCGGACGCATCATCAGTGCCCTCGTAGTACTGTTCCTGCCCTTCGACGGCATCGTTAAAGTAATGAAGATCGCCCCTGTCCTTCAGTCATTTGCTCGGCTGGATATCCTGAGAGCCTCGCTCTCGGCATCGGAGTCCTGCTATTGGCTTGTACTGTCGTCTACGCGATTCCGCGTACTTCCGTCCTTGGTGCGATCTTGCTGACAGCCTATCTTGGCGGCGCAACCGCTACCTACGTGCGCGTCGGCGAACCATTCTACCTTCCTGTCATTTTTGGCGTGCTGGTTTGGGTCGCACTTTTCTTGCGCGATGACCGGCTGCGCGTGCTCATTCCTCTGCGAAGTTAGCAAGCGCAGCGTATGAAGCACGATCGGCGCCCAGGTCCCACAGCACTGCGCCTAAATCAACAATAGTGAAGGGCCACGCAGAGATGTCTGGCTTTGGTGGTACCCAATCGCCTCAGCTTAAACCGGACCAATCGTCGGCGATGAGGATCGAATTGCTTGGATTCGACGGATCGTACTTGACACTCGCGGGTTGACCAGCGGCAAGCCGCTCCAGATGGACACGCTGCTCAAGGCCGGTGATGTCTTGCGCGGTCTCGTAGGTTACGCCTGATATGGAGTAGGTGTAGCAGACGAGCTTGTGGCCAACGGCGCTGTTGGGTGAGATGCCCTTTCGAGTGGCGAGCCTGGGGGATGAGGGTGACTCAAGTGGTCCGGTGGGCTCGACCATTTCAACTACTTGACCTTCGCAGATGCGTCCGATCTTATTTAGAAACGCGCGGCGCTGTCGCTCGATGTCGTCGGGATTGTACGGGCGGCGGCGCACCCAATAGACGAGAAACCCAGCCGCTGCGCCAACTGCGCCGGCCACGGGGAGAAGCACGTGCCAATCGAGGTTTGTGTCCTTCAAGCGCCTGTATCCTTCAACGCCCAGCCTTAGGCGCGGCGACCGCGGCTTCAACGATTTCGCCGAGCGATGCGCGCGCTGTCTCCCAGTCTTTTAGAAATTGCTCGAGCCCCTTGTCAGTCAGCGGGTGCTTGAAAAGCTGCTCGAAGACTTTGTAGGGCATGGTACCAATGTGCGCGCCCATTCGAGCGGCCTCGACGACGTGCATCGGCCCGCGAAGGCTAGCGGCAAGCACCTGCGTCTTGAAATTGTATGCGCGATAGATTTCGAGAATCTCGCGCAAGAGGATGAGGCCATCGGAGGAAACGTCATCGAGGCGTCCGAGGAAGGGACTGACGAAATAACCGCCGGCTTTGGCCACGAGCAGGGCCTGAGACGCTGAAAATACGAGAGTCATGTTGACCCGCGTGCCTTCGCGGGAAAGGATGCTGCAAGCGCGGATGCCATCGGGGGTCGTCGGCGCCTTGACCACGATGAATTTGTGCCACTCTCTTACCTGACGGGCCTCGCGCAACATACCTTCGGTGTCAGTCGAAACGACCTCTGCGTTTACGACTGCGTCTTTTACTCCGGCTTTGGAAAAAATTTCGCAGATGTCAAGGATGTGCTCGTGAAAGGGCTTTTTCTCTTTAGCCACTAGCGTGGGATTGGTGGTCACGCCGTCCAGTACACCGAGTGCGGCGCCCTGGCGGATTTCATCAAGATTGGCAGTATCCAGAAAAATTTTCATCGCTCGTCTCCATTTGGTACCGAGCTTATTGTACCGGAAGGAGCGGTCGGAGGGAAAACTCGCCTTGCTGTGCAATGACGGGATTGCTCAGGGTGCCTACTCCATTGACTACGACTTCGACGACATCACCAGGAGTAAGCGGCCCCACACCGGCAGGGGTACCGGTGGCAATCACATCGCCGGGGAAAAGCGTCATCATGTGCGAGATCCAGCGAATCAGATAATCCACCGGAAAATTCATGAGCGATGTTCGGCCGGACTGACGGGGGTTCCCGTTGACGAACGTCTCGACAAGGACATCGGACGGATCGAGTTCGGTTTCGATGACCGGACCCAGGGGACAGAAGGTATCAAAACTCTTAGCGCGGGTGAACTGCTGCTCTTTCTTTTGAATGTCGCGGGCGGTGACGTCGTTCACGCATGTGTAGCCGAAGATGTACGGGCGGAAATCATCAGCGTCGGTGAGGTGCGCGCAGGTGCGGCCAATGACAACGGCGAGCTCACCTTCATGGTCCACGCGCTGGGACAGGGCGGGCAGTACGATTGGTTCACCGGGGCCGATGATCGAGGAGGGCGGCTTGAGGAAAATCAGCGGCTCTTGCGGAAGAGCGTTACCGAGCTCAGCAGCGTGCTCTCGGTAATTGCGTCCAACACAAACGATCTTGCTGGGCTCGATGGGAACAGCAAGCTCGATTTCCGAGAGCGGATAGCTACGGCCGGAAAGCTTCCATTCACTGGCGAGCTCGCCGGAAATTTCCTGTACGTGCGTATGGGAGATGACGCCCCAGCGCAAATCAGGACGATCGGCCGTTGGTTCTTGTTGCGGGCGCCGAATTTGGTCAGCAGGAAAATGGAGGGACTGGAAGCGGCAGAGTTTCATGTTAGTTTGCTTGGTGTTTCAGCTTTTCACCATGTTTTGCCGTCAGTGAATCTTTCCGTGGTGGACTCGTGTGCCGGAGTGGCGTGTCGAAAGGCATACTAATGTAATCCAACTCAAAACCGCAGCGCCCAGATACAGGACCGCGCCCAACATGAAAAGGTGAAAGGCGCCGACGCGCGATTCCAAAAGCTCGAAAAACTGTTCCATCAAGCGATAGCAAAGAGCGAATAGGGTCCAGGCACTTAAACCGGAAGTGAGCAAGCGTCCCGGGAAGCGCACATACGTGATCACCGGAAGTATCATCAGGATCATCATCAGCGAACCAGCGACGGCGTTGCGGATCAGGGCAAAATCCTCGAGTGCGGGAATGCGATTGGCGATAAATAACCAGGCTACAAAAACCAATGAGAGTCCGGCGCCAATAAGCAAACCGGTGCGCAGCGAGGGAGTGCGCGCCCAGCTGTGGCGGCTGCGTCGGGAAAGGGGCGAGGAAATCATCGTTTTGCACCAAGTTTAAACAAGGCAGTTCGAATAGCCCATATCATAACTGTGAACTACGGCGCACCTTGCGGCAGCTCAATTGATATGGGCGAGCTGGGAATGCTCTCGTTGCCAGCTCGGTCTACAGCCGTCACTTGATACCTGTAGCGGTGGCCGGGAGCCACGGACATATCACGGAACGTGGGGGCAGGCAACAATTCGGAAGTCAGACGATCGCCCCGCTCACCGTCGCGTTCGCTACGATAGACGTGATATCCCGCCAAATCGGTTTCAGGACTTATTCCCCAGGAGAGCTCTACGTGCGCGGGTATCTCAGCAATAGCGGGCACAAAGACCGCAACCAAATTACGCGGCGCGGCGGGTGGGAAGGTGTCCAGGGGCGCGATGACTACCGGCGTCGAATCCGCGGATTCCACCGTTGTGGAATCAGGTGAGAAGATGCTGCGGACGGAATAAAGATACGTGCGGCCGAACTCAATTTGCGTGTCACGATAGCTGGTGGTTGTGGTGGAAGCAAGAAGAGCCCGAGGCGCTTTCAATTTTATTTTGGCGAGATCCTCTGAAGTGCGGGAAGCAGGATCAACCTCAGCGCGGTAAACACGGTAGCCAGCAATTGCCGGTACCTTCTCACCGAAACTCGTGCGCGCTGGTACGTTCCAGGAGAGCTCGATGGCTGTTTCGGTGACGACGGCGCGCAGGTCGCCAATTGGTTCGGCGACGGGATACATCTGCACGGTGACCACATTCGAATCGGCTGAGGCTCGTCTCTCGGAAACTCGCGTGCGTACGGTGTAAAAAATTTGCTCGCCAGCGTGCGCGGTGAGCTCGGCGGGGCCGATCGGATCGGGGAATTCGACGACGCCACCGGTGAGATATGAATTCACGAACGGGGGAGGAATGGTGTAGACCAGGCGCGCAGCAACTTTTTCGGGCGGGGCGCCAGCGGGTAGAAAGCCTCGATGAATTTCGAGCGCGGGCAGTTCGACGAGAGTTTCGCCTTCAACGGTCTTGCGCGGCAAAGAAAACGTTAGGGTCACGCTTTCACCCAATTGGCGCGCCGCAAGGTCGGTGATGGCGACGGGCACAGGCGGCCTAGGCGGCATGGGCTCGCCCGGCACGCCGCAACCCGTGAGCACCAAGAAAAATACGAATGCCTGGGAAGCGAAACCCCGTCGGATGGCACAGGACTCCATCAAGCTTACTAGGGGATGCGCGTCCATTACGAGTGTTGGATGGTATCAGAGGATGTAGCGGCTCAAGTCTTGATTTTTGACAATGTCGGCGAGCTGTTTGGTGACGTAGGCTGCGTCGATTTTCACGGTCTTCTTTTTTAACTCAGGCGCTTCGAAAGAAATTTCGTCGAGCACTTTTTCTAGAATGGTGTGCAGGCGGCGCGCGCCGATGTTTTCGGTTTGCTCGTTGACCGAGGTGGCAAAGCGCGCGAGGGCAGCGATGGCATCGTCGGTGAAGCTCAGCTTGACGGCTTCGGTCTCGAGCAGAGCAGTGTACTGCTTGATCAGCGCGTTCTTGGGCTCA
>Ga0209011_1000653_pt1 | contig 12789 bp, 15 predicted proteins | sample BlaSpr_A8_OM1_M3_FD_187986 | JGI IMG/M metagenome (GOLD analysis project Ga0209011, IMG submission 187986) | Forest soil microbial communities from Thunder Bay, Ontario, Canada - Black Spruce, Ontario site 2_A8_OM1_M3 (SPAdes) (version 2) | ecosystem: Environmental > Terrestrial > Soil > Boreal... | reverse complement strand
GAGCGGCTGGCAGTCTTTCGCGACTTCGTGAACAGCCTCGACCTGCCCGAGCTTCCCGACGAGCCGGGTGCGAAAGACGAGCCCGGCACGCAGGACAAGCCCGGGGGCCGGCCCGGCCGAGGCTAATCAGCTGTCGCTACAGGGGAATGAGATTGACTTCGCCATACGCCTGGTCGTCGCACTCCTTCTCGGCCTTGCGCTTGGGGTAGAGCGAGAGTACCGAGGCCACCCGGCGGGCCTCAAGACGATGACGCTGATCTCGGTCGGCGCGTGCATGTTCACAGGTCTTGGGCTCATGCCGTTCAGCGGACCGGGGATCGACCCCACGCGTATCGCCGCGCAAATTGTCACCGGTGTCGGGTTTCTCGGCGCGGGGGCGATCCTCCGCCAGGGTGGAGATGTGCACGGGCTGACCACGGCGGCGTCGATCTGGGTCGCCGCGGCCCTCGGCATGGCGGCCGGGTTCGGCTACTTCGTCGTCGGGATCTTCGGCACGGTGCTCGTCATCGTGACGCTGGTCGGGCTCAGGCCTCTCGAGCAGCGGTTCTTTGCCGGGCGGAAGAACCGGCGGCGCACCGACCCGCTGAGCATCGACCCGTCCGAATCGTGAGCAAGCGCTCCGTCGCGATCGTCACCGACTCGACGGCGGACCTTCCGCCCGAGCTGGCAGCGTCGCGCTCGATCACCGTCGTGCCACTGACCCTCACCTTAGACGGGAAGTCGCTCCTCGACGGCGTGGACATCCAGCCGGACGAGTTCTACCGCCGCCTGCGCTCCTCGTTCACGCATCCCACCACCTCCCAGCCCTCGCCGGGGCGATTCGCGCAGGCTTTTTCATCGCTGCTGGCCGACCACGACTCCATCGTGTCGATCCACATCTCGGAAAAGCTGAGCGGTACCTACGCGTCGGCGCGCCAGGCGGCGGACATGACGGACCCCAAGCGTGTGCGCGTGGTCGATTCGGAGCTGGTCTCGATGTCGCTCGGGCTCATCGCGCTTGTCGCATCGGCCATGGCGGCAGGTGGAGCGGAGGCGGAGACCATCGAGGCGAAGGTGCTCGACATGCGGCCGCACATACAGACGTACTTTTCCGTCGCCACCCTCGAGTTCCTGCGCCGCGGGGGAAGGATCGGACGCGCCAGCGCCCTGCTCGGGTCGGTGCTGCAAGTGAAGCCGGTGCTGTGCATCCGCGACGGCCTGGTCACTCCGCTGGAGCGTGTGCGCACGTTCGAGCGTGCGTTGAACCGGGTCGTCGAGCTGACGCGCGAGGTGGATCGCGGACACGGCGTCTGCGTGATCGTCGGCCACGCTGACGCTCAGGCCGACGCCGAGCGAATCGGACGTGAGCTGGAGCCGATCGCCGAAACGCTGATGATCCAGCCCCTCGGTCCCGTCGTGGGAGCCCACGCCGGACCGGGCGTCGTTGGCGTGGGTTGCTATCCGGCCGAGCTCTTTGGGCTCGGCATCAAGCCGGCGTCCAGCGCACTGACTGGGGCGTGACCGACTTGACCACACGGCCTTCGACGGCCAGAGCCTGGAGGTGCGCCAGCGCCTCCTGGAGAGCCAGCCGCTTCTCGTAGAACTGCTTCCTGGGACCCCACAGCTCGAGGGCGACCTCCCATCCAGTTTCCTTCCCTCGGCCGACGATCCCGACGACCTGCTCGAGTCGTCGCGCGTGATGCGCCTCGAGCACCTTGACCCTGGCGGGAGCGCCGGTGAAAGGACGGCCGTGCGACGGGAGGATGAGCGTCGGGTCGTAGGCCGCGAGCCTGCGCAGGCCCTCCAGGTATTCGTGCAGCGGGTCGGGCGTGCTCTGCGGGTGGAGCCCGATGTTCGGCGAGAGCTCCGGCAGCAGTGTGTCCCCCGCGAACAGCAGCTCGTCCTGCCGGTCGTACAGGCAGATATGCCCGGGCGAGTGCCCTGGCGTCCACTCAACGCGCAGATGGCGCCGGCCGAGCTGAAGCAGCTCGGCGCCGTCGAGCTGAACCGACGGCTCCGCGGTCTTCACCACCTGGCTCAGAGCTCGTTGGGAGTTGCTGAGCTCCTCGGCATCTTCGACCGGCACCCCATTCACCAGCAGGTAGGTGCGGACCTCGCTCACCAGGTGTTCGAGCTCCACGTAGCGCGGATGAACGAGAGGGACCTCGAGCCGGTGGATGTAGAGGTCGGCCATACCTTCGCCGGCCAGCGACCCGGCCGCGCCGTAGTGGTCGGGATGGATGTGGGTGACGACCAGCTTGCGCAGCCGCTTCGCGCCGATGGCGGCCAGCCCCTGCTTGATCGTCTCGACCGACTCGTCGGAGTTCATCCCGCAGTCGAGGAGGTCGGCCTCGTCGCCGTCGGAGAAAAGGAACACGTTGACGAGCCCGTCCTCGAACGGGATCGGCAGGCGCAGCTCGAACACTCCGGCGGCCACCTCGGTCAGCCCGTGTTCGGTCAACACCCCAGCATTGTCGCGGCTAACATGAATCGAGTCGCCGCGGAAGGTTGAGAGGAGGAGTGAATGTCTGACGTCCAGCTGTCACCAGACCAGATCGTCGAGGCGCTGCCGAAGTACCTCATACCTGAGAAGGCAGGCACCACCAAGGCCACGCTCGTGTTCGAGCTGAGCGGCGAGCAGCCGGGAAAGTGGTGGGTCAAGATCCACGACGGGACGGCCGAGTCCGGGAAGGGCGATCCTCCCGAGCCGGCGAACACGACCTTTCAGGCCGACTCCGCCGACTGGGTGAAGATCATGACCGGCGCGATGGACGGAACGTCCGCCTTCATGCAGGGCAAGCTGAAGATCAAGGGCGACATGGGCCTGGCGATCAAGATGCCGAGCCTGTTCAAGCGCCCCACGTAGAGGGACCCTGATCGCCTGACGCTCAAGCGAGACCTATAGTTCCGGCGTGGCCAAGAGATTGCTCGTTTTGAACTTGGCCCCGAACGAAACTGGAACTGCCTTTACACAACGTCGCTTCCGCGTCATAGACCCTGGCAATCACGACCTGGTCATGACCGTCGTGGCCAGCGAACGGGATGCGATGCGCATCGAGGAGAGGATGTCGCACCCAGCGGTTGCAGCCACCTTCTGGGTCGAATTCGAGGACGCGATCCTGATTGAAGATCGAGCCCCTTTGCCGCGAGAAATCCGGGACAAGGTGGGCACCTGGCGACGCATTCTGACCTGGCGGCCGAAGCCCGTTGACGCGCGCGGGTCCCGCAGAACCGCCGGCCTCCCGACGGGCGACGTTGGCTGGGCTGCCGGAGCAGCGTACGCAGTTGCAACCGTGGCCGGCGGCGTGGCCGTGATCGTCGCTCAAATGTTTGGGGTGTTCGGGTGGCTCGTCCTGGCATACGCGATCTACCTGGTGGGGGCCTTGCTGGTGCATTGGGGGCTGCGGCGCGTTCCGATCGATGCGCATTGGAAGCTTCCGATTACCGCTGCCTTACCGCTTCCGGTGGTGGCTCTCGTCGGGTTCTTAGTACGAGGCCTGATCCATCCGTCATTCGCCTGGTCGAATGCGCAGCTGTTCTTCTCTCGGTAGCTGTAGTCCCAACCCCGCCTAAATCGTGAACTTCCAGGTGTTCAGCCGGATGGACATCTGCGCCTCGAGGTCGAGGTGACATGGGGTCGGGGTCCCGAGGCTGCTGGTGCACCCGGTGAGCTGGCCCGAGTGCAGATCCATGATCACGACGTGGTTCTGTGTCAGCGCGATGCGGCGCCCGTCCGACAGCTTCAGCGCTTCCGTCGCGTTCCCCCACGAGATGCTCTGGCCGTCCGGCGCACCGGGCAAGTTCGTCCGCTCCCAGGCGGTCAGGCTCGGCGAGCCACTCCTCTCGAAAGTCGAGATGATCATGTACGCAAACAGCCCGGAATTCGCCGGGCCGACGTCGGTGACGTTGAACGTGAGGTCCAGCTCGACGGGCGGACCCTGGGTGCTCTGGGCCTTCTCCTGGTACCTCCAGGTGCCCGGATAACAGAACCCCCAGCCCGCCTGGCTGTCCTCGAAACCATGGTCTCCGCTTGAACACTTGAGATTGCTGCCGATCTGCGCTACGCTCGGCACCGGCCGCGGATTCGGACCGGATTGGCAACCGGCAACCACGATGAGCGCGGCCAGGGCGGCAATTAATTTCACGGGGGATGGCAGCGGGGTCGGCATCAGGCGACATATTGTGCGCGACCGGGTAGGCGTACCGGTGCGTGCGTTGTGTCTGACGAATCCAAACGTCGCCTGACCGGTAAGTCAGTTTGGAAGGGGGGTTTGTCGATGGCAGTTCGCAAGCGACCAGACAATGCTCCGGAGGAAAGGCTCGAGGCCGACAGGCGGCAACTCGAGCTCCTGGCCGCGCAGTGCGGCGAAGAGGCGGGACTGCACCGGCCGTTGAACGACGTCACGGGTGGCGTGATCACAGGGATCCCCGAGGACACGGACCTGGCCCAGGCACTGTCGGACCGGGAGACGACCGACATCCTGGTTCACCTGCTCGACCAGAACCGGGAGCAGGTCGAGCGCGCCCTGGAGCGGCTTCGCGAAGGCGCCTACGGGATCTGTGAAGGCTGCAGCCGGCACATCCCGTCCGAGCGGTTGAAGTACCAGCCGGCGGCCACGCGGTGCGTCGAATGCCAGGGCCAGTGGGACCGCCTGAACGGACGGACGGCCTAGGAGAGGTTCAGGTAGAGGGGCGGCGGACTAGAAACGCGGCCGCGCCCAAAACAAGCCCCGCCAAGACCATCGCGCTCCCGATCCAGAACCATTTCAGGTCGTTCGTCATGACGCTGCCCGGGATGTAGCCCAGTCCCTGCCCGGCAAAGACCGCGCCCACGAGAATGATCAGCACCGCGACCACGGCAATGCCAACCCTCATCGACCGCCTCTACCGACCAGGGTTACCCGATCCCGCCGTACACGACCGACTTCTCTTCGGTGTACTGGAGGAAGGCCTCGACGCCGTGCTCCTTGCCAAAGCCTGACTGCTTGGTCCCGCCAAAGGGCAGCTCGTCGTGGGCGATCACGAGAGCATTGACCCACGTGTAGCCGGCTTCGAGCTCCTGCACCGCGCGGTACGCCGACGCCATGTTTGCGGTCCAGATCGATGAGCCGAGGCCGAATGGCGTGTCGTTGCCCAGCCGGATGCCTTCGTCGAGGTCCTTGATCTTCCGCACCGGCAGAGCGGGACCGAACACCTCCTCGGTCCACATGCGCGCGCCGTCGGGTATGTCAGTCAGGATCGTCGGCTCGATGAACCAGCCCTTGTCGTACTCGGCGCCCTTGGGCCGGCCGCCGCCGTACAGCACCCTGGCTCCACGGTCGACCGCATCCTTGATCTGCGCCTCGACCTCCGCCCGCTGGGTCTCGGAGTGCATCGGCCCCATGCGGGTGTCCTTGTCGAGGCCATTGCCAGGCTTGAGCTTGGAGGCGCGCGCGATCAGCTTCTCCATGAGCGCGTCGTAAACGCCTTCCTGGACGTACAGGCGCTTGGTGGACAGGCACTGCTGGCCGCAGTTGAAGAAACGGCCGACCGAGATCGCGCGCGCGGCGCCTTCCAGGTCGGCGTCGTCGAGCACGATGCACGGATCGCTGCCGCCCAGCTCCAGCGTGACCTTCTTCAACTGCTCGGCCGCCTTGGCCATGACCCGCTTGCCGGTTGGCGTCGAGCCGGTCAGCGCGATCTTGCGGATGAGCGGGTGCTCGACGATGGCCTCTCCGGTCGCCTGGCCGAGGACGACGTTCACGACGCCTTCGGGCAGGCCGCCCTCGATCAGCGCCTCGATGCAGGCGAGCGTCGACAGCGGTGTCGTGCTGGCGGGCTTGAGGACCACGGTGTTGCCGGCCGCGATCGCCGGGGCGACCTTGTTGGCGGCGAGCGTCAGTGGGAAGTTCCAGGGCACGATCGCGCCGCAGACGCCGATTGGCTTGCGCACCACCAGGCCGTAGGTCGTCGTGTCGGGCAGCTTCACATGCTGGCCGTGGACCTTGTCCGCGAGGTCGGCGAACCAAGCGATGTTCTCGCCAAAGCGCCGGGCTTCGAGCCGCGACTCGAGGATGGTCTTGCCCTGCTCTTTGGTGAGGAGGGTCGCGATCTCCTCGACCTTCCCAAGCATGTGCTGCGCGGCCTTGTGCAGGATCTCGCGCCGCTGGTTGGCCGGGAGCTTCGACCAGGTCGCGAATGTCTTGTGCGCGGCCTGCGCCGCCCTGTCGACGTCGGCCGGTCCGCCGGCCGGCACCACGTCCACGACTTCGCCCGTGGCCGGGTTGCGGACCTCGTACGTCTTGCCGGATGCGGCGCTGGTCCGTTCGCCTTCGATGATCATCGTTGCCATTTCGTACGGCACCCCTCTTGATTGGATTTCTTCGATTCAGTGCGAGTGCTTCAATTATCCCCATCATCGGGATCGGAACGTGAGGAGGGCTCTGGGATGTCAGTGAGGCTGGAGAAGGAAGGCGGCGTCGGGATCATCGTGCTCGACCAGCCGCCGGTGAACAGCTACGACTACGCCTTCCTGCGTGAGCTCGCGAGCGCGATCGACGACGCGCGCGTCGACCTGAGCATCAGGTCGGCGATCGTGGTGACCAGCGCTTCCGAGAAGTTCTTCTCGGCCGGCGCCAACGTTTCCGTCTTCGCCGGCGCGTCACCGCGGACGCGTTTCATGCTCGCGCTGCTCGCGCACGAGACCTTTCGGAAGATGGAGAACACGCCTCTCGTGTTCATCGCCGCGATCGCGGGCCACTGCCTGGGTGGCGGGCTGGAGCTTGCCCTTGCGTGCGACCTGCGGTTTGCGGCAGAGGGCGCTTACCAGATCGGTCTGCCAGAGGTGAGCCTCGGACTGTTTCCCGGATCGGGCGGCACGCAGCGGCTCCCCCGCCTCGTCGGCCTGTCCAGGGGGCTGGACCTGATCGCGAACGCCACGACGATGAAGCCGGCCGAGGCGAAAGAAGTTGGCATCGTCGACCGGCTGTTTCCGGATGCGGCAGCTTGCCGTGCAGGCGCGATCGAGTACGCGGCGAAGCTTGCCGCCGGGCCGGGGGTGGCGATCGGCCACGCCAAGCTGGCGATCACGCAGGGCTATGGCGGACCCCTGGACCTCGGGCTCGCCATCGAGCGCGAGGCGATCGGCCGCGTGTTCGTGAGCGAGGACGCGGACGAGGGGATCAAGGCTTTTACCGAAAAGCGAAAGCCGGACTTCAAGAGCAAATAGTGGTAGGGTGGCGCCACGAAATCTAAACGGGAGGTGACGTTCGAATGGCTGTGCTTGCAATGACCGATTCCCGGCCGTCGGCCGCCTCCGGAGCGCGCTTCTAGCAACAGCGATCCTCCGTCAGGGCGGACCGATACCGCCCAACCGACTTATTGAACGTCCCGTCGCAAGTGAGGGGATGCTCCGGAGGATTCCGCGTTGTCCATCTTCTTCAGCAACCAGCTGGCGATGCTCGGCTGGGATTCCTATTTCGACGAAAAGTTCAAACGGTTCGCCGCGGATGGAGGCATGCCCGCCCGTGTCATCGCGGACTACGGCTCGGAATACCTCGTCCACGACGGGACCAGCACCAGCCGCGCGGCTGTCGGACGCCACCTGCGAAACGACGGGTCCACCATGCCGGCAGTCGGCGATTGGGTCTCGGTGCTCAAGCGTGAGCCGGTCGATGCGATCCACGGCGTGGTCGAGCGGCGCACTGTGTTCTCGCGGAAAGCAGCCTCGGTCGAGACACGCCAGCAGGTGCTGGCGGCGAATGTCGACGTCGCTTTTGTCGTGGCGGCGGCGACGGATGTGAATGCGCGACGGATCGAGCGCTATCTCACCATCGCGTGGCAGAGCGGCGCGGTGCCGGTCGTCCTCTTGACCAAGGCGGACATCGCCGAGTCGCTCGAGGAGCTGCGTGCGGAGCTCGAGGCCGTGGCGCTCGGCAGTCCGGTGGTGGTGACCAGCGGGGTCACCGGCGCCGGCATCGACGAGATCGTGCGCGAGCTGCAGCCGGCGCGTACGGGTGTGCTGCTTGGTCCGTCCGGGGCCGGCAAGTCGACGCTGATCAACCGGATCGTCGGCACCGACCTCATGCGCACGCGCACCATCCACGCCTCGGGGGAAGGGCGACACATGACGAGTCACCGGCAGCTGGTGCAGCTGCCGCAGGGCGGGATGATCATCGACACGCCAGGGCTGCGAGAGGCGCAGCTGTGGGAGGGCGATGACGCGCTTGGCGAGGTGTTCGAGGACATCGAGCTGCTGGCGATGCGTTGCAGGTTCACCAATTGCGGCCACGACACCGAGCCCGGCTGCGCGGTGAAGGCCGCGCTCGACGAGGGCACGCTCGACGCGGCGCGCTTCGCGAGCTACGCCAAGCTGCAGCGCGAGCTGCGTTTTGTCGCGGCGAAGTCGGATGTGCGCCTACGGATCGAGGAGCGGCGGAAGTGGAAGCAGATCACGCTGGCCGCGAGGCAACGCGTCCGCCCATGACAAGCTGAGGGCCCGGCTCGCGCCGGGCCCTCGCCAGGGGGAGGAGAGTTACTGGGTGGCGGGCTTGTGGTGCCGTCCGTCCCAGAACGGGACGTGGCCCCTGGAGATGAGGTCGACCACCTTGTCGGCCTGAGGCTTGGGTGATGACTCGATCCGCCCTGGATCGAGCATCACGATGAGGTGGTGGTGTCAGACGTTCATTGCGGGGCGGTCAGTCTTTTGTAATTGGCGCAGGCGGCGGGAGCGGGTGCTTCGGCTGATAGATCCCCAGCAGCCCGCCACCCGGAAGCTCGATGTGGGCGAGTCGACCCCAGGACAGCTCGGCGATGTCTCCCTTGGCGACAACTCCTTTTCGCTTGAGTCCTGCCATGGTCGTCTCGAGGTCGTCGCACATCAGGTAGAGCTCGTGGCTGGATTCGCCGGCGGGATGAAAGGCAACCTCCGCCGGGGGTAGTCGGAAGATCAACCAGCCACCGCCCGCGTCGACGGAGCCCAAACCGAAGATGTCATTGAAAAACTTGCGATCCGCCTCGGCATCGCGGCTGTACAGGATCACGTGAGCTCCGCTGATCATGGCGCCCAGTCTAGAACGGTGAAAAGGGAGCTGGGGGCGGATTCGGACTTGGCGGCGCATGCGGTGCCACAGTGGTGCCTTGTCGCCGTGCACGCTCTCGTGCCGTAGAGTTGCAGTGCGCGATGGCCGAGGTCGCTTTCGTCACTCAGACAAGCCCAATCGACGAGTACGGGCGTGCGCTGTACGCGGTAGCGAGATCAATTGTCCGGGCGATGCTGGACCAGCTCGGTCCCGAGGACCTAGAAGACCTCAACACCGATCGCGACCGGGTGACCCTTCGGCAGCTTGCGAAGATCGCTCGGCTGGATCGTGATAAGGGACTGCGAGGTGATGGCTTCGAGTGGGCCGTTCACGAGGCGGTTGTCGGACGTGAGCCGCGCGTCTCGGACCTTGTTGCGGAGGCTGTGGTGAAGTCATCGCGGTACCTGCGGCATGATCAGCCAGCGTCGCTGCTCTTCGGTCATGAGCGGGCTCAGTACCTGGGCTTTCTCGACGCAGTAATCGAAAATGCCGGCGAGCGCGCGGTGCTGTTGCCAGATGGGAGAGGACATCCCTACGCGTTCGGTCCGTGGGTGGCCCTCGCAGCGCTGGGTCAACTAGCGGAAGGGCTGCTGACTTCAAGGATTCAGCAGGTATGGAAGACAGACATCTTCCTGACGACTGACCATGTGGCCGACGAGAAGCTGAGATACGTGGCGACGACGATCAAGAGCAATTACGAGCAGTTGGAGGCCGGGCGAGGATTAAGACTTGGGATCGTGCCTGAAGCTCCAGGGATGCCGCCGGGGGTGCACCGGTACAAGGGCTTGTGGGTTGTGTCGCTTCCCGATCCGAATGGTTTCATGGGCTTGTTTAACGACGCGTATTCGAGCGTGGCTGCAGCCATCATCACGCTAGGGAAACACGTCCGGGGTCCCTACTACCTCAAGCCGTCGGCGAAGGGTGGTCGGCTGCAAACGCAGATGGAGAAGTACGGAGAGGCTCGCGTAGTGGAGGTCGAGGCAGCTCTCAACGACGCGGCTCAGCAGGACCTCGTCGACGTGCAGCACAAGCTCGTGTCGGTCGAAGCGCCGTCGTGGCTTCACATCACGGAGCGGCGTCCTCGGGTGATCGCGCCGCGACCTAGGTTCGAGAAGCTGGACTGAGGGGCGAAGAGCGACTGGCAGGCCCGTAGGTCTGACAAGGCCGGGTGACGGGTCGTCAAGGCAAGGTGCACCCCGGCCATACCCGCAGCCGGCCGTTGCCGGCGAAGGCCCGTCTCGTCTTGGCGAAGGGGGAGCGCAACGGCGCGCGGGCCGGGAGTGCGCTGGGCGGCTTAGGCGGTCCTGGTCCAGAAGCCTGCCGGGTCGAAATGTCGAATCGCGGTCAGCTCAGATTCAGTCGGCTGTGCTGTTTCTGACACGCGCTCGGCTAGCTTCAAGTCCCAGCCGGTTTCCGCTCGTACTTCGTCGACCGAGTGGCCGGGATGAACAGAAGCGAGGTGCGCCTCCCCACCACCCTCGGGGAAGCGGAACACGCACAGCGTCGTGATGATCGCCGCCGGGCCACCACCCAGCAGGCCGTTCTGCTTCCGCCAGTAAGGAGTGCCGTCGCCATAGCCCGGCGACGTGATGAAAGAGACCCTTTCCACCAGGCGGCGGCGCTCGTGGCTCATCAGGGTCACCCACCGGCGGCTCAGGATCGCGATGTCTGCCCCTCCCCCACTCCCCGGCAGCTTCACCTGTGGCCGCACGGGATCGCCCACGTAGGACGTGTTCAGGTTTCCGAACCGATCCACCTCCGCGCCGCCGATGAAGCCCAGGTCGACGTGCCCCTGCGCCATCAGCGCCATCACGTTGGACATCCGCGTCGCCCACAGCGCACCCGCCACGTTGGGCGGGTCGCCCATCGTCCCCAGGAATCCGGCCGCCGGCTGGTCGCGCATCAAACCGACCTCGAACAGTCCACGAGCCCCCGGCGCGTGCGCGTTGCGGGCGACCGCGTAGGCGAGGATCGGCAGGCGCATGCCGACGAACACGAGGTCGCCGTCGCTGATCTCGCGCGACGCGACCGCCACCATCAGCTCCTGCGGCGTGTAGTCACTCATCGCCGTAGTCCGCGGGTTCTGACGGGCGGTGTCGCGTGATTTGTAGCGACGGGCTGTCGACCTTGCCCATGTAAGCGGCGCGATCCGGCACCTCCATCACCCACCGCCCGAGCCACGCCTGGAACCCATCGACCGTTCGGGACTGCTCCGCGTACTCGCGATAGAAGGCGTGGTCTCGCTTGAAGAATCCCTGCACCGGGGACGGATGGGCGCCGCCCGGCTCGTGCACCACCGCGACCACCTTCGTCTCCGGAAACAGGATTCGATTCGGGTCGCTCAGCGTGACGCTCGCGTCGACAAGCTCTTCGCATGTGACGATCACCCGGTCCGCCGCCAGCCCCGCCTCCTCGGTCACGCCCAGCGGCCCCCACGCGTGCGCGCGCCCCATCTCGTCGGCACGCTGCACGTGGACGACCGCGACGTCTGGACGCACAGCCTCCACCTGCACCAGCCCGCCGGACGCGACCAGTCCCGGGTTGGTGCGGAGGATGTCGCTCCCAAGCAGCGTGCGGGTCGGCAGGCTCGGCACGTTCCACGCCGCCGCCCACAGCGCGAGTGAGATCGAGAAGTTCGTGTGGTCGTGCACCTCCAGCGAACGAGGAACTGCCGACTCGCATGCCCGCCGGTAGCAGTGGCCCAGCCCCTCCGACACGTTGCCCACCCACGCCGCGGTGACCCGGCGCACGCAGCCCGCGCCGATCAGCTGGTCGAACAGCGCGTCGGAGATCGGCCCGACCAGCTCCAGGTCTCGCTTGGACTGGCGGATCACCTCGTGCCCCGCCGCGAAAGGGATCAGCGGCTCGAGCGACGTGCCCATCGCGACGGTCGAACCATCGGGGACGAATCGCGAGATGGCTTCGGCCATAGTCATCGCCTTGCCGGGCATCGGCCTGGAGCTTACTGTCCGATCGATTCGAGGAATGACCGATGGTTGCGCTTGAGCTCGCCCATCGAGTCCCCTCCGAACTTCTCCAGGAACGACTCCGCAAGCGTAAGCGCGACGACAGCCTCGCCGATGACGCCGGCTGCTGGAACCACGCATACGTCACTCCGCTCGTAGTGCGCTTCAACCGGCTCCTTGCTGATGAGGTCCACCGACCACATGGGCTTCTTCATGGTCGAGATCGGCTTGATCGCGACCCTCATGTCGATCGGCTCGCCGTTGGTCATCCCGCCCGTCAGGCCGCCGGCGCGGTTGGTGAGATGGCGGAACCGCCCGCCCTCGTACTCGATCTGGTCGTGAAAGTCCGACCCGTGTCGCGCGGCGCCCTGGAAACCGGCGCCGAACTCAACCGCCTTGATGGCGTTGATCGACAAGACCGCCTGAGCCAGCCTGCCGTCGAGCTTGCGATCCCACTGCACGTAGCTGCCCAACCCCGGGGGGACGCCGCGCGCGAGGATCCGGAAGGTGCCGCCGATCGTGTCGCCCTTTTCCGCCACGTTGTCGATCTCGGCCACCATCTGCGCGGAGGCGTCGGGATCGGGACACCTCACCGACGACGCCTCGATCATTTCCGTGGTCACCGTCGTGGCATCGACTCCTTCGTACCCGATGTCGACGGTTCCGATGGACTGGGTGAAGCTCAGGATTTCGATTCCGAATTGCGCCAGCAGCTTGCGCGCCACGCCTCCCGCCGCCACCCGCGTCGCCGTCTCGCGCGCAGACGAGCGCTCGAGCACGTTCCT
>Ga0209011_1000652_pt1 | contig 12792 bp, 13 predicted proteins | sample BlaSpr_A8_OM1_M3_FD_187986 | JGI IMG/M metagenome (GOLD analysis project Ga0209011, IMG submission 187986) | Forest soil microbial communities from Thunder Bay, Ontario, Canada - Black Spruce, Ontario site 2_A8_OM1_M3 (SPAdes) (version 2) | ecosystem: Environmental > Terrestrial > Soil > Boreal... | reverse complement strand
GTTCGAGCATCACTTCACCTGGTCGCCCGAGGCGGAGGCACGCCTCGCCAACCTGCCCTCCTATTGCCGTGAGCTGAGCCGCTGGCGGGTCGAGTGGACTGCGGCCAAGAAAGGACTCGGCCCGGTGATCACGCCGGAGGCGATGGACGTGAAGTTCGAAATGTGGGACGAGGTTTCGCAGGCGCTTCAGGAGAAGGGTCCGCAGATGCTGTGGGAGCCGGAGGCGGAAAAGCGGCTCGAGAACATGCCGCCTTTTGTGAAAGGCCAGGTGATGGCGGCGGTCGAGGGCAACGCCCAGGAGCTCGGCGAGGAGCGGGTCACGTCCAGGGTGATGGATGTTGTCATCCAGAAATGGATCGAGACCGGCGATTTCCATGAAGGCCGATACGGCTTCCGAGCCTAGCGCGCTCGCGGCGACCGGCCTGACCCGCACCTATCGCGGGGGGAAGGGCGTCTTCGACATCACGCTCAAGCTTGCCGCCGGCGAGGTGATGGGCTTGATGGGCCCGAACGGTTCGGGGAAGACCACCCTGCTCCGCATACTGGCCACCGCAGCGACGCCAACGGCCGGCCAGGTCCGCTGGTTCGGCAACGCGAATCCGCACGATCCGTCGGTGCGGCGGCGGCTCGGCGTGATGCTCGACCAGCCGGCGCACTTCGACAAGATGACCGGCTACCAGAATGCCTGGTTCTTCGCCCGTCAGTTCGGGCTCTCCGAGCAGCTCGCTCGCGACCGGCTCGACGAGCTGTTCCACTGGTCCGGTCTGTGGGACGCGCGCGAACAGCTCGTCGGCGAGTACTCGCTGGGGATGAAGCGAAAGCTCAACCTCGTCGAGGCCCTGGTCCACCGGCCCTCCATCCTGCTGCTCGATGAGCCCACGCTCGCCCTCGATTACCGCGCCGAGCTCGACCTGATCGAACGGCTCCAGCTGCTCAGCCTGACGGGAACGGCGGTGGTGCTGGCGACCAACGACGTGCACCTCGCCGAGCGCCTCTGTGACTACGTGATCTTCCTGCACGACGGCCGGCTGATCCGCGAGGGGCACGTTCCCCAGCTGCTGACGGAGGTTGCCGGGTCCAAGGAAGTCCAGCTTCAGCTGAACTCTCCCATCTCGCTGGAAAGCCTTCGCGCCCTCCCCGCCGTCGAGGCGGCGAATGTGGAGGGCGATACCGTGCACATCATCCTGGCACGCGGCGCCAACCCGGCTCAGGTGCTGGCGGTCCTGAACGGCACCGCGGACATGGTGAGCACCATGCGGGTTCGCCGGCCGAACCTGGGCGACGTCTTCCTGAAGTTGACCGGCGTGGCCCTGCCGGGGGCGCGCTGATGACGCTGGCCGGGACGATCTGGCAGCGGGAGCTGGTGGAGTTTGCCCAGCGGCGGCGCGCGCTCGTCATCAAGCTCGCCTTTCCGCTGGTCTTCGGGATTCCCCTTGTGTTCGCCGCGCCCCCCTTGTACGCCGCCATCAGCCTGACGATGCTGATCGCGATCATCGGATCGCTGGGGGCCGGCGCCGTGTTGACTCGCGAGCGGCAGAGCGGTCTGACCCTGCGCTATCGAACGCTCCCCGTCACCCCGGGGCGGCTGCTGATCGAGCGCCTTTCGACCAGCGCGGTCATCGACTTGCTGCAGGTCACGCCGGTGCTGGTGCTGATCGCGCTGCGTCAACCATCCCAATTCGCCTGGTGGCCGGCCCTCGTGCTGAGCACCGCCGCGGTGCTCCTCATCGGCAACCTCGCGGGCGCCGTCGCCAGCACGCTGTCCGATTCACCAGGTGAGGTGATGCTCTACGTCTTCATCCCTCTGCTGCCGCTGCTCTACCTGTCGGGCGTCTTTACCCCGCTAACGCAGCCGGCCTTGCTCGCCATCTCGCGCCTACTTCCCTTCAGCTACTTGCACGAGTCCGTGCTCGGGGCTCTCGGCGGTCAGCCCAACCTGCTGCCCTGGGAGACCCTGCTCGGTGGTTTCGGCTTCCTCGTCGGCGCCGCCGGCCTGACCGGTCGCCTCGGTCGGCGCGTTCTCGAGTCGGACTGACCGCCCGATGACGGTCGCCAGCATCCTCGCCAGTTCCTACTCCATCAATCAGCCGGGGATCCAGCTCCCCTTCATCACCAATCGCTGGGCGGTCGGCATCTTCTTCATGATCCACATCATCTTTGGCTCGTTCACGATGGGTGCCCTCGTCCTCGGTCCGACTTACGAGTGGATCGGGCTGCGCCGAGAGGATCCCCGATACGAACGGCTGGCGCGCTCGCTGGGCAACGTCAACCTCAAGATCTTCAGCCTGGGCGCCACCCTGGGCGGTTTCGCCGTCATCGTCCTCACCGCCTTGTACCCGACGTTCTTTGTCACGCTCATCACGCTCTTCTTCTGGCCGGCGGTGGTGGCCTTCAGCATCTGGTTCCTGACGCTGGGCGGCATCCTTTTCTACAACCTGCGTTGGGACCGCTTCCGGTTGCGCAAAGGCGCCCACATCCTGATCGGTTACGCCACCGCCGCGACCGAGCACATCTTTCTTGTCATCATCGTGGCCCTCGACAGCTATCTCCTCACGCCGCGGCCCGGCCAGGGTGTGAGCGCCTTCTTCAATCCGTCGTACTGGCCCGAGCTCGGCCACCGGTTCGTCGGCAACCTCTCCTGGGGGTCGTTCTTCATCGCGGCGGTGGCCGCGGTGTATGCCGCCGCCAGCCGGCTGCCCGCCAACCGCCTCTATTACCACTGGGTGGCGCGCACCAGCCTGGTGGTCGGGTTCCTCACGCTCGTCGTCCAGGTGGCGCTTGGGGCGGTGTTCGTGGAAAGCATCAAGCAGGCGTCCCCCGGCGCCTTCCACTACTCGCTCGAGGGGCCCTTCGCCTGGCTCTGGCTGGTGCAGGCCACCTTCATCGCGATCCTCCTCGTGGGCAGCAACCTCTATTTCTGGCAGTCCCGGCCGACGGCGCCCGCGCCCATCCTGACCGGCCTGGTGGTGGTGGCGTCGTTGGTCACGATGGCACCGGCCGTGCTGTTTCCCAAAGGGTTGTTCTGGGTGCGCTATGTGGCGCTCGGTGCGGCCCTGCTGCTCAGCCTGCTGCACTGGCTCATCTCGCGGCCCCAGGCCCGAGCGAAGACCCAGGACCTTCGGCGATCGAGCCAGGTGACGCTCGCGGTGACCGGTGCCAGCGCCCTGCTCCTCTTCCTCCTCATGGGCGTCATCCGGACGACCGCTCGCAGTGACTACACCATCTACGGCGTCATGAAGGAGTCGGACAGCTACGGGATTTTCCAGTCGCCGTCCAAGGGCTTTTACCCGTAATGGGCTCCCTCCAGACCTTCTTTTACCTGGCGCTGATCTCGGCCGTCATGATCGGGCTCACGCTGCTCTTCGTCGGCATCGTGGTATTCGGCCTGGCGCGCTGGTTTCGCCAGACCCGGGGCGAGACGCCTCTCATCTTCTGGCTGATCAGCGGCGCCGTCACGGTTGTGTTTCTGTTCATCGTGCTGGGCACGGCCGGCGTCCTCTATGGGTTCATCACCTATGGCGCATCGTGACCCGCGGCGGCTGAGCCGCCGGCAGTTCGGCATCCTCGGCACTCAGGTTTCGGGGGCCGTCGTGGCGGTGCTCCTCGGCATTCCGATCATCGGCTTCCTCATCTCCCCCCTCTTCCGGCAGCAGCAGGTCGTCTGGCGAAAAGTTGGCGACATCGCCGACGTCCCGGACGGCGAGCCGACCAAGTTCGAGGTCGCCTTCCCGCTCGACGCGTGGACGACGGCCGAGTCCAACCTGGCGGTCTATGTGGTCAAGAGCGGTGCGAGCACCCGGATCTTCTCCAACGTGTGCACGCATATGCAATGCCCGGTGCGCTGGGATGGCGCGCTGCACCAGTTCCTCTGCCCCTGTCACGGCGGGCTGTACGACATCAACGGCACCAACGTCGGTGGCCCGCCGCCGAAGCCCTTACCCCAATACGTCCATCGCATCGACGGCACGACGCTCTTCGTCCAGAACCGATTCACGGAGGAGATCTAGTGGTCCGCCGACTCGGAGCCGCCTACGACTGGCTCGATGAGCGGACAGCGATTCGGAGCCTGCTACGCAAAGGCCTCTACGAGGCCGTGCCCGTACGCGGCGCATGGTTCTACACGCTCGGCAGCGCGACCCTCGTCCTGATCCTCCTGCAACTCATCACCGGCATCTTCCTCACGCTCCTGTACGTCCCATCGGTCACGGAAGCCTGGGCCAGCTTGAACTACCTCAAAGAGCACGATGCGTTCGGCTCGATCGTCCGAGGCATCCATATGTGGTCCGCCTACATCCTGCTATTCGTGATCGGCCTGCACATGATCCGAACCTTCTTTTCCGGCTCGTATAAGCGCCCGCGAGAACTCAACTGGGTGACCGGAGTCGGACTCTTCGTGCTGGTGCTGGTAATGGCGATTACCGGTGCCTTCTTGCCCTGGGACCAGGCGGCCTACTGGACCGCCGTGGTGGTCACCAACGTCCCCGCCTACACTCCGTTCATCGGCTCGTTCATCCGCGCCCTGTGGCGTGGTGCCGACACCGTGGGGCCGATCACCTTGAGCCGCAGCTTCGGCATCCATGTCTGGCTGGTGCCAGCCATCCTCTTCCCACTGATTGGCGCGCACCTCGCGCTGCTTCGCAAACACGGTGAGTTCGGCTCCTACGTCAACTACCGCGGCGCGTACCGAACCCGCGAGGGCGTGGACGTCCCGCCGGCGCCCGCCCAGCGACCGACCGAGCCGCCCTATCCGGCCGCGCCGTCCGACGAGCTCTGGGCCGCACCGTTGCAAACCGAAGACTTTTATCCCCATCAGACGTTCAAGGACGGGATCATTTCGGCGGCGCTCGTCATCGTGGTCTTCATCCTGGCGGTCGCGATCGGGGCACCGCTCGAAGCGATCGCCGATCCGGCGACAACGAGCTACACCCCCGTCCCCGAATGGTTCTTCCTGCCTCTCGATGAGCTCCTCGTGCTGGTGCCGCAGCAGCTGATCCCCCTGGTGCTCGTCCTGCCGACCGGGGGGGTCCTGCTGCTGCTTGCGCTGCCATTCATCGATCGCGGCCCGGAGCGCAACCCCTTCGAACGTCCCGCGGTGATGGTGCCCGGCGCCTTCGCCGTGCTGTTTGTCGTCATCCTGACGCTGCTCGGCTCCGGCCGGCTCTTCAACCTGTGAGCGCACTGCTCGCCGTCATCGCCCCGGCGCTCCACGGGCTGGCGACACAGCTGCCGTCCCAGGCCCCCCAGGGCGGCAACATCGTCGGCGCGCAGATCGCGATCGGCAGCCTGTTCTCGCTCCACATCCTGATCGCCGGACTTGTCAGTGGCGCGGCGGAGTTGGGGCCGGCGATCGAGTTCCTCGGCTACGTGCGGCAGCGTCGGAGCTACGACCGCCTGGCCCACGGGCTGGGCCGCTTCATCACCTACTACTTCAGTGTCAGCTCCACGATCGCCATCCTGCTGATCACGGTGCTGCTGGTCGGCTTCTGGGGTCATTTCTGGACGACCATCGTGACGATCGGCTGGTGGCCCTTGTTCATCGAGGCCTGGACCTTCGTCCTGCAGGTCAGCCTCGCCTATCTCTGGTTCTACACCTGGGACCCGTTGCGCAATTTCAAGGGCGTGCACATGGCGATCGGCGGACTGCTGGCGATCGCCTCCTTCCTGCAGGTGTTCATGATCGATGTGGTCGCCAGCTACATGTTGACGCCCACCAACCCACAGAACCCCGTTCGGCTCGCGCTCAATCCGACGTCTTATCCCTTGACCGTCCACCGAACGGTCGGAAACCTCGCTTACATCGGCTTCGCCTTCGGCGGGTTCTGCGCCATTCGCTACCTGCGGGCAAAAACCGCCGAGGACAAGCGCTTCTACGACTGGGCCGGCAGTTTCGGATTGCTGTGGGGCGTCTCGATGACGTTGCTCCAGCCGGTCGTCGGTTATTCCTATGCCAAGGAGATCCAACTGCACAGCTACGGCAGCTGGTACAAGATGATGTTCGGGTCGCTCAGCCCGGTCTTTCTCTGGCAGATCACGCTGCTGGGGATCATGTTTCTCACCGCCACCCTCTATTTCGCCCGCCGGTTGCGAACCGATGAGGCGCGTGGGTCGGGGATCCTCAAACTCCTGTCGGTCGCACTGGTCCTGACGACATTGCTCGCCGCCCAGCCGTACGCCCTCGGCTTCTCTTATGAGTCGGTGGCCGCCGCCGGCCTCAACCGGCCTTTCTGGGAAGGTGGCCTGATCAACCCGCTGGGGTCGATGATCCCCTGGAAGGTGCTGGCGCTGATGTTCTACACGCTGATCGCGATCGCGGCGGTGGTGTGGTACCTTCGCGGGCTGCCGGGAGTGGTCTGGGGACATGCCCGCCGTGGCGAGCAGCGAATCCTGATACTGATGACGGTCTTGACGATGCTGATGATGGTCACCATGGGGTTCATTCGCGAGAACAGCCGCGGGCCCTTCCTCATCTCCGGCGAGATGACGATCCAGGGCCAGCAAGACGTGCAGACCGCGCAGCCGACGCCTACGCCGCAGTCCGGCCCTTAGGACTACTTTCCCTCCCCGCTTGCCGGGCCGTCGGCCCACGCGAGCGGCGCTTTAGTGCCAAGCGAGCGTTTGAGACGTTCGGGGAGGGTAGGGTGGGGGCCGCTACATCGCGCATGGCCCGATCGGGACCGCCTCGGTCCGTCCCTGGGCCTTGTCGATATCGGGTTGCACCTCGGCATCGGTGAGGGCGTACGCCTGACCCGGCTGACTCGTGGAGGCGGCGAAGATGACACCCACCACGTTGCCGTCGAGATCGACCAGCGGTCCGCCGGAATTCCCCGGCTGTACATCGGCTTGCATGATCCAGATGCTCCGCACCACGAGGTTTTGTCCGTAGATGTCGCGGCCCTCTGCCCGCGTCTCGCCGTTGATGACGGCGGGACTCACCTTTTCACCGCCGCCGCCCGGATAGCCGATCGCCGCCCCCTGGGTGCGGGAGTGCGCGGCCGCCTGGTTGATGGGTGCTAGCTGCAGCTTCGGCACGTAGAGGATGGCGATATCACGCTCGGGATCGAAGAGAATTACCCGTGCAGCGAGGCTACGCCCGGTTGGATTCAGCACCGTCGTCCCCTGGGTTCCCGCCACCACGTGAGCATTGGTCAACACCATGCCGGGGCCGACCGGGAATCCGCTGCCGTAGACGATGCCGCCGCACCCGAAGCCCCGGATCTTCAGAGTTTCGTCGGCGGCATGCCGGATGCCGGGCGTGTCGACTGAGGCCGGCAGCGGCAGAGCGGATGGGGCGATCGGCTCCAGCCCGGCAAACGCGGCCGAAAAGTTGACGCCGGCAATGATCGCCTCCACTCGCGCCAGGAAGGCCGGCGGTTTGGGAAACACGTTATCCAGGCTCCGCAGGATGGCGGACCGTTGAATGGCGCTCGAAACCTGGGGAGCCGGAACGTTCTTGAGGCTCAGGCCAAGGAACCAGGACACGGAGAGTAGCGCCAGGGCGGAGAAGACCGCGCCGGCGAAGCTGTCGATCCGCCCGCTCTGGGGGTGGGCAAGCAATCGTAGTCGGATCGGCTCGCCGACCCAGTAGCCGACGCTGCTGCCGACGGCGCCCAGCACGATGAGGACCAGCACCGCGCCCACTGAACGCACGGTCGAGTCGGAGATTTTGAGCGCGTCCATCAAGACCGGTGCCAGGGCGGCGCCGACGACGACACCGAGGACGAGACCGGCGTATTGAGCAAGCGAGAGCCAGAAGCCGCGGCGATAGCCGCTTGCGACGGCGAAGACCAGCGCCACCAGGATGACGAGGTCGATGATGGTGAAGCGCATCAGGCGTGAACCCGAAGGTCGCTTCGAGGTTTCCCGACGCAGATCAGTGCGTAGCCTTCGGCGAGCTCCTCGTTGCTGATCAACCACGCCTCGGTCTGGTCGATGATGCCGTCGACTTTGACCATGCAGGTCTTGCAGCGACCTTTTCGGCAGTCGAAGGCGAGCGGGAGGCCGGCCTGCAGCCCGGCTTCAAGAATGCCCTCGTTCTCCGCGACGTCGACCATCATCCCGCTCCGCACGAAGGTGACATGGAAGGAGCGCGCCATCAGCGGCTCCTGATCGCCGTGATGATGCGATAGAGGTACTCGCCGGCGGCGACAACGACGAGGAGCAAACCCAACGCCACCAACCGCGGCCGGAGCCAGCTTCGGTAGAAACTGCCACGCCAAACGGGGCCGAGCAGCAACGCGAGCACGATGGCGACAACGGCGATCAACAGGACGATGCGGAACGCCGTCGACACCGCGATAGTCTAGAGAACTCGAGCGTTCGTTACTCGAGGCCGATGACGTGCTTGAACTTGTCGAAGAAGCCCTTCTCGATGTGCTGCGGTTTGCCGCTGACGCCGCCCAGCTGGCGCAGCGCCTGCTTTTGCTCCTCCGTCAAGTTGGTGGGGATTACGACCCGCACATAGACAAGCTGGTCACCACGACGCCCCGAGCGCACGTGCGGGACACCGCGGCCGTGGATTCGGATCGTCTTTCCATACTGCGTGCCGGGCGGGATCTCGACACGCTCCGGGCCATCGACCGTCGGGATTTCGACCGTGTCGCCCAGGGCGGCCTGCGCCACGCTCAGCGGCAGCTCGTAGACGACGTCGGTGCCATTTCGTTTCAACACCGAATGCGGCTTGACCTGGATGACGATGTACAGGTCACCCGGGCCGCCGCCGCGCGGACCCACCTCGCCTTCACCCGAGAGGCGGATCTGTGAGCCGCTGTCGACCCCGGCCGGGATGTTGACCCGCACCTTCTTTTCGCCGGGCCGGTGACCGCTCCCGCCGCAGGTCCGGCAGGGCTTCTCGATCACCTTGCCCTCGCCGTTGCAGCGGGGGCAGGTGGCGACATTGACGATCTGCCCGAAGATCGACTGCGTTGCGCGCCGCACCTGGCCGGCGCCGCGGCACTGCGGACAGGTCTGGGGCGAGGTGCCGGCTTCCGCGCCGCTTCCCTTGCAGGCCTGGCAGGACTCGGCCCGGGGAATGGTCAGCTCGCGCTCGACACCAAAGACCGCTTCTTCGAAGGTCAGCCGCAGGTCGAGTCGGAGGTCGGCCCCGCGCCGCGGGCCGCTGCGGGCGCGTCCGCCGGCCGCCTGGCCGAAGAACATGTCGAAGATATCGTTGATGCCACCGAAGCCGGCGCCACCGAAATCAAAGCCCGGCATGCCCTGCGTGCCGGCGTGGCCAAAGCTGTCATAGCGCTGACGCTTGGACTGGTCGCTGAGCACCTCGTAGGCCTCGTTGACCTCCTTGAAGCGGGCTTCGGCTTGCGGGTCGTTGGGATTGCGGTCGGGGTGAAACTGGAGGGCCAGCTTCCGATAGGCGCGCTTCAGTTCTTCGGCGCTGGCTGTCCGAGAGACACCGAGGACCTCGTAGTAGTCCCGCTTGATCGCCATAGAGAAGTACTAGGACTTTAACGCGCGAGGGTGGGCAACCTTGACCAGCGTGGGACGGAGGACCCGCTCGTGAAGCCGGTAGCCGGGCTGCATCTCCTCGACGATCGTGCCCTCTTCGTGCTCGTCGGTCTCCTCCGAGGCGATCGCCTCGTGCTTCGAAGGATCGAACTTCTCGCCCACTGCGGGGATCGTCGAAATACCCTGGGCCTGCAGGACGCCTTCGAACTGGCGCACCACCATCCGCAGCCCGTCGAACCAGTTGCGGTCGATGCCCTCGGGCGCATGGTCGAGGGCGCGGCGGAGATTGTCGAGGATCGGCAGCAGCTTGCGCAGCAGCTCCTCGTTGGCGTACTGCGTCCGGTCACCGAGCTCTTGCCGGGTGCGGCGCTTGTAGTTCTCGAAGTCGGCGGCGAGCCGCTGGTAGCGGGCGAAGTTCGCCTGCGCCTCGTCCCGTGCCGCCTGGAGTTCAGGATCAATGCGCGGGTCCTGACCCGACTCCGCATCTACCGCTGAGCTGGCCCTGGAGTCGACGACGCCAGGGCGGCCCTTTTGCGCACCTGGTTCCGGCTGGTCGGGAGGCTGATGCTGGGGTGGCATGTCTTGCTTTTTACCCATAGAGAAAGGCCTCGAATCAGTTGCCGAGGTGGGCGAGGACTTCGGAGGTCGCATGGCTGACCAGGCGCACGCGTGCCACCACCTGGCCGTACTGCATGCGGGTCGGCCCGATAATGCCGATCGTGCCCCGGATCCGATCGTCCATCCGGTAGGTGGTCAGCACGAGGCTGCATTCCCGCAGCCCGCTGCTTGTGTTCTCGCGCCCGATGATGATCTCGACGTCCTTCTCGAACGCCACCTGCTGCAGGATGCTCGCCAGCTGGGCGCCCTGCTCGAGCAATTCCATCAGCTCTTCCAACCGGCCGACCTCAACGAACTCCGGGTGGCGGAGCAGGTTGCGCACGCCGTCATGCAGCACCACCGTCTGTCGTTGCGCCTGGTGAGTGGTGACCGACTCTATGAGCCGCTCGATGATGCGTCGCTGCTCCGCCTTGTCGGGACCCAACAGGTCCAAGCGCCCCGCGAGCTCGTCGGCAGTCTGGCCCTTGACCTTCTGGTTCAGCATAGCGGCCATCCGGCTCAGGTCGTCCTGCGAGGTGGCCCGCTCGAGATGCACGACCTGCTGCTTGATGAGGTTGCCCTCGAGCACGAGGATGATCAGGACCGACTGGGGCTCGAGCGAGACCAGGTCGATGTGCTTGATCCGGGACTCGCTGACCTCGGGCGCCGTGACCAGCGACACGTTGTCGGTGACCAAGGACAGCACCATCGCCGCCTTCTCCAGGATCCCATCGACGCTGCGGGGCGCGCTTTCAAACTCCTGCTTCACCGTCCGGCGGATCGTGGCCGAGGCGGCCTCCGGCTCCATCAAGAAGTCGACGAAGTACCGGTAGCCGCGGTCGGTCGGGATCCGGCCGGCGGACGTATGCGGCTGCTGCAGGTACCCGGTGCCGACCAGGTCGGCCAGCTCGTTGCGGATGGTCGCCGACGACAGCGCGATGAAGTGCTTGGCCGCGAGCACCTGAGAACCGACCGGCATCCCCGTCACCGTGTAATCGGCGACGACGGCCTTCAGGATCTGCTGCTTGCGCTCGTCGAGCGGAGTGGGCTCCACCATGGTTGGCAGTCTCGATCAGAGAGTGCTAACTCGGATTGTAGCGACTATCCTCGGTCCATGCCCACCCCGGTCCGGATCTACTCCGACTACGTCTGACCCTTCTGCTATATCGACTCGGTCGGAGTCGAACGACTGGACCGGGAATACGACGTCGAGATCGAGTGGGTGCCGTTCGAGCTGCATCCCGAGATCCCCCCGGAGGGGCGGCCGCGCGACGAGGTCCTGCCGGCCGCCTACATGGCGAGGGCCCAGGAAGGGGTGAACCGCATGGCCGACGCGGTCGGCCTGCACCTCAGTTTGCACGAGCGCCTGATCAACTCCCGCCCCACCCTGCAGGCCGCCGAATTCGCGCGGGAGCAGGGGCGCTTTGACGCGATGCATCGCGAGCTGCTCAAGGCCTACTGGGATGAGGGACTCGACGTTTCCGACATGAGTGTCCTACGCGACGTCGCGGCACGCGCCGGGGTCGACGTCGCCGGAATGGAGGCGGCGATCAAAGAGAATCGGTTCGGCGACTACCTCGACGAGCGTCGTGCCGAAGCCGAGGAGCTGGGGATCAACGGTATCCCGGCCCACGTCATCGCCGACCGCTATCTCGTGATGGGCGCCCAGCCCTACGATCTCTTCGAGCGCGTCATGGCCAAAGTCGGCGTCCCCAAACGCGGCGCCTCGCCCACGTAGTCGGCGAGCAGACGGTTGAGGTCCGGGAGGCCGGGTCGCAGGCCCGGGCTCGTTCCTAAACCAGAAAGGTCGCCCCGACCTGGTTGGCGAGCTCGACGCCCCTCCTCGTGAGACGGACACGGCCGTCGTACTCGGCAAGCAGCCCGGCGCCGACCAAGCGTGCCCGCTCGGCGGGAAAGCCGTGCGCGGCCTGGGTGCCGTCGAGGAGCCGCACGCCGATCATCGCCGCCTCCCCACGAGCACGCTCAGGCGACAGTGTCTCGCTGCCGTCGAGCGCATGGCCGCCGCCTGACGCCTGCTTGATGTAGGCATGTGGCCCCTTCACGTTCCACCGGCGCTCCGTGCTCCCGTCATCGAGGCGGAACATCGAGTGCGCCCCGGCCCCGGCCCCCAGGTAGGGCTGATAGTTCCAGGCGGCGAGGTTGTGCCGGCAGGCAAATCCCGGTCGCGACCAGTTCGAGATTTCGTAGTGGCCGTAACCCGCGGCCTCGAGGCGCGCCGCCGCAGCCCAGTACTGCTCCAGCTGGTCATCTTCGCCAGGCATCTGGACCAGCCCCGTCCTCACCTCCTGGCCCAGCCGGGTCCCTGACTCAACCGTGAGCTCATAGGCGGACAGATGCTGGACGCCCTCGGCGAGCACCGACTCGAGGGTGTCGAGCCAGGCGGTCATGTTCACGCCCGGTACCCCGAACAGCAGATCCGCACTGACATTCGCGAACCCGCCGCTACGCGCCGTGCGAAGCGCTGCGATCGCGTCCGTGCCGGAATGGAGCCGTTCGAGAAAACGCAGCGCGTCGGGCCGAAGACTCTGCACGCCGATGCTGAGCCGGTTGACGCCGGCATCGAGCCAGCCAGCGACGTTCTCTGCTGTGACATTGCTCGGGTTGGCTTCGAGCGTCACCTCAGCCCCCGGCGCCAGACCGATCGCCCGCACGCGCTCCAACACCTGCATCACCTGGGCTCGCGTCAACAAGCTCGGCGTGCCGCCCCCGATGAAG
>Ga0209011_1000650_pt1 | contig 12813 bp, 11 predicted proteins | sample BlaSpr_A8_OM1_M3_FD_187986 | JGI IMG/M metagenome (GOLD analysis project Ga0209011, IMG submission 187986) | Forest soil microbial communities from Thunder Bay, Ontario, Canada - Black Spruce, Ontario site 2_A8_OM1_M3 (SPAdes) (version 2) | ecosystem: Environmental > Terrestrial > Soil > Boreal... | reverse complement strand
CAGCCAGCCCTGAGGCGCCAGCCGCGAACCCTCGGGCGGGAAGAGCACCGCCAGCGCGGCCGTCGCGCCGCTCTGGTCGTCGAAGGCCTCCATGCGGTACCAGAGCGAGGCGCTCTTGTACGAGGGCACCGTGGAGTACGAAGTGTCGGCGTAGCAGAAGCCGCGCATCTTGCGCGAGCCGGTGCCGGCGGTCCACATCGTCCCTTCGAAGCGGCTGCGAAGCGCGAAGATGGTCTGGTCGAAGACGGCGTGCCCGCCCGCGTCGAACACCACGCGTCCGCCTCCGGGCCGCACCGCCTGCGTCTCGGGCAGCACCGTGGCATCGACCACCAGCTTGCGGCCGGCGAAGTGGACGTGGTGGCTCGCGTCGGGGCCCATGGTGAGGCGGGAAGTCCCCATCTCGATGGCGCCCTCGGGCTGCACGCCCCACTCGCCCGACTCGAAGGCCTCGCCGTCCTCGGTGGTCCTGCCGTCGGCCGTGACCACCACGGCGCGCGCCGCTGCCTTGCCGTGCCCTTCCAGACCCGCGTTGGAGACGAGGAATTGCACGCGCGCGAACGACCCATCCTCGGAGCTGAAGAGGAACGAGTAGCTCTCCGAGTAGAACGCCTCGGGCAGCAGCTTGGGGAGGAAGCTCGTCTGCGTCACGTTGGCCGTGTCGGGCAGCGCGCTGGAAAAGCCGTGCACCTGCTCCTCGGCGAAGGGATTTCCGTAGGCGACGAAGAGCACCGCCATCGCCGCCAGCCCCGAGGCGAACGCGCCCAAAAGAGCCAGCGCGGGCCGCGGCTTTCCCGTCTGCTCGCGGAAGACGAAGTGGCGGTGCAGCGGCAGGTTCCACCCCAGCGAGACCCCCACGCCCACCACCGCCGCTGCCACCAGCGGGTTCCAGCGCAGCCCCTCCGTCAACAGAATCACGCCGACGGTGTTGAGCAGAAGCGAGGTCAGCGAGATGGCGGCGTAGCGGGGCGCCTCGATGAGCATCGAGTTCTGGCGCGTCTTGAACGTGTAGATCTTGTTGAGGGTGAAGTTGGTGACCGCGCCCAGCAGCGCTCCGAGCGCGCGCGAGGTGCCCGTGTAGACGCCGACCACCTCGACGAGGATGGTGAACGTCCCGTAGTCGACGGCCGTCGCGACAGCCGAGGCCACCCAGGCGCGCTGAAACCAGCCCGAGAGCTGCTCGCTGCTCGCGGCTTGCTGCGGCGCCTTCCCCTCGCGCTTGCGCAGCTCTTCGTGGATGAAGGTGAAGCGGCGGATCGCCGTCACGTTGGCCATCACCGCGACGAGGGCCAGCGTGAGGAGCATGATGTGGAAGCCCGGATGCGTCGACCCCGGCTCGAGCCACGAAGCGACCGTCGGCGAGAGCACCCCCGCCGCGCCGATATAGGTGGCGCGCTCGCCGCGGTTCATCGAGCCCATGCGCGCGTGGATGCCGCTGATCTCTCCCTTGGCGCGGGCGTACGAGACGAGCAGGGCGCCGCCCATCGAGGTGAGCGCGAGCCAGAACCCGAGCGGGTAATTCCGGTAATAGGCGGCGATGCCGGCGAAGGTGGCGATCTCCGCGTAGCGATCGACCGCCGCGTCGATCAGCTCCCCCGCGTCGGAGGCGGTGCCGCGCGTGCGGGCCACCATGCCGTCGAGCGCGTCGAGCACCGCGCAGGCGATCACCAGCCATCCGCCGACCGCGAACCGCCCCGTCGCGAACGCCGCCGCCCCGCCGATGCTGGCGGCGAGCGATGCGGCGGTGAGCTGGTTCGGCGTCAGGCGGAGGCGCAGCGCCGCCTTTTCCAGCGGGTCGAAGCACCAGTAGCCGAACTCCATGAAGAAACGGCTGAGGAACACGCTCCCCTGCTCGTTCTTGAGGCGCGGATGCAAAAAACGGCCCTTGACCAGGACGCGGAGCGAATACGCGACAAGGAGCGCGGCGACAGCGACGACGGAAACCAGCAGGGACAGGCTTCACCTCTCAGGCTTTCCGACCCACTATCGGAGCGGGCGGGCACACACCCCCACCCCGGTTAGGGGTCTAAGTACCTTTTCCGCAGCAATTTTGCAACGCTTTGGCGTCCGTGCCGCGTCAGGGAGGGACTACCAGCACCACCATCGGCAGCCCCACGCCGGGTGCCGACGGCTTGCTCGGGCGCTTCGCCCCTGACCCAGAGCATCAATGTCCCACTAGAGGCGCTTCCGCCGGCGGCGCTGTGGCCTCCGCTCCGTGGAAGGGAACAGCTCCTGCCCGGGCACGAGGGACGGCTGCTCCTGCACCGCGCTCGCCCGGCGCGCCAGGGACATGAAGCGTTCCTGGCTGCGGACCTGTGCGGCCGGCGTGCCGTGCGTGCCGGGCTGGAGGCGCTCGTAGCGGCCGTCGGGCATGAGGATGCGCGCCTTGACGTTGTCGCTCATGTGCGTGGCGAGCAGCTCGTCGACCAGACGGTCGCGCAGCGTCGGATCCTCGATGGGGAAGGCCAGCTCGACGCGCCGGATGAAGTTGCGCGGCATCCAGTCCGCTGACGACAGCCACGCCTCGCGCTTGCCTCCCGCCTCGAAGAACCAGATGCGCGTGTGCTCGAGGTAGCGGTCGACGATGCTCACCACGCGGATGCGCTCCGACACGCCGGGAACGCCGGGCCGCAGGCAGCAGATGCCGCGGATGATGAGGTCGATCTGCACGCCGGCCTGCGAGGCGCGATAGAGCGCCTTGATCACTTCGCTGTCGGCGAGCGAGTTCATCTTGGCGATGATGCGGCCCTTGCCGGTCTGTCGCGCGATCTGCGCCTCGCGGTCGATCATCTCGATGACCGCCGCCTTGAGACCCAGCGGCGCCACCTTGAACTTCCGCCACTGCGTCGGGCGCGAGTAGCCGGTCAGGAGGTTGAAGATGGAGGTAGCGTCGGCGCCGAAGTCGTCCCTGGCGGTGAAGAGCGACAAGTCCGAGTAGATGCGCGCCGTGGTCGGGTTGTAGTTGCCCGTCCCGAGATGGACGTAGCGGCGCAGCCCGCCCGCCTCGCGCCGGACCACGAGCGCCACCTTGCAGTGCGTCTTGTAGCCGATGAGGCCGTAGACGACGTGCACGCCGGACTGCTCCAGCGCGCGCGCCCAGAGGATGTTGGCCTCTTCGTCCATGCGCGCCTTGAGCTCCACCAGCGCCGTGACCTGCTTGCCGTTCTCGGCCGCCCGCTGCAGCGCGCGCACGACGGGCGAGTCCTTCCCCGTGCGGTAGAGCGTCATCTTGATGGCCAGCACGGCCGGATCGTCGGCCGCCGCCTCGATGAAGCTGACCACCGGGTCGAACGACTCGTACGGGTGGTGGAGGAGGACGTCCTTTTCGCGGATGAGGCGGAAGAAGTCGCGCTCGCCGTCGCCGATGGCCGGCGGGACCACCGGCGTGAACGGCTCGTCGTGCAGATCCTTTCGCTCGATGCGGCCAAGGAGCGGAAGCAGGTCCGGTATATTCAGTGGGCCCTCGATGCGGTAGACGTCGTTGGGGCCCAACTTCAAAGCGCGCACCAGATAATCGGAGAGGGGGGGCTCGGCCTTCCCGGCGATCTCGAGCCGCACCGCGCCACCGCGATCGCGACGGCGCACCTCGCGCTCGATGGTGACGAGCAGGTCCTCGGCTTCCTCCTCGTCGATGCTGAGGTCCCAGTTGCGCGTGACGCGGAACGCCCAGCATCCCTCGGTGGGCATGCCCGGGAAGAGTTGCGAGACGTACTGGGCGATGACGTCCTCGAGCAGCACGTAGTTGCGCCGGCCGGAGTCGGGCACTTCGACGAGGCGCGGGAGCACGCTCGGCACCGGCACCACTCCATAGCGCAGGCGCGCGCCCGGCGAGGCCGGCGCGAAGCGCACCGCCAGGTTGAGCGACTTGTTGCGCAGGTGGGGGAAGGGATGGCCCGGGTCGAGGGCAATGGGCGTGAGCACCGGAAATACTTCGCGCGCGAAGTAGTCGGCGACGAAGTGGTTCGCCTCGGAGGAGAGCTGGGAGGTGCCGAGCAGCTTCACGCCGGCGCGGTCGAGGTTGGGGAGCACGTCGTTGAGCAAGAGCCGGTACTGCCGCGCCACCATCTCATGAACGCGCGTGGAGATTGCCGAGAGCTGCTCGCCCGGGGTCATCGCGTCGGCGCCGCCCTCCTCGACGTGGCCCGAGAGCTGCTGCTTGAGCCCCGCGACGCGGATCATGAAGAACTCGTCGAGGTTCGAGCTGAAGATGGCGAGGAACTTGAGCCGCTCCAGCGCCGGCACCAGTGGATCCGACGCCTCCTCCAGCACGCGCTCGTTGAACGCCAGCCAGGACAACTCGCGATTGATGAAAAAGCGCGGGTCGTTGAGGTTCTGGAGCGGCGGGACGGTGACCGCCGGCTCCGGCTGCGGAACGACCGACAGTGGCGGCTGGGGCGGCGCAACGGGCGCAGTCCCGCTCGCTGGCGTCGGGGCCGGTGTAGGTCCAGAGGTGACGCCGTCCATGGTCCTCGGACTTTACACGCGGCCTCCCGACTTGACAACGCGACGCGGTGCGTTATGATCCAACGGTCTAATGCATTGCGACAACCGGAGGAGCCGCATGTTCACTAGCGAGCAGTTGAACGAGTTGCAGACCCGCATCCAAAACGCCTTCCAGCAAGCGCAGAGCCGCGCCAGCGCCTTCGAGCAGGAGGCCCGCAAGGTGGTAGAGACGCTGGGCGATCGCGCGCAGGCCGAGGTGAAGGTCCTCATCCAGCACGCGCAGGCCACCTCGCGCGAGCAGCTCGGCATCTTGGGAGTGGAGCTGGAGAAGCTGGGCAAGCGCCTTCGCGTGATGGCCGAGCAGCCCAGGAACTCGGGGCCTACGACGGGTGCCCCGGGCGAGGGAAACGACGCGCCGCCCCCCGCCCCGACCGTTCAGTAGTAGTAAAAAGCGCCCTGATGTAGGGAAGAAACGCCGGTCGGCTCCTTGCCCGCCAGGTGATCCGGCTGTTAGCCTCCCCTGTAGTCCCACCCAGGGGGGATTTTGACCAAAATGCACCACAGATCGTTCGCCATGCTGGGCATCTGCACCGCCTTCGTCGTCGCAGGGGCGGCGGGGGAGCTGGTGCTCCGGCCGCGTGCCGCACCCAAGCTCGCGACGGCGCTCAGGGATTCCGGCAAGCCAGCGACGATGTCGCCGGCCGATCTGGAGGCGTTGCTCGCCAAGGTGGCGAAATCTCTCACCCCCAATCTGCGGACCAAGCTCGCCGAGGCGGTGCTGACCGAGTCGGTCCGGGCTGGTTACGACCCGCTCTTCATCCTCGCCCTGGTGGGGGTGGAGAGCAGCTTCCGCATCACCGTTTCGAGCGAGCGCGGGGCTTACGGCCTCATGCAGCTCAAGCCCAGCACTTTCGCCTGGATCTCCGCCCGGGAACCCGACATCGGCGCCGATGATGCCGCAGTGTCGGAGGACCCGGTCACGGATGTGCGGCTCGCCGTCCGCTACCTTCGCTGGCTGGAGCGCCGCTTTCACACCCGCAACGATGCTTTGATGGCCTACAACGCCGGGCCGAGGCGGCTGCGGGACTACAAGAGGGCTGCCCAGATCCCCAGAAGCGTGCGCGAGTATCCGCGGAAGGTGATGAGGGAGTACCGCTACCTCGCCAGGGTGGCCGGCGGCCTGGACGACTCCGTCAAGGTGCTGGTGGCCCGCAACTGATAGAGTGCGCGGCCTCCGATGGCCAACGCGTACACGCTCCGCATCCCCCAGCCCGAGGCGCGCCGCATCGAGGTCGAGCTTTCCGTCGAGCCGCGCGGCAAGCGCAGCCTGGACGTACGCATGCCGGTGTGGACCCCCGGCAGCTACCTGGTCCGCGAGCACCAGCGCCATGTCGACGGACTGCGGGCGCGCGACGGCGAAGGGCGCGAGCTGGCGGTCGAGAAGACCGACAAGCACACCTGGCGCATCGATTCCAGCGGCGCCGACAGGGTCCAGGTGTCGTATCGCGTCCACTGCTTCGAGCTGACCGTCCGCACCAACCACGTCGATGCGACGCACGCGTTCATCAACCCCAGCGCCTCATGCATCTTCGTGGTGGGGCGCGAGGCCGAGCCGTGTACGCTGCGGCTGCAGCTGCCGCCGGGGTGGCGTGTCTGGGTCGCGCTGCCGCAGGAGGCCGGAGGCCGGAGCACCGGAGGTGAGGGCATCTTCCGCGCCCAGGACTACGACGAGCTGGCGGACAGCCCCTTCGAACTCGGCCCGGAGAGCTCGCACAGTTCCCACACCTTCACCGCCCAGGGTGTGCCGCACGAGCTGGTGGTGTGGGGGCGCGGCGACTTCGACGCGCGGCGGGTGGTCCCTGACATCGTCAAGATCATCGACGCCGAGGCGGCCATCTTCGGCGGGCTGCCGTACAAGGATCGATATCTTTTTATTTTGCACTTGAACGACAAGGGGCGCGGCGGCCTCGAGCACCGGCGATCGTGCGCGCTGCTCGTCCCGCGGTTCTCTTTCGTGCAGAAGGCGGCGTACGAGGACTTCCTGCTCCTGGTGGCGCACGAGTTCTTCCACCTCTGGAACGTGAAGCGCCTGCGGCCCGCCGCCTTCACGCCCTACGACTGGACGCGCGAGAACCACACCCGCCTGCTCTGGGCGATGGAGGGACTCACCTCGACGTACGAGGTGATGGCGCTGCGCCGCGCCGGGCTGGTCACGCCGCAGCGCTTTCTCGAGATCTGGGCGGAGCGCGTCTCGCAGCTCCTGCGCACGCCGGGGCGGCTGCGGATGTCGCTCTCGCAGGCTTCGTTCGACGCGTGGATCAAGCACTACCGGCCGGACGAGAGCACCGCCAATACGACGGTCTCGTACTATCTCAAGGGCAGCATCGTGGGCTTCTTGCTCGACCTCGAGCTGCGCCGGCGGAGTGGGGGGGCGCGCTCGCTCGACGATCTGGTGCGGGTGCTGTTCGAGAAGCACGGCCTGCCGCCCGGACTTCCCGAGGACGGCGTGGAAAAAGCCGCCATCGAGCTGCTGGGCGGCCAGCGCGGCGACGCCTCGCTGCACGCGTGGTTCCGGCGCGCCGTCCATTCGACCGAGGAGCTCCAGCTCGACGAGGCCGTCGCCGGCGCTGGGCTGGCGGCGATCCAGCACGCCGCGCGGAGCGTCGATGACAAGGGCGGCGCAGAGGCCGACCCCAAAGCCGCCCCCGAGGTCGCTTCGAACCGCGGTTGGCTGGGCGCGACCCTGCGCGAGAAGCCGACCGGGCTGGAGGTCGCGTCCGTGCTGGAGGGTTCGCCGGCGCAGGCGTCGGGCATGGCGGGAGGCGACGAGATCGTCGCCGCCGACGGTTTTCGCACCGACGTGAAGCAGCGGCTCGGCCGGGCGCAGGCCGGCCAGACGGTGCGGCTGTCGCTCTTCCGCATGGACGAGCTCATCGAGGTGGCCGTGCCGCTGCTGCCGCCCCCGCGCGACACGCTCACCTTCGTGGCCGACCCCAAGGCCACCCCGGAGCAACTCGCCCTGCGCGAGCGGTGGCTGGGCGCAAAGTGGCCCGCCATTGCGCAAGGCGGCAACGCCGAGTAAACACGCGCCGTGCGCGTGACGGAGATCTTCTTCAGCATCCAAGGCGAGTCGACGCTGGCGGGCGAGCCCTGCGTCTTCGTGCGCTTCACGGGCTGCGACCTGCGCTGCCAGTATTGCGACACCGAGTACGCCTTCTACGGCGGCCAGACGATGACGCGCGAACAGATCCTCGGTGAAATCGCCAAGCACCCGGCGCGCTTCGTCTGCCTCACCGGCGGAGAACCGATGCTGCAGAAAGAGCTGCCGCAGCTCGCGCAGGACCTGCTCGACCGGGGTTACCGGGTTTCGCTCGAGACGCACGGCCAGCGCCCGCTCGACGGCGTTCCGCGCGGCGTCCACAAAATCGTCGATCTGAAGACGCCGGGCTCCAAAGAAATGCATACCGACTTCACCGAATTGACGAAGCTCGCCCCCGGCGACGAGCTGAAAGTCGTCGTCTGCAACAGCGAGGATTTTCGCTGGGCGGTGGAGGTCATCGACAAGCTCGAGCTCTGGGGCAAGGTGCCGGTGTTGTTCTCGCCCTCGTACGGCGAGGTGGACTTTCAGGAATTGGCGCGGTGGGTGCTGGAGAGCGGCAAACCGGCCCGGCTGCAGCTCCAGCTCCACAAGATCATCTGGGGCGCCCAGGCGCGGGGAGTCTAGATGCGCAGACCGTGCTACGTGGTGGACGCGTTCAGCGCGGAGCCTCTGGCGGGCAATCCGGCCGGCGTGCTGCTCGACGGGGCGGACCTCGACTCCAGGGTCCTGCAACGCGTGGCCAACGAGCTGAAACACAGCGAGACGGCGTTTCCGCTGCCGGCGCGCGAGCCGCTCAGCGCGCTGCACCTGCGCTGGTTCACGCCGGAAGCCGAGGTGGCCTTCTGCGGGCACGCCACGCTGGCGGCGTTTCACGTGCTGGTCGAGGAGGCGCGCCGCATCCGCGTCGCTGACCACGGCGTGACGCGAACGTCGTTCACCTGCCGCAGCGGGAAACTGAACGTCGAGCTCTCGCGCGGCGCCGGCCGCAAGCTGCGCATCCTCATCGAGACGCCGGCGAGCAAGTTCGAGCCCGTGCAAGTCCCCGCCCAGCTGGTGACCGCGCTGGGGCTCGTCCCCGAGGCGCTCGATCCCAAGCTCCCCCCGCAGAAGAGCGCCATCCTCGAGGGAAATCTCTACCTCGCCGTCCGCGACCGCGACGCGCTCGCCCGCTGCCGCCCCGATGCGCCCGCGCTGGTCGCGCTGGGAAAGCAGCTCGGGGTGGCGGGCTTGGTAGTTTACTCCATCAATCCGAAGGCGGGAGTCGACGCGGCCGTGCGCTGCTTCTTTCCAAATTACGGCATCCTCGAGGACCCCGTGACGGGCAGCGCGGCGGGGCAGCTCGGCGTGCTGCTGCAAGACGCGCTGCCGGAAGCGATGCCGCGCAGGCTGGTCTTCACCCAGGGCGACGAGATAAACCGGCCGGGCCGGGTCGAGGTGGAAGTGCGGCCCGAGAACGAGCCGGGAAAGGTGCGTGGATGGATCGGCGGCAACGCGGTGACGGTCCTGCGCGGCGAGATGGACCTGTGAACGGACGCAAGCGAGCCCCGCCGCGCGAAGCGGCGCTCCGGCGAGCAGCCCCGGCGCTGCGCGACATCCACAGCGAGCACGACGGGCGCCGGTTCGCGCTCGACCGAGCCGGGGTGAAGGGGCTGCGCTACCCCATCTGCGTCCTCGACCGGCAGCACGGCCAGCAGCACACCGTTGCCGAGATCGACATGAGCGTCTCGGTGCCGCACAAGCGCAAGGGCGCGCACATGAGCCGCTTCGTCGAGCTGCTCAACCGGCATCGGCGCGAGATCGACATCCGCAAGTTCCGCGCGCTTTGCGCGGAGCTGCGCAAGGACCACGAGGCCGAGGCCGCCCACGTCCAGGTGCGCTTTCCCTACTTCATCGAGAAGCGCGCCCCGGTGACCGGAGCGGTGGGGATGGTCGACTACGCTTGCACCTTCGCCGCCACCGTGCAGGAGAAGGGGTTCGATCTCTGGGTCTCGGCCGAAGTGCCGGTGACGAGCCTCTGCCCGTGCAGCAAGGCCATCAGCAAGCACGGCGCGCACAACCAGCGTTCGCTGGTGTCGGTGCGGGTCTGGTTCGAGAAGTTCTTCTGGCTCGAGGACCTGATCAAGCTGGTGGAAGAATCCGCATCGTCGGACCTCTATGCGCTGCTCAAGCGCCCGGACGAAAAGTACGTCACCGAGCGAGCGTACGAGCGCCCCCGCTTCGTCGAAGACCTGGTGCGGGAGGTGGGCACCCGCCTGCGCGCCGACGCGAATTTCACCCGCTGGGAGGTCGAGGCGGAGAGTTTCGAGTCGATCCACGCCCACAGCGCCTACGCCAGCCTGTCGTTTTCGCGTCGAAATCCTTGACCGCACTCGCCATTCAAGTGACGCTAACAGCCAGATGCTGACGATCCTCCTCGCCGCGGTGTTCCTCAACGGAGTCAACGTCGACGGGCTGCGCTCGCAGGCCTTCGAGAAGTGCCGTTCCGTGAAGATCGACGACCGGGGGGACTTGCACCTCGACTGCCCCGGCTACCAGGTCGAGGCCGCGGCCGTGCCCGCGCCGCCAGTGGCAACGTCGGGCATCGCGCCCACCGCCGTCACCAAGCACTACTGGCTCGTCACCGAGCAGAGCGAGGGCGGCGCCGCGCAGTACGACGTCGACATCTTCGTCAACTCGAAGTGGATCCGGAAGGTGAAGAGCAGCGAGGAGCAGATCGTGCTCGAGATCACCAAGTATCTTTCTCCCGGGCCCAACAAGGTGCTCTTCGCCGCCACCAAGCGCCTGGAGGCAGGGCGCAAGAGCAAATCGCCGGCCGCGTACATGAAAGTGATCGTCGGCGAGGGCGAGTCGGGCGGCAACAACGTCATGATCGACAACCCGCTCATCGAGTGCCGCCGCACGGCCGCCGAGATGGAGAACCTGAACGAGGAATTCACCATCCAGGGACGGTGATGCTGCAGGAAGACCCCCGCCGCACCCACGTCACACCCGATCCGGAGCGCATTGCTGCGCTCTATGAAGCCACCAACCAGCCGCTGGTTCAACCCGCGGGCCGCTCGGCGCAGGCGGCCCAGGCCATGGTGGTCGCGGTCGTCGCGCGCACCGGCTACGAGGTGATGGTCGCGCTCACGCTGACCGAGACGGGCGAGAACGTCATCTACGCGGGAAAGCCGGTGGCCGCGAGCGAGCTGTCCCAGGCCATCGAGGAAGCGCTCACCTTCGCCGAGAGCATGGGCTTCATTCTCGACGCCACCGGGTGGAACAACCTCGACTCGGCCCACCGCGCCGAATTGATCGACCGCATTCCGTCGTTCTGGCCACCAGGGCCAAAGTTGGACAAGCAGCTCGAGCGCAAGAAGAGCGGGGATCCCTTGCAGGCCGTGGCGCGGCTCTTCGCCGCGTTTGTGTTCCTCATGGCGGCGCTGGTCGCGGCCTGCAGCAGCATGACGGCCGAGCAGCGCGCCACCGCCGCCGAGATCCATTACCAGCTGGGCGACAACCTGCTGCACGGCGGGGACGCGCAGGGGGCGATGAGGGAGTATCTCGCCTCGATCGAATTCGAGGACACGCCGGAGGCGCACAACGGCCTCGGCCTGATCCACGCGTGGTCGCTCGGGCGCCCGCAGGATGCGGAGAAGGAGTTCAAGCGATCGCTGGACCTGCGTGCCGACTTCAGCGAGGGCATGACCAACCTGGGCGCGCTCTACATTTCGCGGGGCAGGTTCAGGGAGGCGGTGCCTTTTCTGGAAAAGGCTGCGCGCGACCCCCTCTACAAGTCGCGCGTCCTGGCGCAGAGCGACCTCGGGTGGGCGCTCTACAAGGCGGGCGAGGCCGACAAGGGCGTCTCGGAGATCCGCGCCGCGCTCCAGGTGGCGCCGCAGTACTGCCTCGGATGGCGGCAGCTGGGCAGCATCTATTCGGACCAGGGGAAGCTCGCCGACGCCAGCGGCGCCTTCGGGCGCTACGCCACCGAGTGCCCCGACGTGCTCGATGCGCACCTCCAGTCGGGCAAGGTGCTGGCGCGGCTGTCGCGCGCCGCCGAGGCGCGGGCCGAGTTCCAGCGCTGCGCGGTGGCCAAGCAGGAGAAGGACAAGCCCATCGCTTCGGAGTGCGCGAAGTTCCTCAAGGAGATGGGGACCCCCTGAGCTTCGGCGCGTACCTCAAGCAGAGTCGGGTCATGCGCGGACTGTCGCTCGAGGAGGTGGCGCTCGCGACGAAAGTGCCGGCGCGCATCGTCGCGGCGCTGGAGGCGGACGACTTCAAGGCATTGGGGGACGGCGGGCATGCGCTCTTGATCGCGCGATCGTGCGCGGCGGCCATCGGGCTCGATCCCGAGGAGACGGCGCTCCGCCTCGAGGAAGAACTGCAGCGGCGCAGGCCCGCGGCCGCGGCGCGGCCCACGCTCTGGAAGCGGCTCTGGTCGGCGGCGCCGCGCGAACCGCTCGTCTGGATCGTGGTGGCCGTGACGCTGATCCTCTGCGCGACGGTCCTGCTCCGCCGCTGACCGCGAACGAGAACCAGAACGAGAACGGCCTTACACTGCCGACGTGGATCTGCGCGCCCACCGCCTCGAGGCCCTCGTGCTGCGGACCATCGCCTACGGCGATGCCGACGCGGTGGTGCATCTCCTCACGCGCGGGCGCGGGCGCATCTCGGCGTTCGCGCGCGGGGCGCGCACTTCCCGCAAGCGATTCGGCGGGGCGCTGGAGCCGTTCCAGCTCGTCGAGGCGCTCCTGGCGGAACGGGAAGGGCAGGAGCTGTGGGCGCTGCGCGAGGCGCGCGTCATCGAGGGTCACGGCAAGCTGCGCGATGATTTGCACCGCATCGCTCACGCCGGGTACGCCGCCGAGCTGGCGCACGACCTGAGCCGCGCCAACGAGCCGGCCGACGCGCAAGCGGATTGAGCGCCCCGGCGCATCGGGGAATCACTCGGGTCGCGACGGCAGAAAAAAAACAGGACCGGCATCGCTGCCGGTCCTGCGCTTTTTGTGGACCCCCGGGGGGAAGCTGAAGATGGTGAAAAGCCTTCCCTCCGGGGGCCCGCTTCCTGTCCGAGTGACCGCTCAGGGCAGGAAGTTTCTCTGGATGCGGAACATGACGCTCAGGACGTCCTGATCGTCCAAGGTGATCGGGCCGGCCGGGCGGGCGCCGTTGGCGGCCGTCTGGACACCCGCGCCCTTGAACGCCGTGTTGAGGTGCGTCCACAGCACGTCAACGCCGATGTCGAGATCCGGATGCGGGTTCCACTGGGTCCGCGAACCGAGCTGCCACCA
>Ga0209011_1000649_pt1 | contig 12815 bp, 10 predicted proteins | sample BlaSpr_A8_OM1_M3_FD_187986 | JGI IMG/M metagenome (GOLD analysis project Ga0209011, IMG submission 187986) | Forest soil microbial communities from Thunder Bay, Ontario, Canada - Black Spruce, Ontario site 2_A8_OM1_M3 (SPAdes) (version 2) | ecosystem: Environmental > Terrestrial > Soil > Boreal... | reverse complement strand
CGAGCCACGTTCCGTCTTCCGAAGCGATCTGGTCCCGCGCTGCCGTAAGCGCGGCGGGCGGCGCGGCAAAGTGAACGTGAAAAAGGTTGACCTGCGGAGGCTGCGGATCGACGACTATCCCATCGATCGTCGACAGCCCGGCGGCGAAGCCGAGGGCACGTGCACGGTACGCCGGCATTTTCGCGAGCTGCATGTCGAGGCGCATCGCAGCCGATGCTACGAAGGGGTGAAGCTGGACCAGAGTGCCGCCCTGACGGCGTCTCCAGATGCGCGCTTCGGCGATGAAATCCTCGGGGCCCAGCAGCATCGCCCCGGCGAGCGCGCCGATGCCTTTGTAGAAGGACACGTAGACCGAGTCGAACGGCGCGCAAAGATCGCCCAGAGACCTTGGCGCAAAGTATTCTCTGGCTTCCCACAGCCGAGCGCCGTCCATGTGCAGCCTCATGCCATGGTCGTGAGCGAGCGCGGAGAGCGCCTCGATTTCCTCCCACGCCGGGAGCCGCCCGCCTATTTCTCTGGCTGGCAGCTCGACCAGCAGTGCCGCCGGCTGCTCGGTGCTGTCGGCAACGCTTTTGGCCAATAAGGCCGCAAGATCGCGCGCCTCGGTGGGACGCTCCCGCGCACCGAGCAGCGTGGCGTCGAGGCCGTGCAGATGCGCGTAGGCACGCTCCTCGTGAAGCTCGAGGTGCGAGGTGGCGTGCATGGCGATTCGCCGGATGCCCTTTCTCTCGCACCATATGCGCAGTGCAATGAGCTGCGCCATGGTCCCGCTCGGCATGAAAACCGCAGCGGCCTTGCCCAGCAGCGTGGCGACCTTGCGCTCGAATCCTTCGATCAGCTCGCCCTCGCCGTACCGGTCGGCATGCCAGCCATGTTCCTGGCACCAATGTCCGATGCGCGCGAGCTCGGCGCCGGGCGCTGGCGGCGCGTGCCCCGACACGTGAATCGTGCAGCGTCTGCGCAGAGACTCCTGCTCCGCCGCGTTCAGCGGAGCCGGAATCATCTTCCGCCCGGCGGCGTATCGCTGGGAGCATCGATGCGTTCGCTTTTCGTACGCATTTCATACGCGTTGATGATTTTCTGCACCAGCGGGTGACGCACGACGTCGGCGCTGGTGAACTCGGTAAACGCGATTCCGCGCACGTCGGCGAGAACCCGCCGGGCTTCGATCAAGCCGCTTTTCTGTCCTCGCGCGAGATCGATCTGGGTTACATCGCCGGTGATGACCGACTTGGTGCCGAATCCGATCCGGGTCAGGAACATCTTCATTTGCTCGGGAGTCGTGTTCTGCGCTTCGTCGAGGATGATGAACGAATGGTTGAGCGTTCGTCCGCGCATGTAGGCGAGCGGAGCGATCTCGATGGTGTTGCGCTCGAAGAGTTTCGCTGTCTTGTCGAACCCCATCAGGTCGTACAGGGCGTCGTACAGCGGCCGCAGATAGGGATCGACTTTTTGCGCGAGGTCGCCCGGAAGAAAGCCGAGCCGCTCGCCGGCTTCGACTGCCGGCCGCACCAGCACGATGCGCTTGACCGTGTCGCGTTCGAGCGCGTCGACGGCGCAGGCGACGGCGAGGTAGGTCTTGCCGGTGCCGGCAGGACCGATGCCGAAGGTGATGTCGTGTTCCTGAATGTGGCGCAGGTACAGGATCTGGTTCGGCGTCCGCCCGTGCAGGTCGGCGCGACGGGTGCGTAACTGCGCCGTCGCGGCATCGCCTTCGCCGGGCGGCGCGGCAGCGGCATTGTGCTGCGTGGCCAACTCGATCAATCCGAGCTGGATATCGTCGACCGAGAGCGGCTCCGCAGCGTGGGCGTAAAAGCGTTGCAGCGCCGTTGCCGCCTGTTGCACCTGCGGCGAAGCGCCGCGCAGCGTGATCGCGCTGCCGCGCCGGGCGATGGTGACGTCGAGCGCCGCCTCGACCTGGCGCAGGTTGGCGTCGAGCGCGCCGCAAAGATTGGCCAGCGCGCGGTTGTCTACGGGCGAGAGCTCCAGCTCGACGGTCTGCGGCTTCAACGGGTGCCTAGTTCACTACACGCCGGGGCGCAGCAACGGGGCCTTCAATGCCTCTTCCAGCGTATTTTCGCATTCCGCGAGATGCGCGCGCGCCTCCTTGGAGTACGTGCTCCTGGGCTTCGCGACCTTGATCTGAGCGAGCAATTGTTTGGCGTTTTCGCGTTGCAGCGCGCGGGAGTCGGCCTGAACGGTTTGCGACGACCGCAGCAGCGTGCTGGCGATGCGGCGCAGATATTCGCGTTGAAGATTGCGACGGAACGAGCCGATGTCGCGACCGGTTTTCAATTCGCTCCAGATCGCGTCCTGGAGCGCGTCGTACAGCTCGGAAAGTCGGAAGCTTTGGTTGTCCTTGGTCTGCCGGAACTCGCCTTCCGCGATCCGAGTCGCCACGCCGTCGCTCATCAGCTGGTCGAGCATCGCCTTCTGGACTCCCAGCATGCGCGTGGTCAGGACGATATCGGGCGTGATCGCGCTCGATCCGGCGTCGTCACGGAAACGGTCGAACTGATCCACGGTCAGGCGGCGCACGAACTCGGGGCGCAGGCGGAAGCTGTCGACCGACAAAAGCCCGTCGGCGATGAGCTTGAGCGCCGCCCGCTGCTTCGCCGCGGGCACCGGCGTAAACGGGTCGCGGCCGCTGCCCGCGTGGTCGCGCACATAAACAACGCCGCCGACGAATTTCGCTCCGACGAGGCCCGCGTTGCTCAATTGGGTGAGGCCGGCAAGAAAGTTGCGCCGCAGCATCTCGTAACTCTCGCCCGGTTTCAGCTGGCGCTCCTGCAAACGGGCCCACAACTCGCGCGAGAGCTTCAACCGGCGCGTCGCGTAGTCGAGCGGATCGCTCCCCAAGTCGCGACGGTTGACCTGCGGATCCATGCCTTCGGCCGATCCGCCGAAGCCGGCGTCGATGTCGTTGCCAAAGGCCAGTTGTGGCTCTCCGCTTCGAGCGGCAATTTTCGCCAGCTCTTCTTTCTCCTGCGCGGGCGCGATCGGCTTGTACGCGTATTCGATCGCCCAGTAGTCGTAGGGCCCGATCGAGTGCATTACATAATCGCCCTGCGGCTCGTCCTGCAGGGCCAGATTGATGGCGTTGTAGTCCATGACCGACCCGGCGATGCCGTTGCTCTCAGTGAACGACGCGTCCGAAAGCTGCTTCTGGGTGTAGATAGTCGATGCGCGAAAGTTATGCTGCAGCCCGAGCGTGTGCCCGACCTCGTGAGTCACCACATCCTTGAGCGTGGCCAGGACGTATTTCTCGGCCTCAGGGCTGTCAGGTGCGATTTCTCCGCGGGCGACGAGCAGATCGAGCGCGAACGCGAGCTCGTCCATGGCCACGTCGCCGTACTCGCAGAGCGTCAAGTCGCGCTGCGAGCGCGCCTCTTGCGCAACCCGCGGCGCGAACTGCTCGGAGGCCTGACGCCGCGGCACGCGCGTCCATGCGTCCTCGATTTCGATATCCGCATCGAGAATTTCCCCGGTGCGCGGATCGGCGCGGCTGGGGCCGATCGCCAAAGCTCCGGGTTCGTCGCGCACAACCCAGCGAATTGAAGCATGGCGTGCATCGGCGGTGCTGAACGGTGCATCGTCGGGCTGCACTTCCACGCGGATCGCATCCTTGAACCCGAGCTTTTCGAACGCCTTGTTCCACTCGAGAGCGCCGGCCTTGATCGTTTCGCGATATTTCTCCGGGATGTTGCGATCGAGCCAGTAGACGATGGGCACCTTGGGCTCGGACATCTCGGCGTCGGGATCCATTTTCTCGAGCCGCCAGCGTTTTACGTAATAGACTTCCGGGAACGCTGCCGAATCCGAGGAAAAATCCCAGCGGCGCGACATGAAGTGACCGAGGCGGTCATCGGCGATGCGCGGCGTCATCGCCTGGGGCAGCTTGGCGAGGCTGTAGTAATAGCCGAGGAAAAGGCTCCGCTCGTCCTCGAGGTGCGCCGGCGCAGCGCTGCGCGATGGGCCCGTCATCGACGACGCCGAAGGCAATTTCGGCACCGAATAATGTGCCGACACCGCGAAGCCGGTCAGATCGACGGTGTTATGCGTGGCGGTGAAGCTGGAGTTGCGCGCATCGAAGCCATAGGCGATGTGATACGCCGCTTCGAGCGCGGTCGAGCCGCCGGGAATATCGGCGAGCAAGAGCGAATTGGCGTCGATCAGCACCGACTTCCTCTCCGGATGTGGTTGGCTCGCGACCGTAACGGCGGACAGAAGGCTGTCGCTGGTCGATTCACGAACCGCGCGCTCCAGCGGCGTTCCCGCGGTGGCGAAAAACTGCGAGTTCCTGGCGATAAGCTGTACCAGGCTGCCAAGCCGGTGAAACTCGACGATGTACGAACGCAGCATCGGGCTGCGAAACGGGTCGCGGTCGCCGATGCCGTGCGTCCGGTTGAGCTGCAGGAAGAACGGCTGGTCGAATTGGTCCGGCTTGATCTCCAGCCAGACTTTCTCTTCCTTGCTGTACAGGTTGAAAAATCCCGGTTGCTCCTTGGCCTCTTTCACCACCTCGGCAAACGGTTTTTGCTGGCTTGCCACGGCAGCGGCGGCGGCTGCGGCCGCTGCGATCGCCGGTGAGTTCGCGGAAGGGCGCGCGGCGCCGGGAGCGAGTGCAGGCGTGGGAGCCGCGCCGGCGGAGGGCGCGGCGTTGGCGGAGGCAGCAGTCGTTGCCGCGGTGGCGGCAGCGGCAGCCGCGGCTACGGTGGCGACGTCCGGAGCCGGCAGGGTGGCGCATCCGAACCCGAACGCTGATGCCATTGCAGCGACTAGCATTGGTACGCGAAGCTGAGACAATGAAGACATCGAATCGGTCCTTCTAGAAGATGTATATCGATACGGGCACCCCCTTTTGCCCGCATCGGCGAAAGCATTCAAGCTGCTACCAACTCCCCACGCAACGAATGTGCCAGTGCCGAGGTAATGCGCACATCCATGTAACGGCCCACAAAATCGCTGCTGCCAGCGAAATTGACGACCCGGTTGTTCTCGGTGCGCGCGGCGAGCTCCCGCGCGTCTTTGCTCGCCTTTCCGGTCACCAGCATGCATTCGGTCGTTCCGACCATGCGCCGGCTGTTGGCCGCAAATTGCTCCTCGGTCCGCGCCTGCAGCCGGGCCAGCCTGGCTTGTGCGATCGCAGGCGGAACTTGTTCGGCGAAGTCCGCTGCCGGCGTCCCGGGACGCGGGCTGTAGACAAAGCTGTAGCTGCCGTCGAAGCCGACATCCTCGATCAGCTTCATGGTCTGCTCGAAATCTGCATCCGTTTCACCCGGAAAACCAATGATGAAATCCGAGGACAGCGACAACTCCGGCCGCGCCGCCCGCAGCCGGCGCACGGTCGATTTGTACTCGAGCGCGGTATAGCCCCGCTTCATTGCCGCCAGAATCCTGTCCGACCCCGACTGCACCGGCAGATGGAGCTGCGACACGAGCTTGGGCAAGACGGCATAGCACTCGATCAATCGCGATGACATTTCGCGCGGATGCGAGGTCATGTAGCGAATGCGCTCCAGTCCGTCGATCTCGGACAGGTATTCGAGCACGGTGGCCAGATCGGCCTTTTCGCTACTTTCGCCCCGCACGCTCATCGCTCCGCGATAGGCATTGACGTTCTGGCCGAGCAGCGTGATTTCCTTGACACCCTGGTCGGCGAGGTCGGCGACTTCGGTGAGCACGTCGTCGAACGGTCTCGAGACCTCTTCGCCCCGGGTGTAGGGGACCACGCAGAACGTGCAGTACTTGCTGCAACCTTCCATGATCGAAACGAACGCTGACGGCCCCTCGACCCGCGGCGGAGGCAGGTGATCGAACTTTTCGATTTCTGGAAAGCTGATGTCCACCTGCGGCCGGCCGGTGGCTTGGCGGCGTGCGATCAAATCCGGAAGGCGGTGCAGCGTCTGAGGACCGAAGACGATGTCGACGTAAGGCGCGCGTTTCACGATCGCCGCGCCTTCCTGGCTTGCGACACAGCCGCCAACGCCGATTACCAGCGCGGGATTCAAGGCCTTGAGGTGGCGTACGCGCCCAAGATCGTGGAAAACGCGCTCCTGGGCCTTTTCGCGGACCGAGCAGGTATTGAAGAGAATCACGTCGGCGTCTTCGGGCCGATCGGTGACTTCCAATCCGGAAGCGGCGTGCAGCACGTCGGCCATCTTCGCCGAGTCGTACTCGTTCATCTGGCAGCCAAACGTACGGATATACAGCTTGCGACTCACGGCAGGACGATGGCTGTCGGTCAAGGTGCGAAAGGGCGGAAATTATAGCAGGTCAGCGCGCTGGAGCGCCCCCGACGCCAGTGTGGCTATAATCAGGGTCGCAGGTGTCCGGCGCGCGTTTCCTTCGCGCGCCGGGTGAAACGGGAAGCCGGTGCGCCCGGGGATCAATCCCCAGCCATCCCGGCACTGCCCCCGCAACGGTAAGTCAGTGCGGGTCGCTCCACACGCCACTGTTCGCGCTCCAGCGAATGGGAAGGCAAGCGGCCCGGGGCCGGAACTTTAGCCAAGCCCCTGAACTGACGAGTCCGGAGACCGGCCTGCGAACGGAAAAGCGGCTCAGTGCATTTCCGAATCTTGGCGCATCGCGGGAGGCGGTGTCCGGACGGAAGCTGTCCGACTCTTTCCGCCCGAACGCATTTCTCTCCGCGTTGTTTTCGATCCACCTGCCGTGCGGGGAAGCGCGGCGCACGCGGAGCATCTCGATGATCCACTTTTCAGTGTCCTACCGTGGTGCGATGGCCTGCGCGTCCATCGCTTTTTTTTGCACTGTTCATTCCGCACTTTCGGTCGCGCAAACGAGCATCCCGCCGGTGATCGTTACTGCGGTGCGCGGCGAGCAAGCGCTGACGGACTTGCTGGCCGATGTCACGGTCATCGGCGCGGAGGAAATCGCACGTGCAGGCGCGGGGGGACTCGCTGCCCTGCTGCAGCGTCAGCCCGGTGTCGAGATCATTGCCAACGGCGGGGCGGGATCGACCAGCGGCGTGTTTCTCCGCGGCGCCAACACCGCCCAGACGCTGGTGCTCGTCGACGGTCTGCGCATCGGTTCGTCGACCACCGGCGCGGCGGCCCTCGAGGCGATCCCGCTGGAGCAAATTGAGCGCATCGAGATATTGCGAGGGCCCGCGTCGAGTCTTTACGGCGCCGATGCGATCGGTGGCGTCATCCAGGTATTCACGCGCAAGGGCGCAGACGCGCTCGCGGCGAACGCCGGTGCGGGTTACGGAAGCTACGCCACGAGCAGCGTCTTCGCCGGCGTCTCGGGCAGTGGCGCGGACGGCGCATGGCGCTATGCTTTGCAGGTGGGCCATCGGCAAAGCGACGGCTTCAACGCCATCTTCAACGCGCGAAATTTCAGCTACAACCCCGACCGGGACGGTTACCGCAACGACAACGTCAGCGGGAGCCTCGCTTTTCGCTTTGCGCCCGAACAGGAGATTTCGGCTCAGGTGTTCAGGAGCCGCCTCAATGCCCAGTTCGACGCCGGACCGGGTTTCGATGACCGGACGATCACCACCGTCGAAAGCTATTCAATCGCCAGCCGCAACCGGTTGGCTGCGATCTGGACCAGCGTGTTCACCGCGGCACAAAGCAGTGACGACAGCGACTCCGAGACAGGATTCGGGCGGTCGCGCTTTCGCACTCGCCAGCGCATGTATGCGTGGCAAAACGAATTCATGCCGCGATACGGCCGCCTGACCGTGCTCGCCGAGCGGCGCGAGGAGCGGATCGACAGCGACGCGGGTTTTGCCGTGAGTTCGCGCGATACCAACTCGCTGACCGGCATCTACCAGCTCGGCGAAGGGCCGCACCTGGCGCAGGCAAGTCTGCGTCGCGACGGCAGCTCGCAGTTCGGGGCGCGGGCAACGGGCACGGTCGCCTACGGTTACATCCTTGCCGCCGGCTTGCGCGCGACGGCAAGCTTCGGCAGCGCATTCAAGGCGCCGACATTCAACGATCTTTACTTTCCGGGATTTTCGAACCCCGAGCTCAAACCCGAGACGGCGCGCAATGCCGAGCTTGCGTTGCGCTATTCGAACAAGGCGCTGAGCGTGGGTCTCGTCGCTTATCGCAACCGTGTGCGCGACCTTATCGTGTTTCTATGCGACGCCGATTTCAACTGCGCGCCGCAAAACGTCGCCAACGCAAAGCTCGAAGGCGTCACCGCCGAGCTTGGCGGTCAACTCGGCGAATGGAGCGCCAGGGCCAGCGTCGATCTGCAGCGGCCCACCGATGACGCTAGCGGGTTGCTGCTGCCCCGGCGCGCACGGCGTCACGCCGCTTTTTCGCTGCTGCACGATGGCGGCGCGCTGCACCTCGGCGCCGAGCTTATCGCGTCCTCGGCGCGCTTCGACGACGCCGCCAACGCGCGCCGCATGGGCGGCTACGCGCTCTTTAATCTGAGCGCCGAATACCGCTTTGGAAGTCGATGGACGCTGTTGGCGCGGCTCGACAATGTGCTCGACAAGCGCTACGAGCTCGCGGCGGATTTCAACACGCCGCGCGCCAGCGCCTTTGTGGGCGTACGCTGGCTGTACCAATGAAAATCGACGCTGCCGGCGACGCCGTCTGCGCTCGCCCGGGGGCCGCGGCCGCGATGGCGTTTGCGCTGTTGCTGGCAATCGGATCGGGCGGCGCGGCGAGCGACACGGTGATCGACTCGGCCGGCGCCAGGGTCGAGCTCGCTCAACCGGCGCGACGCATCGTAAGCCTTGCGCCGCACGCCACCGAGCTCCTGTTTGCCGCCGGTGCCGGAAGCCAGGTGATCGGAGTGATAACGCCGGCGGATTGGCCCGCCGAGGCGGCCGTCCTGCCGCGGGTCGGCGACTCGCGCGCGATCGATCTCGAGCGCATTGCCGATTTGCGGCCCGATCTCGTCGTGGCATGGCCGTACGTTGCGCCGGCGCAGCTCGAGCATCTGCGCGACCTGGGTCTCGCGGTCTACTTGAGCGACCCGCACACGCCGGAGGAGATCGCCGACGATCTCGAGCGGCTGGGAACGCTCGCTGGAACGCGCGAAAGCGCGCTCCGCGCGGCGGCGGCGTATCGCGCGCGCCTCGCCGCGGTGCGAGCGCGCGAGCGCGGCATGCCGAGGGTCCGCGTGTTCTACGAGATCTGGCATCTGCCTTTGTACACCGTCGGCGGCAAGCACCTGATCAGCGCCGCGATCGATCTTTGCGGCGGAGAAAACGTGTTTGCGGCGCTCAAGTTGCCGGCGCCCTCGGTCAGCGTCGAAGCGGTGCTCGCCGCCGCACCCGAGGCTATCGTGGCCGGGACCGATGGTGCGCTACGGCCGACATGGCTCGATGCCTGGGCGCCATGGCGCAGCGTTCCGGCGGTCGCGCGAGGAAACCTGCTCGTGGTCGACGCGAATCTCCTTCACCGCGCCGGCCCCCGCTTTATCGATGGTGTCGAGCAGCTTTGCCTGGCGCTCGATCGCGCCCGGACCAATCTCGGACGCTAGAGTCGCATCCAGGCCCTAGTTCGGCACGAAGCAAAGCTCGTCGCCCTGCCCGAGCGTCTTGAGCGCGACACCGTAGATCCTCGACAGACGCTCTGCGGTCAGTAGCTCGCTTGCGGGGCCGGCGATTGCGGTTCCCTGGTCGAGCATCAGCACATGGTCGCAGAATCGCCGCGCCAGGTTGACATCGTGAAGGACCATGATCAGTGCGCTGCGCTGCTCGCGTGCGAGCGTGGTGAGCCGCCGCAGCACGGCGAGCTGGTGGGCGAGGTCGAGATGGGAAGATGGCTCGTCGAGAAGAAACAGTCGCGGCTGCTGCGTCAGCAGCGCCGCCAGCGCGGCGCGGCGGCGTTCGCCGCCGGACAGGGTACGAACGTCGCGCGCTTCGGCATTGGCAATGTCCATCAGCGCAAGCGCTTCTCGCGCGATGCGCAAGTCCTCCGCGCTTTCCCACTGCCATCGCGACAGGTACGGATGGCGGCCGATCATCGCCGTTTCGAGCACGGTCGCGCCGAAGGCGTCGCTGTCGTCCTGCGTCAGGAGGCCGCGAACGCGGGCGACTTCGCGCGCGGACAGCGTGGCGAGCGGCCGGCCATCGAGCGCTATCGCGCCGGCCGCAGGCGGACGCAAGCCGGCCAGGGTGTGCAGAAGCGTGGTCTTGCCGGCGCCGTTGCGGCCGAGGATCGCCCAGCACTGTCCTGGCGCGACCGAGAAATCCAGCTCCCGGCAGACGCCGATTCCGGCGATGGTCACCGTCAAACTTTGCACGGCGAGGATGGCACCCTCGCTCATCGATCGCGTCGCAGCAACAGGAGAAAAAGCGGGACGCCGATCAGCGCGGTAATCACGCCGACGGGGAGCTGTGCCGGCGCCACGACCTGCCGCGCCAGCGTGTCCGCGATCAGCAGCAGTGCGCCCCCCGCGAGTGCCGACGCCGGCAGCACGATGCGCTGGTCGTTGCCGAGCACCAGCCGCACCGCGTGCGGAACGATCAGGCCGACAAAACCGATCGCGCCGGCGGTGGTGACGGCGACCGCGGTGAGCAGCGCCGCCAGCGCGAAAATCAGCCACGGCAGGTGCCGCGACACGCCGAGCGCGGCAGCTGCGGTTTCGCCGCGCGACAATGCGTTGAGATCGCGCGCGAACGGCAGCGCGACGATGACGCCAAGCGCCAGCACCGCCAGCGCGAGCCACGGCGCGGGCGGAGACGAGAGGTCGCCGATCAGCCAGAAAAGCATGCCGCGAAGTTGCGCTTCGGGCGCCAATGACAAGAGCAACGCCACGACCGCGCCCCAACCCGCCGCGACGATGACCCCGGTGAGGAGCAACCGCGTCGGAGACCACGCGCCCGCTCCGCGCGCGAGCCCGAACACCATGATCGTGGAAAGGAATCCACCGCCGAAGGCGCCGACCGGCGTCAACCAGGCGCTGGCGCCGATCAGCATCGCCGCCAGCGCGCCGACCGCCGCGCCGCCGGAGACTCCCATGACGTAAGGGTCGGCGAGCGGATTGCGCAGCAGCACTTGCAGCAAGGCGCCGGCGAGAGCCAGCGAGCCGCCGGTGGCGAAGCCGGCGAGTGCGCGCGGAAGCCGCAGTCCCTGGACGATGGCGCGCGGCGTAGTCTCGCCGTCGCCCAGGAGCGCCTGCAGTACGGTGGCGGGGCCGAGGGAGACGCTTCCGACACCCAGCGCCAGCGCAAACGCGCCTATCGCGACGACGGCGAGCGCGCCGAGCGCACTGGGTGCGGATATGCGGGTCATTAAAGGAACTTGCGTGTGGTTCGAAGTCAAGCGAAAACCGAGCGAGCGAGAGATTATAGTCCGCGGGTGTGACCTATAATTGCGTAGCCGAACGCGCAATCTCCGCGAAGCAGACGCGAAGTCGAGCAACGGCCCAGCGCGGAGCGGTGTTTGCGTCGGAGACAAAGCATTCCCGCTTTCACGGCAACGACGATATTTTTCGGATCGAAGCGTAGTTCAAAAGACGCACGTCGCTCATGAGCAAAGCCTTTACCCGCGAAGACGACTCCGATATCGAAGACGATGTCGAGGACACGTCGCCGCTGCCCGAGGGCAGCCGCAACTACATGACGCCCGGCGGATTTGCGCGCCTCAAAACGGAGCTCGGCACGCTGGTCGAGGAGGAGCGGCCGAGCGTCGTGGCGATCGTGTCGTGGGCCGCCGGTAACGGCGACCGCTCGGAAAATGGCGACTACATCTACGGCAAGAAGCGTCTGCGCGAAATCGACCGGCGCATTCGCTTCCTCATCAGAAGGCTCGATAATGCCGAGGTCGTCGACCCGACGGTACGGCGCGATGCAGACAGCGAAGATCAGATATTCTTTGGCGCGACGGTCACCGTGCGCGGCCGTGACGGCGGAGAACGGACGATAAGTATCGTCGGCGTGGACGAGATCGACACCGCCCGCGGCTACGTAAGCTGGGTTTCGCCCATCGCACGCGCATTGATCAAGGCGCGCGACGGTGACACCGTAACGCTGAGGACGCCGGGCGGCACCGAAGAGCTGGAGATACTTGCAGTCCGTTACGAGCCGCTTGCAACCGGTTAGCGTTGCGGCACATGCTCGACCGCGCCGCGGTTGACGCCGCGGAATCGTTCCGCCTATAGTGCGATCGAGAATCCCATGGCCTCCGACTTCAGCGAACTCGCAGGGCTCGAGCAAAAGCTCGCTACGCTGCTTGCGGATTATGTTCGACTGCGCGCGGAGAACGAGTCATTGAAGCGCGAGCTCGGCCGCTCGATGGAACAGAACCGGTCGCTGAACTCGCGCATCGCCGCCGCGTCCGCGCGGCTCGACTCGCTGCTGCTGCAGCTGCCGGAATCCACGGGCTGAATCGGTGGAAGATCCCTCGATCACCCTCGACGTCTCCATCCTGGGGCGCGAATATCGCGTCGCCTGCCGCGAGTCCGAACGCGAGGAACTGCTGCAGGCGGTGCAGTTCGTCGACCGCCGCATGCGCGAGATCCGCGATTCTGGAAAGGTCTCGGGTGCCGAGCGCATCGCAGTCATGGCGGGACTCAACATCGCGCACGAATTGCTGCGCTCGAAAAGCGGCAACGGAAGTGCGCCGGCCGCGGGTTTTGACACCGCGGGCATTCAGCGTAGAATTTCAGCAATGCAGCTAGCCATCGATCGTGCGATGGCGGAGCAGGACAAGTTGTTCTGATCTCGTCTTACTCCACTGCGCCCTTTGTCCCCTGCGGTGTTCGAGCTGGCCATACATTCTTTGAACCAATGCTAACTTAGCAGGTTGCCGTGCTTTCAACGGGCCGGTGTGCGCTCCCTACGCGGAAGCGCCTGATGGCCCTGGCAGGCGACCCTCTTGAAC
>Ga0209011_1000648_pt1 | contig 12840 bp, 10 predicted proteins | sample BlaSpr_A8_OM1_M3_FD_187986 | JGI IMG/M metagenome (GOLD analysis project Ga0209011, IMG submission 187986) | Forest soil microbial communities from Thunder Bay, Ontario, Canada - Black Spruce, Ontario site 2_A8_OM1_M3 (SPAdes) (version 2) | ecosystem: Environmental > Terrestrial > Soil > Boreal... | reverse complement strand
CAGCCAGGAAGAGAAAGAGCACGGCAAGATGCGCGAGAAGATCATGGACGAGCTGAAGAAGACCTTCCGGCCCGAATTCCTGAACCGCGTGGATGCCGTTGTCGTCTTCAAGGCCCTCTCAGCGCCGGAGATGCGGCAGATCGTGGACCTGCTGGTCATCAAGGTTGCCCAGCGCCTCGAGGAGCACGAGATGAAGCTCGAGGTTACTGCCGAGGCCAAGGACTTCCTGGCCAAGGAAGGCTACGACAAGCTCTACGGCGCCCGCCCGCTGCGGCGTGTGATCCAGCGTCTGATCGAGGACCCGCTGTCCGAGACGCTGCTGACCACGAAGTTCAGCGCGGGCGACTCCGTGCTCGTGGAGATGCTCGACGGTCAGATCAAGCTGACGCCCATCATCAAGCCGCGCGAGCCGAAGGCGGAGAAGCCGGAAAAGCCCGAGAAGCCGCCGAAGGAACCCGTCGCCGGCAAGGGCAAGGGCGAAAGCTAACCCGACCGACCTTCGTGAGCGCTTAGTCGACCTCCTCAAGGCGGGTCGCAGTATTCGAACGGCCGCCGTCGAGGCGGCCTTTCGCGCAGCGGCGCGACATGTCTTCTTGCCCGATGTTGGCATTGCCGACGTCTACACCGATCGCGCCTTCCCGACCAAGCATGCGGACGGGAGGCCGATCAGTTCGTCGTCGCAGCCGGCCATCATGGCGATCATGCTCGAACAACTCGCGCTCGAGCCAGGTCAATGCGTCCTCGAGATCGGTGCAGGGACCGGCTACAACGCGGCGCTCATCGCTCACATCGTCGGCCAGGGCGGCCGCGTCGTCACGATCGACATCGATGACGACCTGACGCTGTTGGCACGGCAGCATCTCGCCGCGGCAGGGTTCGATCGTGTCGACGTGCGCTGTGCTGATGGCGGCTATGGATATCCGGAGGGGGCGCCCTACGATCGCATCATTCTCACGGCCAGCGCCTGGGACATCGCCCCGGCCTGGTTCGACCAGCTGTCGCTGGGCGGCCGGCTCGTGCTCCCCTTGAGCCTGCGCCAGGTTCAGCAGTCGGTGGCCTTCGAACGGCAGCACGACCATCTCGAGAGCGTGGCCGTCGCGGACTGCGGTTTTATGCCCTTGCGCGGGGCGTTCGCGGGCCCGCGGCGCGTGGTTCCCTTGGGTCAATCTCCCGGGCCATTCATTGCCGTAGACGACGACCGCCCCATCGATCCCAGTGCCCTGCTCGATGCTCTAAAAACTACCCCGGTGCAAGTGCCAATCGGAATCACAGCAACAGTCGAAGAGGCATGCGGAAGCCTGAGCCTGTGGCTGGCACTGGAGGATCCCGATTCTTGTTTGTTCAGCATCTACGCTGACCCATCGGTGGTGGATCGCAGCGCCGTCCCGCTCGTCGTCGAGTGGTCCGCGGGGGACAAGAAGCAACGGTCGACCCGAGCGATACTGGGAAGGGATGGGCTGGTCGCGCTATCGCGCCCGCCCGACGCTAAGCCAAACAACCAGGACACTTCAGTTCCACTTTCCGTCGTCAGCTTTCGGGCGGAGCCAGAGCTTATAAAGCGAATGCAGACCGGAGTGATCGCCTGGGATCGCGCCGGTCGGCCGCGAACCGACACCCTGCGGATTTCCGCCTATCCCAAAGGCAAGAGCATCCCGGTGCCACAGAACGCCCGGGTGTTCGAGAAACGTTGGACGACCCTGGTCGTCTCGCGAGCCTGAACGGACGGCGCCCCGACGTCATGGCCCAGACGTAAGAGCGCCCCTCGGAAATGACCCTGCCTTGACAGGCTCGGCAGCCAGTCTATAGTCCCATCTGAGGAGTGGTCATCCCGGCCTGTGGCCGGGTCGAGCCCGTATGGGCTCAAAGGAGGGCGGAAATGGCAGAAACCGGCACGAAGCTCAGTATCGACCAAAAGATCCAGCTCGTTCGCGATGCGTTCGCCGCGTTCAGTCGGGGTGATATGAAAGCCCTGAGCGACGCATGGAGCGACGACTTTGTCTGGCACGCACGCGGCAGCGTATTCGGTGGCGATTTCAAGGGTAAAGACGCCGCAATCGGGGCAATTGCCAGATACCCGCAGGAGTTGGAGGACATCAAACTCGACTTCCACGACATCGTGGCCAACGACAAGCACGTCGTCGCCCTGGTGAACAGCTCGTTCAAGCGCGGCGGAAAGACGTACGAGGACCAGATCGTCTACATCTTCCACATCAACGACCAGGGGAAGACGACCGAAGGCTGGATCATCGCCGACACCGAGCTGGCGAAGAACGCCGTCGGGAGCTAAAAGCAACCACGTAAGGGCCCGCCGGCGTCAGCCGGCGGGCTTTTTGTTGCACGATCGTCACGGAAGGTCGGCCCGCTTCGACCGATATACCGCACATGGCCGTCTGCAAGACATGCGGTTGCGCCATTCCGATCGGAAGCAAGACCTGCGACATGTGCGCCGCGGTCGGCGCCGTCGCGCCCGCCCAGCAGGTCTGGACAGCTCCAAAACAGGCCGCCGCGCCACGGGAACTGTCGTCCTCAGCGGCGAGCTGGGCGGCGGCGGGGACGGGACGGCCGGCGCCGCCCGCCGACCTGAAGAAGGCCGAGAAGAAGGTCCGCGAGGCCTGGCAATTCATCGCCGCCATCGGTGTCCTCAACATCGGCGTCGGCATCCTCGCCGAGGCAGCCAATATCACGGTGCTCCTCAACTATTTCGACTGGTTCTCAGTCGGGGTCGGCGTCGTCTTCCTCGCACTCGCCTACTTCATCCGGGGTGGCTCGATGGTCGCGATGGGGATCACCATCGGCCTCTACGCGCTCGACACCTTCCTCCTCTTCTGGACCGGCCACTTCGCGATCTTCCGCATCATCGTTCTGGTGTTTCTGGTCCAGGCGCTCGGCTCCCTGAACCTGCTGCGACAACAGCGCAGAGTGGCTGCCCAGCAGCAGCCAACCGGCCCGGATCAAATGCGCGTGGCCTGATCCTCGTTACCCGCCGCCGACGATCTCTACGAGCGTATCGGGAAGTCCGAACCACGCGCGCAACACCGGACCGCTGATTTCGTCCGTCTGGCTGCTGCCACGCAGGCGAATGCCGAGCACGCGCCCGGATGGGCCTTTCTGCAGGATGTCGATCCCGACCAACCGGTCGCCGAGGTCCTCGTCATTGTTGCGCAGGATCTGGGCGGCGTCGGTGGCGGAGAACGGACCAACCTGCCATGAGGGTGCCCGGTCCAGCGGGTCAGCGATGCCGCGCAGGTAGGGCAGGTTGACCGCCGGCTTCAGCCCGTGGTTCCAGTGAATGAAGCCGTACTCGCTGTTTTCTGTGTGACCGCCACCAGAGGCCATGTAGAGAGCGCTCAGCAGTTGCCCGTTGTAGGTGAGCACCTGGCCCCTGGTCGCATCCACCGCGTCGTTGCTCGCCTTGACCTGCTCCGTCAGTCCGCTATAAGCCTGGTCGAACTGGTTGCCCTCGAGGTCGAAGTCTCCGCCCCCGGAGATCTTGTGCATCGCGTAGGTGCGTGCGGCGATCGCTTGCGCCTTGAGCGCCTCGACACCCCAGTAAGGTGGCATCTCGGCGGGAACGACGCCCTTGAGGTAGTCCTCGATCGGCAGGACGTTAACCGGCAGCACGGTCGCGCCGCCCTTCGGAATGAGCCGCAGCTCGCCGCTGTATCGCCACTGCTCGGCGCCCGACCGGAAATCGCCGCCCATCGTCTGCAGGATGTTCGTCCGGATCCCGGTCGCGCCAGCGCCGTGGATCACGAGCGGGCGAGTGAACGCGACGGTTGCCCGATGGGTTCCGTCGCGCGATCGAACGAAAGCATCCAGGCGTCCACCCGGCGAGGCCTCGAATCCGAGCAGCTCGCCAGCCGCGCCCGAAAGTTGCGGGTAGCCGTCAACGGTCACGGGCTCCGCGACAAACGGCATGGGTCCGAACACGCGTGGCCATGGACGAGCGAGGTCGATCGGCCCATGGGTGAGCGCGATCCGCACCATTCCCGATGTGTCGCGGCTATCGATCCGGCTGTTCTGGTAGTACGCGGCGAGGATCTTCTTGTCATCATCCCCGGCGCCCGCGCGTCCGCGCGCACCCCACTGGCTCATTCCGAGTCCATGGCCGTTGCCCCGGCCTTTGAAGAGGAAGCCGCTGAGATGGAAGGAGGTCGGATCTCCGATCGCGAGCCGGCTGCCGCGCGTCTCGAGCTCGACCGTCAGGGTGAAGTCGCCGACCGCCGTGGGGGCGAGCGTCACTAGCGTCAGGTTCACCGTTGCGGCGGGAGCGACGGCCTGCCCCAGCGGGCGCGCGTCGGCGGTGACCGGCTTGCCATCCGAACCCTTCCAGGTCAGGTGGACGAGATCGCGGGCCGCCCAGGCGCTCGCCGTATCGTTGCGCACCTGTAGGTCCAGTCGCACGACGCCGTCCATCGGCGGGTTGTGCGGAACGACCGTCCCCGTCACGAGGGTCGCCGTCGCGGCGGCGCTAGCCGGCACGGCCGGGAGAATCGACGCAAGCAGCGCCACGAGCGCGATCAGCAGGGGGATTTGGCGCCGGGGCACCTTGCTAGTATCGGAAAAATGATCGGCCGCGCCAGCTGGGCGGTGGGGCTGGCGCTCGCGTTGCTGCTGAGCTCGTGCAATCTTCCCGGCCTGCCCGCGTCGTCACCCTCTGCCTCGCCCGCGAATACGATTCGCGTCTCGCATCTGCAGTTGAGCGAGGCTGAAGATGCCCAAACGCTCGACCCGGCGCTGATCAACGATCCCGCCTCGCTGGCCATCGGCGCGGAGCTGTTCCAGGGGTTGACACGGCTCGACGCGACCCTTCGTCCGGTGCCGGCCCTGGCCCAGAGTTGGGAGATCGCGGATTCAGGCCGCGTCTATACCTTCCACCTGCGCTCGGCGAAGTACCAATCGGGCGCGACTGTCCAGGCCCAGGACGCTCTCACCGCCTGGACGCGCGCGCTGGCGGCCGAGACGGCGAGCCCCCTGACAACGTTTTTCGCGCCGCTCGGCGCGCGCTATCCGGGAGACGCGATCAGCGGCGTGCAGGCGGCCGATCCGAAGACCCTCGTGGTGCGGCTGCCCCAGCCCGACAGCTCACTGCTGACGCGCCTCGCCTTGCCACCATACTGGCTTGACGATCCCGGCCTCAACGGGGCCGTCTCGTCGGGGAGCGGCCCGTACCACCTGGATAAGTGGGATCGTGGCCACGGCCTGCAGCTCAGTGCGTTCTCCGACTACTGGGGCCCCCGACCGCAAGTGCGAAAGGTGGACATCGAAATCGAGCCTGACTCGGCCAAACGCCTCGATCGATACACAGGTGGGGCGGTGGACATCGCCCACGGATTCACCGGCCCGCAGCTCCTGGCCTTCGCCGGCGACCCGCAACGCCTGTCGCAGCTGCACAAGGTCGCGAACACTCGTACGACTTATTTGGGTTTCAACACCATCGCCGGCAGCGGTTACGGGCCTCCCGATCGGATGGCGATCGCGCAGGCGATCGACCGCGGGCGCCTCACCGACCTCGCCCTGTTCGGGTCCATGCTGGCGGCTCCGGCGACCGACCTGATCCCGCCCGGCGTGGCCGGCCATCTCGATCGGCCGCTGACCGCCTTCGACCCGGTCGCGGCCCGGACCGCGCTCGACCAGGCGGGGTTCCCGTCGCAGATCGGTCTCTACTTCTCGACGAATTCGACGGTTGGACGGGTCGCCCGAGACCTGCAGGATCAGATCAGCAGCGCGACGGGACGCACCGTCAATCTTCATCCGACCGGCGATTTCTTCAATCGCGCGGCGCTCGACCAGTTGCCCGTTTTCATCGATACCTGGAGCGCCGACTTCCCCTACGCGTCCGACGTGCTGGACAACCTGCTCACCTCGAACGCCCAGTTCAACAACCTCCACTTGAGCGACCCCCGGATCGATGCCGCCCTGGCGGCGGGGAAGGCCGCGCCAAATTGGGACGACGCGATCAAGGCGTATCGGCAGGCAGAAGAAATCGTGCTCGCTGATCAGCGGCTGATTCCTCTGTACAGCGGCGTCGAGCCGTACCTGGTTCGATCGGGGCTGAAGGTGCCGTTCAGTGGCGGCTCCATCGCCTACCGCTGGGAGGATGTTCGCTAGGATCAATCCCGTGAAGGATCGAAGCTCGCATCGCGCCCGGGTGCTTCGCTACGGTGAGGAGGCCGGCGTCCGTGTCGACGACCAGCTCGCCGCCGAGGAACCGCTGGAAATCCGTATCGGCGGTACCCCGCTGACGGTGATGATGCGGACGCCGGGCCACGAGCGCGAGCTGGCGTTGGGATTTCTTTTTGGGGAAGGGATCATTCGCGAGGCTGCCGACGTCGCCCGCATGCGGATCCTGCCGAATGGCGAGCATCCCGACCTGGAGAATGTCATCGACGTCGACCTGGCTCCGGGTGCGCCGGGTGTCGATCGCCGGTGGCAACGGAATTTCCTCGCCGCGTCCAGCTGCGGACTCTGTGGCGTCAGCAGCATCGAGGCGATTCACGAGTCGGCGCCGCCCCTGCCAGACGACGGTCTCGCCATCGACCGCGAGGTCATCTACGGTCTCGACGCACGGCTGCGGTCGGAGCAGGCGATCTTCGCGCGAACCGGCGGCCTACACGCCGCGGGCCTGTTCACGGCAGCGGGCGAGTTGGTGGTGGTCCGGGAGGACATCGGACGGCACAACGCCGTCGACAAGATCGTCGGCCACGCTGTTGAGCGGCAGCTGCTCCCGCTCGACCGCCACATCCTGATGGTCAGCGGGCGGACGTCGTTTGAGATCGTTCAGAAGGCACTCCAGGCCCGCATCCCGGTACTGGTGGCGGTCTCGGCCCCGTCGAGCCTGGCCCGCGACCTGGCCCAGGCATCGAATCAGACCCTGATCGGCTTTCTCAGGGGCCGCAGTCTGAACGTCTATAGCGGCCGGCAGCGTATTCAAGCGTAACGGCTACCCGGTGAATTGCGTATGCAGAGCGCCCGGGGCGCGTTATAACCCTATGACCATGAGCAAGCACATCACGTTAAGTGCAATGTTGCTGGTTGCGCTATTCACCGCCGCCTGCACGTCGTCGACCCAGGGGAGTCTCGGTTCCCGAGCGGCCTCCAGCCCGGGATCGCCTGTCGCCACCACGGCGGCGCCGGGTCCCGAGTCGCTCGTCACCCAGCCCGATGGGGCGCCGGCGCAGGGCCAGCCGCTCGTCCCACCATCCCTCGCGCCGAACCGGTGCCCACCGATCACCGCCAACCCGATTAGCACGAATCCGGTCGGCTGCCCCGGACCGCTGCCACCGCAACCGATCAGCCCCCAGACCGGTCACGCGCGCATTCTGTTGTGCATGCAGCCGATCGCTGCCGCGGCCCCGCCAACCACGGTCGCGAGCGTGCTGTGCGGCGCCGGCTTCCGCCCTGAGGAGCTGGTCACCATCACCGTAAGCGGGCGGGCGGGAAGCACCTCATGGAAGGTCACCACTGCACGAGACGGGAGCTTCCGGTCAACAGTGCCGCCCACCGCCTGCCGGCTGATGCCCGCCTACATCACCGCGCGAGGGAATCGAGGCAGCGTGTCGAACGCGGTTCCGTTGACGATGGCCGCCTGCCGCCGAATTCCCTGACGGCCTGAAAAGAAGAGCGGCCTGCCCGAGGGCAAGCCGCTCCTAGCTCCGATTCCGTCGTTGCGGTTAGTTGTTTCCGCCCTCCTCGTCTTTCTGGGTCCTGGCGAAGAAGACGTCGGGGTCGTGCCGCCCTTGCGGCCACAGGAAGTTCGTCACCATATTCCGGTTGTCGCCCCAGGCGAAGTACTGGCTGGTGCCGTCGCTCACGTTGGCGATGTAGTCACCCATGTAGGCGAAGGCGATGATCGGGTCGGTCTGCGGGAACGTGAACACGCCGGGGAACGACTGGCTGGTCACCCGCTTGTAGGACCAGGTCGAGCCGCCGTTCGATGAGTTGGCGACGACGACGTCCAGCGTGTTGTCGGCGTTGCGCATGTAGTAGAGGTCGTGCAGCCCGGATCCATCGGCGCTGAGTGCCGGCTGCATCTCGTCGTTCGCCCCGGTGGTGACCGCCGTCGGCGCACCCCAGGTGTTTCCGCCGTCCGTCGACTTGGCGAGCACGACGTGGCTATGGCCCGTCCCGCCGTCGTTCCACGTGGCATAGACGGTCCCGCTCGAATCGAGCGCCAGGCTGGGGAACTCCAGGTTGCGCATGTACTGGTGCTCACCGAGCTTGAAGAGACCGGTTGGTGTGGAGGAGGTTACGGTGGAGATCGTGGTCTCGGGGCCGAACGTCAGGCCGCCGTCGGTCGACTTGAAGATCACCTCGCTCCAGTCAATCGGAGGCGGTGGGAACGTGCACGTGGGGTTGTTCTCGACGATCTTCTCAGTAGCCACGTACAGCGTGCCGTTGCGCGGGTCGACGATCGGGTTGGCACCGATGTACTGCGAGAAGGAGCAGTTGCTCGGTTGAACCAACTTGTTCGCGTACACGACCTGGTAGCTGTTGCCTCCGTCGTACGAGTGGGCGACTGGCAGGCCGGTCGTCGCAGTGAAGGTGATCGGGTCGAACAGGAAATCGTCCCACGCGACGTAGATGTTGTCGCGCGATGCGGCGGATGGAGCACGGCCAATCGCCAGTGCGTCCTTGTCGGCGCTGTAGAACATGGCGGCTTCGGGCTGGGTGTCGGCCTTGACGGGCGAGCTAAACGTCTTGCCGCCGTTGGTTGACTTGGCGACGCCGACGTCATAGCTGAAGCCGGTAAAGGGGTCGATGTTGATCACGAGGTTCGCGTAGTAGAAGTTCCCCGCCCGATCACTGCCGAGCCAGGGATCACCAAGGTTGATTTCGCCGGGCCGGTTGGGGAGCTGGTTGCCGTCTGTGAAACTCTGGCCGCCGTTGGTCGAATAGGCGTAGCCACTCAGGTCCCCTCCTGCTGTCAGGAAGAGCAGAGCGGTCTGCGAGTCGTTGAATCCGACGACCACGTTCTGGCCGTGGACGGCTACGGACGTCTCGCTCTGGGTCGTCTGGTCCGTCTGATGGGAGTCTTCACCGGGGTTGTTGACCAGGACGTTGCGCAGGCCGTTTCCTCCCTCCTGGTTGCCTCCCTTCGATTCCTTGGTTCGGGCCAGCGCACCCTGGTCACTGTTGTTGAGGGTGGCGGCGCTCGAAAGCTGCCGATCGCCGCGAGCGATCATCTCAAGGGTGGATTTGACCGGCGCCGTCAGCCGGTACCCCTTGTCGAGGATCTTCTGGGCGATCTGCTGGCCGGTGAGCGGCTTTTGTGCCGGTCCGGCCGCTCCGCCGATTGCCGAAGCCCCTGCGATCACGGCGCCGATTGCCAATACCGTTAGTAGACGACGGTGGACCATCCGTATCCCTCCCTCGCGGCGACGCCGGCGCCCACGCGCCAGTTGCCCCACGCCCCGCGAAACATGCCAAGTCTGCCACCGTCCGCGCGCTTCGTCAATAATCGGAAAAGATGTCTTTGCTAACACCAAACTAAAACGACCGAGGCAATTAGTGGCTTAGCTCTGGCATCACCTTTTCGACAAACTCCTCGAGCCGGCCCTTGCCCTCCGAAGGCCACTCCGCAATCAGATACGCAAATCCGGCGCTGCGCAATTGCGCCGCGCGCCGGCGCACCTGGTCCCACGGCCGCGACAGTGAGAGCGACGCCGACCGAAGGATCGCTTTCGGATCCCGTCCGGCTTTTTCCGCCAGCTGGTCGAGCAGCCGCGACTTGCGGGCCATCGATTCCTCGGAGCCGAAGGCATGCCAGGCATCGGCCTGCCGGGCGACGATCGGCAACATCAGCTGCTCGCCGCCGGCGCCAATCCAGATGGGCGGGTGAGGTCGCTGCACCGGTTTCGGGTGATAACTCGCGCCCGCCAGCTGATAATGCCGGCCCGAAAAACTGGTGCCGTCCTTTGTCATCAGCAGCCGGATGACCTGCGCGCCTTCCTCCAACCGCTCGGCCCGCTCCTTGAGCGGCGGGAAGGGAATCCCCAGGGCCTCGTGCTCGGGCTGGTGCCAGGCGGCGCCCAAGCCGAGCTCCAGCCTTCCCCTGGAGATGTGGTCGACGGTGATCGCCTCGGTCGCTAGGATCGACGGGTGCCGGTAGGTGATCCCGGTCACCAGGACCCCGAGGCGGATCCGCGAGGTGACCGCCGCCAGGCCGGCGAGGAGCGTCCACCCTTCCATGCATGGGCCGTTCGGATCGCCATAAAGCGGCGTGAAGTGGTCGAAGATCCAGACGCCGTCGAATCCCGCGGCCTCGGCGAATTGCACTCTTTCCACCAGGTCCGGCCACAGAAGTTGGTGTTGCGCTAGGTCTAGACCGATGCGCATTTCTCTGCCACAATACACACCGGTTCGCGCCGGGGCTTAACCGAACATTCATTTGGCTTTCGCCAAAACTTCGACCGTCGTAGCCAGACTGCAGTGGGGATCGCATTCAGGGAAGGAGGGAAGATGAATCTTCGCCCCGCGTTTGGACGTTCTTTAGCCCGTTTGCTGGCGCTGGCGCTGTTGCCGGCCAGCGTCGCCGGAATCACAGCCGTCAGTGCCTCGGACAACAAACCGGCCACCACCTCGAGCTGCCTCAGTGGGCCGGTCAAGCACGTGATCTATCTCGTCTTCGACAACACCCATTTTCTACGCGACCGATCGAACGTTGCCTCGGACCTTCAGCAGATGCCGCACCTGCTCAACTTCCTCAAATCGAACGGCACCTTGTTGACCAATGACCACACGGTCCTGATCTCCCACACCGCGGGTGGGATTCTGTCCAGCCTGACCGGTCTGTATCCGGACCGCCAGGGACAGACGGTTTCGAACAGCTACTTCTATTACAACGCCACGGGCGTCCCGCAGTTCAGCACCTCGTTCAAGTATTGGACCGATCTCGTCGATGACGCCACCGGCACCAGGGATCCGCTGCCCAACATGGTTGGCGACAACCAGAAGACCACGCCGGCGCCCTGGGTCCCGTTCACGCGGGCGGGGTGCAACTTCGGGGGCGTGTCGACCGCCAATATCGAGCTCGAAAACACGGGGACCGGTGCCTTCGGCGACATGACCCAGGTCTTCGGTGCCGGATCGCCCGAATGGAATGAAGCTGTGGCCTCCAGCGCGGCGCCCTCGGGGACGGCCGCTCGCGCGAAGGCGCAGACTGACTTCGTCGGGATCGCGATTCACTGCGCCAATGGCGGCGGCATCTGTGCCGCCAACGCGACAAATACCGCCAATTCCCGGGCCGACAAACTTCCCGACGAACCAAATGGCTACGTCGGCTACCAGGGTCTCTTCGGCGCCAAGTACGTCAACCCGGCGATCAACCATGGAAGCGCCGCGGTCAATAACATGGACGGACAACCGGTCACCGACCCGTTCGGGCAACCGGGCTTCCCCGGTTTCGACGGTGCGCTGGCCACCAACACGCTGGGCTATGTCGCGCAGATGCAGGAAGCCGGCGTTCCGGTGACCTATGCCTACATCTCCGACGCGCACGACAATCACACGCTTTCCCGCGCGTCGGGTCCCGGCGAGGCGGACTACAAGGCACAGCTCGCGGCCTATGACGATGCCTTCAAGAAGTTCTTCGAGCGGCTGGCCGCCGATGGCATCACGAAGGACAACACGCTGTTCGCGGTCACCGCGGATGAAGGCGACCACTTTGCCGGCGGCACCGGCACCCCGCAAGCCGATGGTTCGCTCGCGTACAGCCACACCTTCTGCAATGTCACGGCGGGTCAAACCTGCCCAGCGAATCAGATTGGTGAGGTCACGTTGAACCTGAACTCGGTCCTGCCCACCGGGGAGCCGACTTACAGCATCCACTTCGATTCGTCGCCAACCGTCTATGTCAACGGCCAACCCGGCAGGACCGACGCCGCGGTGCGAAAGTTCGAGCGCGATTCGGGAGCCGCGACGGCGATCGATCCTTACATCAGCGCCACGACCCCAACGCCGGTGGCCGTTGCGCTTGCTGACACGGTAGGGGAGAAGACGCTGCACATGGTCAACAGCGATCCGAAGCGAACCCCAACCTTCACCTTGTTCGGCAACCCCGACTTCTTCATCACGACGACGAACACCACGTGCACGACGGTGCGGCCTGCGCCACCCGGGACGGTCGTCCCGAACTGCATCAATCCGGCGTTCGCCTGGAATCACGGCGACATCCAGCCGGAGATCGCCACCAACTGGCTCGGGTTGGTGGGCCCTGGCGTGAAGAGAAGTGGGATCGACTCGAAGACCTGGACCGACCATACGAACGTCCGGCCGACGATCCTGGCGCTCGCCGGCCTCAAGGACGACTACGTCAATGATGGCCGGGTGCTGGTCGAAGCGCTACGGTCCGACGCGCTGCCCCGGTCTTTGCGAAGCCATCGCGAGACCCTGCTCGAGCTCGGTGCCGTTTACGAGCAAGTCAACGCGGCATTCGGCGCCTTCGGCCAGGATCTGCTCAAGGCGTCAACGCGGGCGCTGAAGTCCGGGTCCGCCACCGATGACGCGACCTACACCACGATCGAAGGCTCGATCGAGAGCCTGACGAGTGAACGCGACGCGCTCGCGAGCCAGATCAGAGCGGCACTCAACGCCGCGGCATTCGATGGACAACCGTTGAACGAGCGAAACGCTGAGCGCTGGATCGACCAGGCACAATCGCTCCTCGACCGAGCCAACGAACTGGCTGGCGGCGAAAACGACCAGAACGGGCAGAACGAGAACTAGCTAATCGCCAAGGGGCCGGCGCACTCGCCGGCCCCTCGCTTTCGCAAGGAGGGAACTGAATGAATTCAGTCCGCACTCGCCTCTGGCGACGACTGGCCCGCCTGGTCGCGGTGG
>Ga0209011_1000646_pt1 | contig 12859 bp, 15 predicted proteins | sample BlaSpr_A8_OM1_M3_FD_187986 | JGI IMG/M metagenome (GOLD analysis project Ga0209011, IMG submission 187986) | Forest soil microbial communities from Thunder Bay, Ontario, Canada - Black Spruce, Ontario site 2_A8_OM1_M3 (SPAdes) (version 2) | ecosystem: Environmental > Terrestrial > Soil > Boreal... | reverse complement strand
GAGCCACGTCGTCCCCGCGCTGCATCCGACCATCGGCATCGCGCCGGCCGAGGTTCCGGGTCACTCGCAAGCGTTTCTGGAAGCCTCCGGCTCGCTGCGCGGCTACCAGGCGATGGTGGATGCCGCCAAAGCGCTGGCCATGACCGGCGCCGATCTGCTCGCCGACCACGCGCTGGTCGAGCAGGCGAAGGTCGAGTTTCGCCGGGGTTGAGGCCATGATCAACGAGCGGTATCGCGCAGATCGTGAGCATCGGCGGCTCGGCAGCCTGACGGTCTATTGCGGCCCGACCCACTCCGGCAAGACCAAGAAGCTCGAGGCCGAGGCCGAGCGCGCCCAGCGGCAAGGGCGCCGGATGCAGCGGTTGGCCGCCCCATCGGACCCCAACCAGTTGGTGGACCAGCTCGACCCGGCGACGGAACTGGTCACCGTTGACGACGCGCAGCTGTACGACGACCGCCTGGTCGACGTGCTGAACGACCTGGCCACCATGCATCGGGTCGATGTCGTGGTCGCTGGTTGGGAACTGGACTACACCGGCCGGCCGGCCGGGCCGGTGCCCGAATTGATGTGCGCCGCCGATGTTGCGATGAAGCTCGACGACGGCGTCTGCGCCCAACCCGGTTGCCGCAACCTCGCGAGCCGGACGCAGCGCTTCTTTGCGGTCAACGGAACGCCGGAGCGCTTCCTCCCGGTCTGCCGGCGCCACCACAGCGCGGAGCCGCGCGCACAGGCCTTCCAGGAAATCTGGTTCGACGAGCCGTCGGGCAGCCTCGACCTGATCAGTGGCTGTATGTTCAGCGGCAAGACCCAGGAGCTGATCCGCCGGCTCGACCAGGCGCGCTACGCGGGCTCGACCATCCAGGCGTTCAAGCCGGCCCTCGACGATCGCTATGCGATCGCGGCGGTCGCCTCGCATCGAGAGGTTCGCTTTCCGGCGATTGCCGTTCCCGACGTGGCGGCGCTGGCGAACCAGTTGCATGACGACACCCGGGTCATCGGCATCGACGAGGCGCAGTTCTTCGAGCCCGAGATCGTAGGGCTGGTGGAGGCGCTGGCCAACCGCGGCCGGCACGTGATCGTCGCCGGCCTCGACCTTGATTTCCTGGCGCGTCCCTTCGGACCGATGCCCCTCCTCGCGGCCTACGCCGACCGGCTCACCAAGCTACAGGCGTCGTGCCAGTATCCCGGCTGCGGATCGCACCAGGCAAGCCGCACACAGCGGCTGCTGGACGGCGTCCCGGCGCCGGTGGACGGGCCCCTGGTCGTGATCGGCGGAGCCGCAACCTACCAGGCGCGCTGCCGGCACCATCATCGCATCGGGGCGACGCTACGGCCTGAGCCGGAGCCGGTCAGGGTTGCGGAGGACTCAGCCGACCTCTAGCCCGCGCAGGCGCTGGTTGCCGAAGAGGATGCTGAGTGCGGCGACCGCGATCGCGCCACCGACCGAGATCGTCATCGCGGCCAGCCAGGTGGTAAAGAGCGGGAATCGTGTCGCGGCGGCGAGCGCGATCGAAATCACCAGCAGCAGGGCGCTCGCGGCGCTCACAATGGAGAACAGCCCCATGCCGATGAAGATGCCCACCGGGTGCATCATCCGCCGGGCGTCGGTCCAGTCGAAACGGGCAAACACAGCGCCAATGCCCACCATCAGGATCGTTACCGCGGCGGCCTGCGCGATCGCCAGCACGACGGCGGTTACAGCCCACAGCAACCCCGGCCGGATCAGGATTTCCGCGGCGACCGCGGCCACGGCGACCACGGTGGCGGTCGGCAGCGCGGCCGACCAGCATTTCGCCTGCAAGAAGCGCAGGGTGGTGTTGGGCGACGCCGCGTAGACCCAGAAGTTCTTTCCCTCCAGGCTGACCGCGGATAGCCCGAGGGAGATGCTCAGCGAGAACAGCAGGATCCACGCCGGGATCAGGCCGATGACGGCCGCGGGCGGTCCGTCCCCGAGGCTCTGCACCGCAGCGAGCAATCGCGGGAAGCGGAGCCCGAAGATGACGAAGAGGAAGACGACGGGCATGATGAAGCGGACGAGCTGGGCCAAATCGCGGGTGCGCATACGCCAGTCCTTGATCACGATCGCGGCCAGCACCGGGCTCAGCAGTGGCACGGCTGCCTTCAACCGCCGCACCCGCGGCGTCGCGTGCCGTCGCCGCGGCGGCACCGCCTGGATCCACCCCGCCATGTAGAGGCGGCCACTCAGGACGCTGCCCGCGGCGAAGACCACGGCCGATGTAGCCAGCAATAACAAGATCCACCGGCCGGCGGTCTGCCAGTCGCCGGCGAGAACGGCCGATCCGCTGCGTCCGGCCCAACCCGATGGGAACCAGGCCGAGCTGGCCGCGGGGATATCCGGCAGCGACAGCGCCGTGCCGGGGCGGCGCGCAAACCCGGGATCGCGGAGCGCCGGGTTGAGCAGAAAGTTGGCCAGGTTGATGGCAATGGCGAGCCCGACGCCAAAGAGGGTCAGGATTTCCCGGCCTCGCCCGACCGGGATGACGCGAACCAGCAGGAGGCTCACCAGGGAGATGATCACGACCACGAAGATGGGGTAGAGCAGGAAGAGCGTCGCGAAGGCGAGCGGAATCAATAGGTTGTGATTGGCGATCGCGAGCACGACCAGAGCCGGTCCCGTAAACAGCAGGCTCAGCAGGAAGAGGCGGAGGACCTGCACCACCATCCGGCTGGCGAGCACGCTCTCCACCGAGCGGGGTGCCGCCAGCAGCATGTCCAGGTCGGGATTCAGCAGGAGGGCATTGAGGCTGAACACCAGGCTGCTGAAGACCAGGACACCGGTGTAGGCGAGGAATGCCACGCTCAGCAAGTGGACGGTGTCGATTCGAACCGGCACTCGGTGTGAGGCCAGCACGCCGACCCAGGTGATGATCCCCTCCCATGCCCAGGCAAACAGGATCACGGCTGCGCCCGCGATGGTGCCCACGATCCGTCCGGCCTGGCGGCTGCGCACCGTCTGGTTGATGAACATCTGCAGCTGGACGCGCCAGAGCATCAGGCCAAGCCCGAGCCCTTGCAGCGCGCCCGCGCCGGCCCTAGCTTTCAAGGCCTCGCAGCACCGCGCTGACGTCGTCCTCGCGGCTGCCGGTCAGTTCGAGGAAGATCTGCTCCAGCGATTGCCGGTCCTGTCCGACCATGTGCCGGAGCTCTTGCAAGCTCCCGATCGCCACCAGGCGTCCATGGTTGATGATGGCCAGCCTCGTGCACATCCGTTCCGCGATCTCGAGGATGTGGGTGGAAAAGAAGACTGTCTTTCCCTCGCGGCAGAAGTCCTGCAGGATGTCTTTCATTTGTCGGGCGCTCTGCGGGTCGAGGCCGACGGTCGGCTCGTCGAGGAAAAGCACCTGCGGGTCGTGCAGCAGCGCTGCCGCCAGCGAGACTTTCTGCCGCATGCCGCGCGAGTAGCCCGACAGGAAGTCGTCGCCTCGCTCCTGGAGGTCGAAGAGCTTTAGCAGGGCCGCGATCCGGCGGTCGCGGAGCCGTCGCTCGACGTGGTAGAGGTCGCCGGAGAATTCGAGGAACTCCCGGGCGCTCAGCTTGTCGTAGAGGGTGGCGGCGTCCGGCACGTAGCCGATCAATGCCTTGGCCTTCTCCGGCTCGGCGGTGATGTCGATGCCGGCTACACGGGCGCTGCCGCTGGTCGGTCGCAGCAGGCCGACGAGCATCTTGATGGTGGTGGTCTTGCCGGCGCCGTTGGGGCCGAGGAATCCGAACAGCTCACCGGCGCCCACCTCCAGGTCCAGGTCCTCCACCGCCGTGAGGCTGCCGTAGCGCTTGGTCAGGAGGCGGGTGGACAGCACCGTGCCAAGTCTAGCGATGGACCGCTCCAAAACCGGGTCTAGAATGGGCCTCTGGGCCGGGGATCCCGCGAATATGGCCCGAATTCAGGCTTTTCCGCGGGCTCCGCGACAGGTTTTCGGCTGTTACAGCGTTGTTGCCTTGAAGGTCGACCCATACCTTCAAAGGCCGGACAGCATTGATGGAGGTACAACCGCAGGAAGGGGAGCTCGGCGCCCTGGTCAGCAGTCCGGAATTCTCCCGGATGGTCGACCGGTTTGCAGCGACGACTGGGCTCAGGCTGCAGGTCTTCGACCTCGACGCGCATCCGCTGACTCCGGTTGAGGACTACCCGCGCTACTGCCGCTTGCTGCAGGAACGGAAGGCCTGCCCGCTCTACAACGACCCAAATTTCCTCAAGCGCGGCGAGGAAACGATCGGCGTGTGCAAGTCCGGCGTCGGGCACTTCATCGCCCCGGTTCGTAATGAAAAAGAGGTGCAGATCGGAGCGGTTGTCGGCCCGGCCGTTAAGTACGCGCCTAACTCGGTGGAGGAACTTGCCGAGCTCGCGTTCCGTCTCAAGATCTTTCCCGACGACTTGATCCAGGCGGCCGACGCCGTCCAGGAACACGACGCCGAGAACCTCCTCGGCGCCGGCGAACTGGTCTCCGTCGGCCTCAACTTGCTCGCCGAGATGCAGGCGAAGGAGCGCGTCGGTCATGCGCTGCGGCGCTTGCAGGCGGAGATCGCGGAGTCGAACGCGCAGATGCTGACCCAGCATGTGGTCGACGCGCTCCTTTACCTGACGCGGGCCGACTACGCCCTGGTGCTGATGATCGATGACAGCGGATCCGATCTGGCATCGGCCTACGATCAGCCCGTGCCCGATCAGCTGGTGGAGGCGAAGCGCCGGCTGGTGGAAGGCATCGCCGAATGGGTCAAGCACGCCGACCGCACGGTCACGGTTCCAGACATCTCCAAGAGCGCATGGTCGCGCTATCTCACGGATGACACCGTCAAAGTGGGCAGTGTCGTCGGCGTACCGATCCCGGATCAGAAGGGCGGCTCGACCTTCGGCGCGATCGTGGTCGGCTTCGACCGCGCGCGCGATGACCTCGAGGAACCTCTCGCCGCGATGGAGAGTTTCGTCGCCGAAGGGCTGTACGCGCTGGTGATGGGCCGCAAGCTGATGCAGGCGGAGCAGCTCGCCCTCCTCGACCTCCAGTCGGGCGCCTACAGCGGTCGCTACCTCGAGGACCTGCTCGACAAGGAAATCAGCCGTGCCTCGCGGTACAACCACGACCTCGCCGTCGTGATCTTCGAGATCGAGGCGTTCGAGGTGCTCCGGGGTAAATATGGCGAGGACGGTCTTGGCCGCATTCTCAGGGAATTTGTTGCCGTCATCCGGGCCAAGACGCGGCGCGTCAACACCGTGGCCCGCATCCGCGACGGCCAATTCTGCCTGGTGATCCCGGAAGCCGACCGCGCGGTCGCGGTGCGGCAGGCCGATCGCCTCCGGCCCGCCCTGGAGGAGCATCCCTACGTCGCGTCGCCTAACGGCGACATCGTCCGGCTCGCCGTGGACGCCGGGGTCGCGGCCAGCGAGCACGGCAAGGTTGACCGGGCCGCGTTGCTGGCCCAGGGCATGCAGAGCCTCGGGCAAGCTCGCAACGAACGGCGCACGCGCAGCTTCAACCCCTGACGCGCAAGACTAGAAGGATGAAAATCCTGATCGCGGGCGGATCGGGTTACATCGGCCGCCGGCTCTCGACCAGCCTGGTCAACGACGGCCACGTCGTCGTCATCCTCACTCGTGGCCAGCCTCGCGCTTTCCCTCCCCCGCTTGCGGCGGAGGGTCAGGGTGGGGACCTGCGCTACGTGGCCTGGGACGCGCGCAGCGCGAGCGGCGATTGGGTGAGCGAGCTCTCGGGCGCGCAGGCCGTGGTCAACCTCGCGGGCGCGAGTGTTGGCAGCTGGCCATGGACGCGGGGGCGGATGGCGCAACTTCTCTCCAGCCGTCTCGACGCGACGTCCGCCATCGTGCAGGCGATCGAAGGGACGCCGGCTGACCGCCGGCCATCGACCCTCCTCAACGCATCCGGCATCGACTACTACGGTGACCGCGGCGATGAGACCATCACCGAGGAAAGTCAGCCGGGCGATTCCTTCCTGGCGCGGATGAGCCAGCAATGGGAAACCGCTGCCCTGAAAGCCGAGCCGCTTGGTGTTCGCGTCGTTCGGATGCGAACGTCCATGGTGTTTGGTCGGGGCGCTCCCGCGTTCAATCTCCTGACGCTTCCCGTTCGGCTATTCGTCGGCGGTCCATACGGCAATGGCCGTCAGTGGTTCACCTGGATCCACGTCGACGACATCGTGGGCCTCTATCGGTTCGCGCTCGAGGACGGGCGGCTGAGCGGAGCGGTCAACGCGGTCGCCCCGGATATCCGCCCGCAGGTCGAGGTGGCTAAAGAGATCGGCCGGGTCTTGCACCGGCCGGCGTGGTTTCCCGCACCGTCTCCGCTGCTGCGCCTGGCCCTCGGTGCCGAGTCCCAGTTATTGCTGGACGGCCGGCGGGCGGTGGCGGAAAAGGCGAAAGCAGCCGGGTATCAGTTCCGGTTCGGCGGGCTCCCACAAGCGCTGGAGGAAGCGCTCCGAAGCCGCTAACCGCCGCGCGATGCTCGTCTTGACAAATACACGGAATTGTGTAAGGATGGGCAGCGTTGCCGCCCGACGACCCGCTCGAGGAGCCCTCCATGCGCCCATCCTGGAAGCTCGCCCTCATCGGGGGCGAGGTCACCGTGCTGGCCGCCTTCACCGGCCTTGGCATTCACCTCGCGATCCAGCCGCATCGCACCGCCTTTCGGCCGCCGCCACTGGTGCTGCCCAGCCTCCGACCGCCGGTGCTCCCGACGCTGGTGACCCCGCTCCGGCGGCCGGCGGCCGAGGCCCCGCCTCCCGCCAAGCCAGGACTTGGGCCCGAGCTCTTTCAAAAATTCGGCCGCGAAGACCGCAACCTGATGGTCGAGCAGTGGGCCATCCTGCAGCGGCTCACGGCCGCGATCGAAACCTATGTCGAGGCGCGACTCCACGAGCAGTTGGGAAGGAAGCGCTGATGGACCAGCTGAAGCACGTGATCGAGGTCTGGACCGGGTACGCGCAAGGGTTAACCGGCAGCATCGGCGCGCTGGCCTTCGTGTGCGCCTTACCGTGCACCGTATAATAGCATCATTAACGGAAGCACGGCGATTTATGCCCGGATCAGTGACGACCGCCAAGATGGCGCTGGCGTCAGCCGCCAACTGCAGGACTGCCGCACCCTCGTCGCTCGCCAGCGGTGGGGTCCGGCCCATGAGTTTGTCGACAACGACGTGAGCGCCTTCGATGGCAAGCGTCGAGCCGCCTACTCGAAGTTGCTGTTAGCGGTGAAGGCCGGCGACGTGACTAGAATCGTCGTCTACCACGCCGACAGGCTCTATAGGAAGCCGCGCGAACTTGAGGATCTCGTTGACCTTGCAGACCAGGGCCGCGTGCAGGTGGCCAGCGTCCACAGTGGCGAGCTGAACTTGGGGAACTCTGACGGGCGGCTGGTAGCCCGCATGCTGATCGCCGTGGCCGCGAAAGAGTCCGAGGACAAGTCGCGGCGCGTGAAGCGTGCCAAGCAGCAGGCTCGCGATGAAGGCAAACCCGGGGGCGGCCCACGGCCCTTTGGCTGGCGTGACCTCACCAACCCTGAACCGAAAGAAGCGACGCTGATCGTGCAAGCGATCGACACCTTGCTCGCTGGTGCCTCCCTTGGCGATATCGCCCGTCGATGGAATGCGGCTGACGTGCCGCAGCCGCAGACGGGTCGGCCCAGATGGACGGCGGACGGCATTCGTCAGGTTGTCTCGAACCCGCGTCACGCCGCGCTGATCGGCGTCCGTGTCGAGCAGCGACCAGATGGTGCGCAGCGCCGGTACGCCCGCCCGGTCGTCACCGGCAAGGCGAGCTGGGCGCCAATCATCGACCGTACCCGCTGGGAGCGGCTGCAGGCCCTCCTGCAACAGCGTGGCGCTTCCGGCCGCGTGCCACGTCGGCGCTCGCTGCTGACGGGGTTGGTCAACTGCGCCAAGTGCGGCAGCACCATGTCGAGGACGGGGGGACCGCGAAGGATCTGGCGCTGTCCGTGGGGTATCGGCTGTGGAAGGGTCAGTATCGACGCTGCGCGCCTGGAACTTCTGCTAACCGAAGCCACGCTGAAACGCGCCGACACGGCGAGCCTTGCCACGGTGGTCCGCCAGCAAGGGCGCCATGGCAAAGACGCGGCCGATTTGGTGCGTAAGTTGGAGGAGTTGGAGCGTCGACTAGATTCTGCTGCGGAGAGCTATGCCGGTGGCCGACTGGACGCGCGAGCGTTTGAGCGAGCCAGCGCCACTATCCAGCGGGAACAGCGCGAGCTACAGGGCCGTCTCGGGCGTCTCACGTCGATGACGGCGCTGGAGCCCTACGCCGGGCGCCTTGGGGTGCTGCGATCGGCATGGCCCACGCTGAGTGTCGACCAGCAACGCGCCATCATTGGGATTGTGCTCGGACGGGTAACGATCCAGCGTGCGGCCCACCCTGGTCGAGCCTTCGACCCCGGCCGGGTGCAAGTTCAGAGGTCGCATGCCAAATAAGGCCTCGGTCTTCCCCGAAAAAACCTGCGCGCTGAATGGCTGCGATAAGCCTCCGGCTAAGGGCCGATGGCCGAACTGGCCGACAAAATACTGTTCAAGGGAGCACATGGCGCGGGCTGCGGATCGCCGCCGAGTGCGCCCCGCAAGTCACAAGACCTACCAGGCCGCATGGAGCCTGAATAAGCGACTCGCCGCCGAGCACGCCCTGCCACCGCACCGTTGCGAGTACATCGACGGGTGTGATCAGTTCACTCGAATCCGGCGGATCCGCGCTCACGGCGCCAGCGCAGAGCGGAGCCGCTTCTGTCGTAAACATGGCTTACTTGGTAGCACGTCGCGGGAAGAGCGACAGGCTATAGCGCAGCGCGGCGCGAGTCTGGGCGGGCAGGCTCGGAAAGCGCAACTGGAACGAGATCCTGCCGCGATGGCGAAACTTAGGGCCTGGATAGTTACGCCGCCGGACTTCCTGGCAATGCACGACAGGAAGAAGAAACATAGGGTCTTGTCGCGGGCCGGTAGCCTTGGGCCGAACTGGAACAGGAAAATTGCAGGAAGGATCAGCGAAGGGCTGACGGGTAGGACGTTCACGGCTGCGGAGCGTGTTGGCCACGGGAAGCCGCCGCATCATCCTGCGACCAGAGAGAGAATGCTGCTTATGCTGCGAACGCCGCAGCTGAAAACTCTCTCGCGACTCGACCTCCTGCTCGTCGAGGATCTGGCCGATCAGGCCGACACGAAGGTCTGGCTTCGTTCCCGTATTGAGCCTTCCGACAAGAACAAGTCGGCTTGGTCTCGCGGGTTAAAGGGTTTTCAGATCAGCTACTCACTCGATCACGCCCGGCGAGCTGGATACGATGCGAAGGCGATCGCGAACGCGCTGCAGATTGCGAAGAGCCAGGCATACGAGGTCCTCAAGCAGCTGCACCGGGCAGATGCCGCACGGGCCGGCGCATCGGATTTGATACAGAGACTATCCATAACAGGCCTGAACCGGACATAATTTTTTCCGGTTCTGGCCTGAAATGAGGGGCTTGGGTTTATGGTCGCCGCGTGCGACCCTCGGTCGTCGACGTTGACGCGTGGCTGAATCGCGAAGTTCGCGCGGGTCGTTTGTCGGCTGCTCTCGATGCCGGTGATCTAGCCCAACTCGCGAATCTGTTGTTGGAGAACGGCGCCAGCGTCGGCGCCCACAGCCCTGCCGGAAACGCGAGCACACCGATGGCCACCCAATCCCATCGAGGCGCTCTAACGGAGGGCAGACGTGTTATCGGCACGCCAACCTCAGCCACAGGGTAGCACTGCGATGCGGCCGGCGTTATCTCGAGCCGAGCCCATCGATGCAGGCGAGTCACCGGCCAGGCGCGGACGGCCGCCTAAACTCTGGGCCGCCTTCGAGATCGGCTGGTTTCGCGATCCCCGAGTGCGAAAATTGACGACCGAGGCCAAGCTGTTGTTCCTTGCTGGCCGGGCCTACGCGTCCGAGCAAGGCACGGATGGCTACATCGACCGGGACGCGGTGCAGATGATCGCTGCGGACGCCAGGGTACATCCGGGTGGCGCTGCTCTGCTGGTTCGGGGCGAGCTCTGGGCCGAGCGCGAGGGTGGTTACCAGGACGTTGACTACTTGCGAACCAACGTGAAAGCGGAAGAGCGCGAGCGTCGCTGGCAGAAGGAGCGCGACCGCAAACGAGAGCGCCTCGCTGAATTTCCGCACGGAATTCCACATGGAAATGGCCGTGTTCCCGAAGTAATTTCCGCACGGAATTCCGACGAATTTCCGCGCGTTAGAGCAGAGCAAAGCAAAGCAGAGCAGAGCGGAACTAGTCCTCAGGCTTTATCCCATGGCTGAACAGGGGGTTGAGATTGTTAAGGGATAGGGGGATTAGAGGCGCTCTAAAAAATGCGCGATCCAATGCAACGTGGGGCAACGATGACGATGCACGAGACCGCGACTTGTTCGATCGTGCCTACTTCGACAGTCTCGCCGCTGTCGGTCCACCGATTGACGAGCAGACGGAATGACACCGCCTCACTGGCAGCGCTGCCCTGGCTGCGAGAAAAAGATCCCCAGCGACGCAGAAGCGTGCTGCTGGTGCCTGCGACCGATCCACTTCAACTTCGCGGACAAGGAGCTAAACACATGACCGGAACGATCAAGACCACCGTCAACCGTGGATTTGGGTTTATTACCGGCCCCACTGGTACTGACTATTTCTTTCACCGTGCGGACCTTGCCGACGGGACGGATTTCGCCGACCTGCGCGAAGGTGACGAGGTGAACTTCGGGGAATTCAGCCCTCGTCCTGAAAAGGGGCCGCGCGCCATCAATGTCCAGCGAGTTGAAATGCCGGTTCTTCAGACGGCGGACTCTTCTGGTTCCGCGCCCGAGGCAGCGTGACCATGAGCTCGCCATTTCTGAGCACCGCCCACTGGCTGGACTTCCTCGCCGGCCGCGAGGTTGGCTCACCGCCGGCCGCGACGTCACGGTCTAGGACCGGAACGCTGCCAGAGCTTAAGCGTGCAATTGAGGCAGCTCGGCGCGTTGGCGATCCTGAAGGCTTGTGGAATTTGCAGACGGAGTACCGAAAGCGGGCCGATGTCTGCAGCGCGGACCGCGGGATGCCAGTCCTTCCCGTCCGGATGGCGAGTTCGGCACCAACGCAGCGGGCTTCGACCACTGATCCGCACAACGCGGCACCCAACCGGGTTTACCGGCCCCCTTCTCCTGACGACGTCAGAGGCACGGCGGGTGCCGTGGCTCGGATCAGGGCAGAGGCGCGATTGGAGGAAGGCCTCGAGCGCTGCGGTGGGTTGTATAGCTTTCCGGGCGACCGCCTTCGTATCCAGGCCGCGAGCGCGTCTGACAACGCCGTGCGAACGTCGCACTCGGTTCAGTTCCACCTCGGAGACCGCGTCGACTTCGAGCGGAATTTTGGAAAGGACCTCGTCAGGGTTGGCGATTGGCACAGTCACCCCGGCACAGAGAGAGATTCCCGGCCGTCAGGCGCCTATGTGAACGGCCAAGAGGGTGACATGGAGGCGTGGGCCGCCTCGCGGGCAGTTCTGGAGAACCAACCTGATTTCCAGGGTGACTACATCGGCATCATCGTGACGCGGGGTGCCTCCTGGCTCGCTCCGCCAGAGCTACACGCATACATCGTGAGCCGGGACAAGCTGACGCGGGTGCTGCATTGCGAGAGCGCGCGGCTCGTGGAGGACTGAGGAATGCCCGAGCCCATCCCGTCAAACCAGACGCCGATCCCGCAGAAGCCGATCCCGATCACGGGTCCGGGGGACCAGCCCTTGGGCCGGCCGCCAGGTGTACCTGTTCCCGGAAAGCCAGGAGCCTAAAGTTTGCGCCTGCACCATCGGCGGCCACAGACCCGGACAGGCTTCAAGAAGCCTTGCCTCGAGCCCGGGTGCATCGAGGTCAGCTACGGGAGTCGGTGCCCGGCCCATACCCTCACTACCACAGGGCGCGGCTATGGCAAGGAGTGGGAGCGCCTGGTGGCCGGGATGATCCGCGAGCATGTAATCGCCCGCGGCTGGATCTGTCCAGGCTGGAACCGTGCGCTCCATCCGGTGAGGGCGGGCGATCTCGAAGGCGACCATATCGTGCCCAGAAGCCAGGGCGGTCAGTCGGTCAGGTCGAATGCGCGGCTGCTGTGCTCGCACTGCAACCGGAGCCGCCAGGCCGGCGCCTTAGACCGAAGGCTGTCTGCGTCGGAGTCCCGATGACCCCGCGCGCCGGCCGGCTACCCCAGCGTCCAGGGCCTTTCCGCCTCGCTCCACCTCTGCCACCTCTGGTACACGACGTCCAGAAGGTCCGTGCCATCGCTGCACATCGAACCGTAATGGGGATCGGTCGACTCGGGTATCTCTTTCACCGTGTGCACAAGCTGCAGAGCGCGAATCGCTTCCATCGTGCATTCGCTGCAGAAGCGAATGTGCTCGCCCAATTGCGCGACGGCTTTGTCCGCGAACCGAAATTCGGGGTGAACCTCTCCTTGAAATTCTGGCGGGACTTCACTCATCGGTCAGTCAGCGCTTTGAGCACGAAGCCGCTGGCGCCGTTCGGCTTTTGTGGGCGGCCCGACGTCGCGGGGAATCTTCGCGAATCGGTCCAGGTCGCGCTGTTTGATAACCCAATCTCTGCCGACCTTCGTCGCCGTGATCCGACCAGCTTGCGCCAGCCGGCGGACCCACGCGGGTTTGAGCCCGAGATAGGTGGCTGCCTCTTCAACGTTGAGCACCGCCGCAATTGTAGCGCGCGCGCTCATGTGTTTACGCCGTCTCCTGATGCCAGAGATCGCGGTAGACCATCAGGGGTTTGTCGACCCGGACCATCGTCAGGGTGGCTGGCACGACTACGGCTTTGGGCGCAGGCTCGTGTACTCGGGGATTGTTT
>Ga0209011_1000645_pt1 | contig 12868 bp, 7 predicted proteins | sample BlaSpr_A8_OM1_M3_FD_187986 | JGI IMG/M metagenome (GOLD analysis project Ga0209011, IMG submission 187986) | Forest soil microbial communities from Thunder Bay, Ontario, Canada - Black Spruce, Ontario site 2_A8_OM1_M3 (SPAdes) (version 2) | ecosystem: Environmental > Terrestrial > Soil > Boreal... | reverse complement strand
TGGAGAGAATCGGGCCGATCATGCTCCCAACCGTGGTCCATCCGCCAAAGCGGAGGAGTGGGCGAAGACTCGTCAACGAGATGCTCGCAGGCTTGCGCAGCGATGGCACCGCTCTTACGGCGAGAACGGCATAGGCAGTCGTCGTGGCCACTCTGCACACCAATAACACCATCATCATTGCGAAAAGCGAGGTTGAGAAGCTAAGAGCAACAGCCGGGGCGAGGAAAGTCGCCGTGCCAACAGCCATCCGTACAATATTTACGGCAACGAATTTATGGAGACCCTCCAAGATGCCTCGAAACGCAGCCGACAGAATGGTCAGCGGAATGGCGAATGCCAGCATGCAACAAGCTTCAGTAGACTCTCGAAACAAGAGCTCTGGAACACCTAGCGCCCGAACCAATTGTGATCTAAATCCCAATACCAACGCGCCAGCCAGGATACCCAGACCAAACATGAACGTCAGAGTGGTTCGAACGATAGACCCGAATTCGGTTGAATGCTCGCTTGACGACCGTTGCGCCACCGCGTGTGTGAGCGCTCGGCCCAGCCCGAGATCGAATATGCTGAAATACCCAATAAAAGTCCACGCGAGCGTAAGGATTCCGAAACGCTCCTGCCCTAGTCCCAGGATGAGGCGGGGAATAGCGTAAATGCCAACGAGAAATGGCACACCAATGCCAGCCAGGTTCCAGGCGGTGTTCCGAAGAACTGTTTGCGGCCGACGCGTTGTCAGATGAGACTCCTGGGAATTGCATTCCTTGTGTTAGTAACACCGCCAGTTAACAACATCTGAAGCCCCGATACTCCTAATCGCCAGCTGCCCCCCGGCAACGGCGCATCGGACAGCACTAAGACTCGATGTGCTGGTGCACAGCGCACGGCAGCCTTCATACACCTTGACCGTTCCTTTGCCTTTAGTAAGCACAGCCACACCAGACCCATTTGGACGGTTGCCCTCCACCACTTTCGATTGGCCCCTTCCTAAATCGAGCAGCGGCCCCGATTCATTCTGGTCAAGATCATTGTTGACGATCGTGTACCGGTCGCCGCGCCCGGCGGCAATGGAGATCCCATAACGCTGCCGATTCGTGGCTGAGGCCGGAGAACTGCCCCGCCAGATGACGTTACCTGAGGTACAATTGCTGATTCGGACACCGCCGGCCATGTTAGCGGCAATTGCGATTCCATCATATTTGTTGTCCGCGGACTGCCCAGCATCGGAGATTGTCACCCCATCGATCATTATGTCGCTGCCTCCTTCGATGAGCACACCATGCTTGTAGGCGAGTTGCGCTGTACCACCGCGCACCTTGACAGTCTGCGCATCAGCGCCGACACGAACATTGTGTAGTCCCCATACACTATAGGCGTCCGTAATGCTCACGTCTCGCACGGGCCCGAGGTCGAAGCCTATACCCGTTTCCGGCGCAACCTCGACAAAGGGATGAATGATTCGGAGCCAGCGAGGAGCGTATTCGCCTTCGTCGCGTCGAGTGGCGAAGCCGTACGCGGCGTTACCTTGCACGCCGCACATGCGGCACGAGAACGTGTCCGTGTCGCTTCCAATGTACCATCCGAATTCAAATGGCGTCTTTTGACTGGTCACCATCACGTTGGAAAAATGGGTTGAGACTGACTGGTGCCGGACCCGAATTCCGGTATGAAGACTTTGTGACGGCAGGGTCGTATCGATCACGACATTGGAAACGAACCCCGTGCTTGCATTATCTATGTCCAATCCTACCCATGGATCGCGGATGTAGACCCCTGATAGCGCCCAATCGCCTACGGAAGACAGGCGAATTGCCGTACCGCCGCTCCGCAGGTCGCCGGACGAATGAGAGGGTATTGAGAAGTCCCGCAGTGTCACACCGCTGATCCCCTGCGGTCTACCATCGACAACGATGGCATCATTGGTCGCGCTCTCATTATAGAGTTCAGTACCAAAGTACCCGCAACCCCGGACCATGACGTCTGAAGCTCTGATGAGAAGCACCGGATTTGCGTTGCTACTGAGAGTCCCGCAGGGGAGCTGCAGCAGGGTGCGCGGCGTGCCAATGACAAGCGTGGTCCGCAACCGATAATTGCCGTCGCGGATGATGACGGTGCCGCCGCGCTGGAGTGCGACGTTGAGGCTTCTTGCATCGTCCGTCGGGGCCTCTTCGGTGCTTTCGAAAGCCACTCTGCGCAGCACCGGGAGGGCGGGCCCCGTGACGTCGGGAGGCTGAGAGACCATGTACGAGGGGGTGACGGCGAATATAGCAGAAGCCTGTCGTGAAACGAGGTGGGCCAACATCAGGACGGGAATGAGTGGACTAGATGTCATTGTGATCCCGCGCCGACGAACAGCAAGTGCCTGCCGCGGGTCGATCGATGTTGAATCGAGTGTCGAAGGACCTGTTCATATAGTCAGCAGTTGACACGAATGGGTGCGATTGCCCTGCAGCACCGACGGACGACAGCGATAACTCTGTCCTGTTCCGCAGACCCAAGATTACTGGAGCTGGGCAGGCAAATGCCGCGCGCAAAGAGGTCTTCGGCCACTTCGCCACCCATGCGCTCGGCATGATGCCACAGAGGCTGCACGTGCATTGGCTTCCAAACCGGACGAGCGTCAATCTCCTGGACTGCGAAGGCGTCCAGCAGGTCATCACGGGTCGCACCGAAACCATTTGAGTCGATCAGGAAGCACGATAGCCAGTTCGTGTGGACGCCCCAATGCGCCTGCGGCATCGGCTCGATGCCCGGAAGGTCGGCAAAGGCATCGCAGTACCGGGCGAACACTGCCTGCCGTTGGCGGACGCGCTCCTCGAGGACAGACAACTGGCCGAGACCGATCGCGGCAAGAACGTTGCTGAGACGGTAGTTGTAGCCCATCTCCGTGTGGTGGTACGCGACGCCGGGATCGCGCGCCTGCGTTGACCAGAAACGTGCCTTGTCCACGAACTCGCGCCGCTGGGCAACCAGCATGCCGCCTCCCGTGGTCGTGATGATCTTGTTACCATTGAACGAAAACACCGAGACGGCGCCGCGCGATCCGACCGGCCGTCCGCGATAGGTCGCGCCGAGCGCTTCGGCTGCATCCTCGAGGACCGGCACGTCATACTCTGCGCAGACCTGGAGGATGGGATCGAGATTCGCGCTCTGGCCGTACAGATGCACGACCACCACGGCGCGGGGGAGTCGATTTCGAGCCGCCTTCTTCTTGAGAAGTTCAGACAGCAGCCCTGGGTCGAGGTTCCAGCTTTCCCGCTCGCTGTCCACGAACACGGGGTGCGCGCCCAGGTACCGGATCGGATTGACCCCGGCGACAAAGGTAAGAGTGGGCGATACCACCTCATCCCCTGGCTGAACTCCTAGGAGCCGCAGCCCAAGGTGGATGGCGGCGGTCCCACTGCTGAGCGCCACGGCCGGGAGACCTACGAGCTGTGACATTTCGCGCTCGAACGCGTCCAGCTGGGGGCCCACGGTGGAGAGCCAATTTGAGGCGAAGGCTTCCTTGACGTACCGCTCCTCGCTGCCGGACATGTGAGGGACGGACAGGTAGACGCGGCTCACGGGTGACCTCTCTGAGACTTGATCTCGTGCAGGATCCAGCGCATTTCGCGCGCTTGTCTGCCGGCGCATAGAACGACAATCCCCTGTGCAGTCATACGGCCTCAGCCCTCAGCCACAGAAAGGTCTCCAGGCCACGGAACGCCGCGCGTGGTCAGGAGCTCGCGATACTCGTTCGCCATCGCGCTCCAGATCGCTTCTTGCCGGAAGTCCTGGATGATACGCCCGCGACCTGCGCTCCCGTGCGCCCTCCGCAGCTCTGGTTGGGTCAGGTAGAGTCGAAGCGCATCTGCCACCGCGTTGGCATCCCTCGGAGGCACCAAGGTACCCGTGACGCCGTCGACAACTGCGTCCGTGCATCCTGGAACACGCGTCGCGACCACCGGGAGGCCCATCGAAGCCGCCTCCAGCGAGACGGTTCCCAATCCCTCCCGGTAGCTGGGGAGCGCGAGCACATCCATCGCCGAAAACCAGGGAGGCGTTTCCCAGTCGAGACCCACGAGGTGGATTTGGGGTTCCGAGCAGAGACTCTTCGCTGTGTCTTCCGGGACGGGATCTTGCGGCTCGAAGGGTCCAATGACGAGGAGATGAACGCGCGGGAACTCGGAGGCCAGCACACGCCAGGCCGTGACCAGCTCGGAAACACCTTTTTCCCGGACGATCCGACCGACGAAGCCGATGACGAACGCGTCCGCGGGAATCCCCAATCGTCCACGAACCTTCTCACGTTGTTTGCCCGAATCGGGCCGGAACCTGTTGGTGTCGATGCCGTTGGCGCTGCCGCCCAGGAGAACCTTGATCTTGTCAGCCGGGCAAACCCGTTCGGCGATTGCGACCTCCCGATTCGATGGGCTCTCGCACAGCACTTCGGTCGAAAGGAGCGAGGACACCCATTCGCTGCCGCGGAGCAGGCGATGGATGAAGCCGGTCCGCGTCAAGAACGGAAGCCCATGCATGTGATAGATTCTCGCTGGGACGCGCTCCAGCCACGCGGCAATCATCCCCAAGAGCCCCGCCTTCGGAGTATGCGCATCCACCAACACGGGTTGGATCCGGCGCAGCAGTCGCCAGATCCTGAAGAGCGCGACCAGGTCCCGCAGAGGAGTGATGCTGCGGGACATCGGGACCTCGTGCAGGAAGGCGCCCTCCGCCGAACCAAACCGGACGAGCTCTTCGCCGGGCGACGAAATCACGTGGATGTCGAAACCGCAGCGTCGGACAAAATCGAGTTGACCCGTGAGGAACCGAAGGGAAACCGGAACGGTGATCAGGTGGACGATAGCAGGCCGCCGCGGTCCGCGGCCTTCATTCAGTTCGTGCGAACCTGACTTCCCGGCGGCGCCGGCGGGTTGAGTAAAGAGGTTCAAGCGCGTTAATTCCATTCCAATGGGCAATCTCTGTCCATGTCAGCGGTGATCGACATTCCGGTATGGCGGAAAGTAGTCGTCGTCGGGATCGCGCCGCAAATCTGGTTGCGACGCTGCGATGAGCTGGGCGTAGACGTCGTCATCCGAGCAAATGCGCCACGTCTGGTAGGGATGACGCAATTGAGAAAAGCCTGCCTTGAACTGATAGAGGCTGTCTTCCCGGCCTCCGACTCCTCCGCCGATATGCAGCCACCGGTTGCCCCTCGCCTTGGCCCAGAGGCTCACTTCGTGGCAGAGCAATTTGTTCGGATGGTGTTTCAGGTGTTTGTCCAAGGTCGCGCCAAGGTGGTACTGCACGATACCGCAAAACTCCGTGAAAACACCCGCGGCCGCGACTTCATGGCCGATCTTGACCACGAAGAGGTGAACCTTTTCACCCAGTGCATCCCGCAAGCCTTGGTAGTACTTCGCGTTGAAAGCGTATGAATCCGACGCTCGCACGCGGTGGAGCGTTTCCCGATAGGCCTGCAAGTAATCCTCAAGATGTCGCCACTCGTAATCATGTTCCACGACCGCGCCGGTAGTGGCGCACAGTCGTTTGATGTCGCTGCGGTGGTTGCGGCGGAACTGCTTCCAGATGTCCTCGGCAGACAAGGTCAGGTCGATGGAAACGGTCCGGCCATGGGTGACGATCTGACCTGCTGAATTGAACACCTCGGCAGGCACCGTGAGCAACGGATGGCAGCGGATGAACCCCGTCACGATACGCAATTGTCTCATCGCGTTCACGACGGCCCGGGTGGCGCGCCGAGCGAAGGCCGCCCTGGCCTTTGAGTCCGCGGCCGTAACGCTGAGGAGCGGGCCCGCGTAGCCGTAAGGACTCCGCGCGTCAGTCCATCCCCGCAGGGTGGGAATCCCGAAATCAGGAACCGCCCGCAGGATCACGGGCAGGAGGAAGTGGTTGCCAGCCCCTACCACATGAAAGGCGATAGCCTTCCCATTCTCCAGCTGCGCACAAAGATCGACGTATGAGGGAAGGTGATAGAAATCGTGAGGCAGCGTCGAAAGAACCGTCCGCCAGCCGATGTCGTCCGGCGCAAGCACCGTGCACCGCACGGTGTCGTTTATCTCGCTGCCAGAATCAAAGACGTCGCAGCTTGCTTCGCCCACGTCGCCTTTCTTCGCCAAGAACTCCACCGTTCGAGAAGAGATGTTCACAGGGCGAACGAGAGTGCTGATGCTCGCTCCATGGCTTGGGCAGTGTCAAATCCCATCCGAAGCAGCGGGCGGGCGAAGCTTTGCATCCATATGCGTGGTGCAGTCCGCCAAACTTGCTTAGCGCCCCGTGGCCGGTCCGGCCACCGAAACATGTTATTCCAGCAGCGCCGGCAGCGCGAGCCTTGCCGGCGCGTGGTCGGACGCTACTTGCAGTCCTCGCAGAGGTCTTCGGTGTCGTCGTCGTCCTGATCTTTGCACATTTCCTCCTGGACGACCTGCCGATTCGCCTCGAGCGTGGCGTTCTCGACCAAGGCCTTCTCCCCTTGGTCCTTGCAGTCGCCCGCGGCAGGGGGCGCCAGATCGCCGCTGGCCGTACGGATGGAGCCCAGGTCGACCGCGAGCCCGATGTTGCCATCGATCTCAAAGAGATGATGGCCGCGGGTGACCAGGGTTCCGCGCGCTGTGGCCTTCGCGGCTTCGAAACGGGCGAAGCGGATCCGGAACAAAGCCGGCTCGGCGCGAAGCCGGATCGAGAACGACCCGTCCCTCGCCAGCGGCTCCCAGATCCGGCTGGTGCCGTTGGCTGCGATCACCCTCACCGAAGCCGCGTCGGGAACGTTGAGGGTTCCTTGGATGAGGCGACCGGCCGGATCAGGCCCCGGGGTCGCAGGGCGAGCGGCAGAAGCGCTTTGGCGCCCGCACGCGAGCAGCGAGATGGACGAAGCGAAAACCAGAATTGCTCTGGCTGAACCCATGTGTGAGCCCTCCCCCAAAAAGTGGCGCTGGCCACCTACTGCTGCCCACACGTCTACCCCCACTCTTTTGCTGCTGTCAATGTCCGCCAGCGCTCGAATAATCGATAGCGCGAACGAATCGCATAGGATGCCGCAATCATTATCGATTTAATTACCCGGCGCCCCCCGAGTACGGATGTTGGTCGGGAGCACACCGCTCGCGCTGGAGCAAAAATGCGGCGCCATACGTGAGGCCCGAGGCAGGGCCCCATCCTCTTCGTCGCCACGTTTCCTTTTCTGAAATCGGCGCGCGCGCACTCAACGCTCCTCTCAGCCGCGGAGTGAACCGCTGACTTCTCATGCTTGAGAGCGCGGTGGTCGTGCTTGCACGACGAGGAGAGGAAGCGACGGAAAGGTGCTTATCTGCTCATACGGCCTCCGCGGGTGGTGGCGGCGGGACCCGAGTGCGGGTGAGCGCCATCACCGCCTGCCGCGGGGCGGACCTGTATCATCTGCTTGCATCATCGCTGATGCCCCGAAAGCGGGAACTGATGATGAAAAGATCCCTGGTCTTGATCGCTGCAGTACTGCTCGCCGCCTGCGGAAACCGGCCCCTCAAGCCGGTGAGTCCGACGGCTGCGGCGCGCTTCCTCGAGCAGGCGAGCTTTGGACCCACGCCCGAGTCCCTGGCGCAGGTGGAGCGGGTCGGGTTCGAGATCTACCTGGACGAACAATTCCAGGCGCCGCCGTCGACCTACGACCTCAAGCCGACGGACCTCGATGTGAGCCCGCTGCAGCAGCGTTTCTTCGTCAATGCTCTCACCGGCCAGGACCAGCTGCGCCAGCGCGTCGCTTTCGCGCTCTCGCAGATTTTTGTGATCTCTGCGAACAAGATATTCGATCCGGCCGCCTTCGCTGCCTGGCTCCGGATGCTCTCAGCCGACGCGTTCGGCAACTACTCCACCCTGCTGCGCGACGTCACCTTGAGCCCCGCCATGGGCACCTATCTAGACATGGCGAATAACGACAAGCCCGACCCTGTCGCGGGAACGAATCCCAACGAGAACTTCGCTCGCGAGATCCTCCAGCTCTTCTCCATCGGACCCGTGCGCCTCAACTCCGATGGAAGCGTGCAACTCGACGCCCGTGGCGCTCCAATCCCGGCCTACACGCAGCAGACGATCCAGGGCTTCGCGCACACCTTTACGGGCTGGACCTATCCGACCAGGCCCGGGGCGACTCCTGGGTTCTTTGACCCGGAGTTCTACGTTGGCGCGATGCGCGCCGACGACTCACACCACGACACCGGCAGCAAGCTCCTGCTGAGGGGAGTGCGTTTGCCTGCCAGTCAGTCCGCCGAAAAGGACCTGCGAGATGCGCTGGACAACATCGTGCAGGATGCGAACGTCGGTCCCTTTATCGGCCTGCGCCTGATCCAGCGCTTGGTGAAGAGCAACCCGAGCCCGGCGTACGTTGCGCGGGTCGCGGACGCCTTCGCCGACAACGGATCGCGGGTCCGCGGCGACCTCAAGGCGGTGGTGCGCGCGATCCTGCTGGATCCGGAGGCGCGCCTGGACACCGCGGGCGCCGCGCAGCCCACCGACGGCAAGCTGCGGGAACCCATTCTGTTCGTCACCGGCTTCATGCGAGCGTTCGGCGGCCGTTCCGATGGAAGTGAATTGATCAACTTCACGTCATCGATGCAGCAGATCCCGCTCCAACCGCCCACGGTCTTCAACTACTATCCTCCCGACTATCAGGTGCCGGGTACCCGCGCGGTCGGTCCGGAGTTCAAACTCCACAGCGGCCCAGCCCTGATCGCGAAAGCGAACTTCGTCAATGCGGTGATCTCTGGCTGGTTGCGTCTCACCACCACCGTCGACCTGAGCGGCCTCGAGCCCTTGGCCGGAGATCCGGTAAAACTGATCGATGCGATCGACCGGCGGCTCATGCGCAGCATGATGTCCCCCGCCATGCGCCAGGCGCTCATCAGCGTGGTCGCGTCATGCGCCAGTGATGATGCCGCGGGGCGCGTTCGGGCGGCGGTCTACTTGGCTGCGACCTCGTCGCAGTACCAAGTGCAATTCTGAGAGGAACAACAATGACGTTACTGACCCGCAGAAATCTACTTCGCTTCGGCTCCGGGGCGCTGGCGTATAGCTTTGCGCGCAACCTGGGCGGCTTTGGGCTGGCAAATGCCTACGCGCAGGCAGCGGCTCCCGACTACAAAGCGCTGGTCGCGATCTTCCTCTTCGGCGGGAATGACGGAAACAACACGCTCGTGCCCATCGACAACACCGGGTACAGCGCATACGCCCGTGCGCGCTCTCTGCTGGCGCTCCCCCGCGCCTCGCTGCTCCCCATCCAGCCGGGGAACATCGCACAGCCTTACGGGCTCCACCCGGCGCTTCCGAAGATGCAGTCGCTCTTCAACGCGCGGAAGGCGGCGCTGGTGGCGAACGTCGGCACGCTGCTGCGGCCGCTCACGCGGGCTCAAGCGCAGGCCGACGGTGCCCCGCTTCCCTTCAACCTGCTTTCCCACATCGACCAGCAGACGCAGTGGCAGACCGCCCAGCTTTCGCAACCCGTCGATACGGGCTGGGGCGGCCTGATCGCCGAGCGCCTGCAAACGCTTTCACCGACCGCGAGCTACCCGCCGGCCGTCACGCTTGCCGGGGCGAGTGCGTTCTGCGAGGGCGAGCGGATCCACGCCGCGTCGGTGGGCACTGATGGGGCGTCCGCGCTCGATGGCGTCAATCCGAGCGACGGAAGCCCGCTCTCCACCGCGCTGCAGCAGCTGTTGGCGTTCGATTCTGGTCTGACGCTGATCCAGGCTGCCAGCGGCCGCACCAGCACGGCGCTCGCCGAAGCGCGCACGCTTGGCCAGGCGTTCGTCGGCGCGCCGGCGCTCACCACGGCATTTCCCGCTTCAGAGCTCGGGCTGCAACTGCAGCAGGTCGCACGCATCATCCAGGCCCGCGGACGACTTGGCCTCCAGCGCCAGGTCTTCTTCGCGGCGCTCGACGGCTTCGATACGCACAGCCGGCAGCTCCCGGACCAGGCGGCGCTTCTCGGGCAGGTCGACGCCGCTCTGGATGCTTTCTATCGCGCCACGCAGGAGCTCGGCGTGGACACCCAGGTGACGGCGTTCACGCTCTCCGATTTCGGCCGCACCCTGCAGGCCAACTCGAGCGCCGGAAGCGACCACGCCTGGGGCAACCATCACCTCGTGGTCGGCGGCGCCGTGCAGGGCGGCAATCTCTACGGCACCTATCCGACGCTGCTGCCCGCAGGTCCCGACGACGCGAGCGATGAAGGCCGCTGGATTCCCACCACCGCGCTCGATCAGTACGGCGCCACTCTCGCGCGCTGGTTCGGAGTGGGCGACGCTGCGTTGCCGGCCGTGTTTCCCAACCTAATGGCCTTCACGTCGCGCACGCTGCCTTTTCTCGTCTGATCGAAGCCGCGCCGCGGACAGGCAGGATCGACGACTGCCAGCCCGCGGCATTTGGCGCTCCCGCTAGAAGCGGTGCTGCACGCGCCCGTACACGTAACGGCCCAGGTAGTCGTAGGTGCTCGGATCCGAGTTGGCCAACGCCGCGCTGTAGACGTACGGAGGCGCCTTATTGAAGAGGTTGCTCACGCCGGCAAAGATGCTGGTCTTGCCGACCGTGCTGGCCAAAGTGTAGCCGGCGTGCAGGTCGATCTGCACCCACGAGCCCACCTGGCGGACATTGGGGTTGGTGGTGGTGTTGGAGGTGTTGCAGAGCCCGCCCGACGCTGTGGTGGGATCGGTCGGGTTCGAGCACTCCTTGAAATTGCCGATGTAGCGGCCCACCACGCCCGCGACGATGCCGCCGAGCGCCCAGTCCGCCCCCGCGTTGGCCTTCAAGGCCGGGAGCGCGCCCAGGTCGTAGTTGCCCTTGCCGTGGATGGTCTGGTCGCCCGTCGCGAGCTTGAGGGTGCTGTCGTAGAAGGCGAGCCAGCTGGCGTCGAAAGCGAAGCCAAAGCGGCCCAGTTCGCTGGGCACCGCGTAGCGGACGGCAAAGTCGATGCCGGCGGTCTTCTTCTGGCCGACGTTCTGGTTCAGGTCATTGACGTGCTGGATGGCGCCGAAGGCGTTGCGGACGATGAACTTGCAGTAGTCGTCGTTGCCGTTGACGTAGCAGCCCTGGAGGATGTTGGGCGTGCCGATGGTGCCGATGGCCTTGTCGATGGAGACGTTGAAGTAGTCGACCGTGATGGAGAGATTCTTCACCGGCTGCGGCTGGACCACGATGCCGACGCTGAAGGTCCTCGCCGTCTCGGCATCCAGTGCGGTGTTGCCTCCGTTGCGGGTCAATACCTGAAGGGTTGTGTCGCCCGAGCCACTGCCGGTCACGCCGTACTTCCTGCACTGATCGGCCACCGCCTGCGTCACTTTGGAGAAGTCGACGCAGGGGTCGGTCGCGGACGGATCGTTCTCGGTGGCGCCCAGGTACAGCTCGGAGATATTGGGCGCGCGGAAGGCGGTCGAATAGGTGCCGCGGACGGTGAAGTCGCGGATCGGCGTGTAGCGGGCACCGAACTTGTAGGTGAAGTTTCCGCCGAAGGTGCTGTAGTTCACGTAGCGTGCGGCGACGCTGCCCTCGAGCGCCTCGACGCCGGGGATGTTGGAGAGGAACGGCAGCGACAGCTCTGCGAAGGCCTCGTTGACGGTGAAGAAGCCGTTGGTCGACTTGAAGTTGAAGTCGGCCGAGTCGCCCGCCTGGACGATCGGGTCGGCGACTTGCGCGCCCGACTGCCGGCGGAACTCGTAGCCGACCGCCACCGACACCGGCCGGTCGGCAGTGAGCGTGAACAGGTCACCGCCGAGGTTGAGGTTGACGGAAAAGAGCGCATCGAAGGCGCGCGAGGTGCCGGTGAAGCCCAGGTAGTCCTGCTGCGACTGGCCGATGGTGCCCGGGCCGCCGAGGAGGTTGAGCGGGACACAGCCGTCGGGGAGCACGGTCTTGAGATCGCCCGGCTTGCTGACGCAGACCGGGTTGCCCTTGGCGTCGAACATGCTCGGTCCGACCGCGTTGGCCACCCGCGAGTTGCGGAACGAGCCGCCGGTCGTAAACGTTCCCGAGGTCTTGCCGTAGTTCATCGACGCGTCCCAGAACCAGCCCCCGAGCGGCCCGAGCACGCCGGGCAGCGTGCCGTCGATGCCGGTGACAACCCTGAACGTACCCAGCTCCTCGGAGTAGGTGCGGTGCCCGAACTCGACCAGGCGGCGGCGCACCCAGCTGATGTCTTCGCCGAACGGGTTGTACAGGCTGTCCTTGGACATGAAGTTGTTGTTGTAGTCGGACGGGTTGAGCGGCATCGGCGCGGCGTTCTGCGTCGAGGTGCGCTGCGCGTACGAGACCTCGTAGTAGCCGCGCACGCCCGGGAACTTCACGTCGCCGGCAGAGAAGGCCTGCACGGTCGTCGAGGGGATGGAGAGGTAGTTCTCGGCGGCGAAATTGTAGGCGTCAACTCCGGTGTTGTTGTTCGCCGGCGCTGGCGAATTGTATTTGCGGAAACAGACTTGCTCGCCCGCGGGGTTGTTCCCGCAGAACGGCCCGGCCGGGTCGCGGATGTACCGCTGACCGACCTTCCAGCCGGTTCCGGCCGCACCTCCGGTCATGGCGAGACAGAGCGCGTTGCCGTTGCAGAGGGCGTGCTTCAGGTTGTTGGGGTCCTCGGCGAACCGCATGGTGCCCTGGGGGGTGGCGCTGCTGCCGCCTGGGTTCACTGCCTGGTCCGGAGGCGCCGTGTAGTCGTAGTCGAGGGCCTGGGCAGACCAGCTGCGGTCGCGCAGCCAGGAATCCTTCTGGTTGAAATAGCGCACCGAGAAGATCGCGCTCGCCCTCTCGTCGCTGCGGCCGGCGGTGACGTGGGCGTCGAAGGTTTGCGCGTCGCCTTTGCCGGAGAGACCGTACTGCGCGCCCACGTCCGTGCCGTTGTAAGAGCGGCGGGTGATGATGT
>Ga0209011_1000644_pt1 | contig 12875 bp, 10 predicted proteins | sample BlaSpr_A8_OM1_M3_FD_187986 | JGI IMG/M metagenome (GOLD analysis project Ga0209011, IMG submission 187986) | Forest soil microbial communities from Thunder Bay, Ontario, Canada - Black Spruce, Ontario site 2_A8_OM1_M3 (SPAdes) (version 2) | ecosystem: Environmental > Terrestrial > Soil > Boreal... | reverse complement strand
ATTAACGCGCTGCTAGGAGCGCGTAGCGGCCGCCGGCGCGAGGCTGGCTCGCGGAGTTCAGCAGTCGAGAGCCTGCTGCGTCTGTTCCCGAGCGACAGCCGTTTTCGCTGGGGCCTCGTCGCGACGTGTGCGTTCGTCATTGGGATCGCTGCTTTCTGGGGATGGGGTCTCAACGAGAAGGCAGTCTCGCTCGCAGCGCCTGCGGGGACGGCGCATCGCACCGTGACGCTACCTGACGGGTCCTTCGTGGACCTCGGACCTAAGACGACGGTGACGGTCGATTTTCGTCGCGGCCAACGCCGCCTGCAACTGTATCCCGGCGAAGCATACTTCAAGGTCCGTTCGGACAAGAAGCGGCCATTCGTCGTTCGTGCCGGCACTTTGAACGTCACCGCGGTTGGCACCGCGTTCGATGTAAAACACGAGCTCGATCGCGTTACGGTTACGGTGCAAGACGGCGTTGTTGCCGTGGAAGCCGAGGGGCCAGAGCGGACGCAGCCGTCCAACGCGACTTGGCGCGTCACGAGCGGATACCAACTGGTCTACTTCACCGCGAACGCGGCGGCGACTCTATCGTCGGTCGACGCGACAGCGACAATCGCCTGGCGAGAGGGAAGGCTTGAATATCTCAACGCTCCCCTGGCATCAGTGGTCGCCGATATCAATCGTTACTCGGATCGGCCCATCGTCTTTCTGGACTCGTCGGTCGCAGAACTCACGTTCACCGGGACCGTGTTTACGGACTCAATCGATGGGTGGTTGCAGTCCTTACCGGCGGCCCTGCCTGTGCGCGTCATTCGGGAGCCTCGCGGAGTATCGCTGGCTGCTGTCAGCAACGCCTCGATGCAGTGACGCAACCGTCCCTGGCAGGCGCCCTTCCGTTTAGCGGCTGTCGTTCGTCTTATTTGCGAAGCCCGAAAAAAAGGGTGACATCGGGGGCCGCTGTGACCTCTCTCTGCAAAGCTGTGCGCAGAATTGCGCTGTTCCTTGCTTTTGTTGTGATCGTATCTATAACGAATGTTCCCCAGACTCTTGCGGCGGACCTAGATCAAGTAGTCGAGTTCAGCATCCCAGCGGGACCGCTCGCTTCAGCGCTGATCCAATTCTCCAAACAGGCACATGTTCAGATCTTGAGCTCCGCTGCGCGAATCGAGCACGCGACAACGGACGGCCTCGCGGGCAAGTTCACGATCAACGAAGGCTTAACCCGCCTATTGAGGGGCTCCGGATTGCGCTTTCGTCAGGGAACAAGCGGCGCGATCGCAATCCAGGCAAGCGACGCCGACAAGGCTGCGGCACCGGATCATCGATCCGGTCAGGCGACTGCGCGAGCGAGACACGGATCCGCAGACCCTTCGAGCGCTCAGGACTCGGAACTTGCTGAGGTCATTGTTACCTCGACCTACCGCGAGCAAAGGCTTATCGATGTGCCGCTGGCAATCGCGGCCGTGGAATCCCGCGAGCTCAACGACGTCCATGTGAAGGACTTCAGCGATGTCGCGATGCTCGTTCCAAATTTCGTGTCAGGCAGCAACTACGGTTATCTTCGAAACTCGTCAATGCGCGGAATTTCAAGCAATCAGTATGGATTCGCGGATGAATCTTCAATCGCGATGTATGTCGACGGCGTATTTCAGGGGCGAGCCACCGCTGGAAATTCGGTGAATGCGATATTCGACGTCGACCGCGTCGAGGTCGTCAAAGGGCCGCAAGCGTCGCTTTTCGGCCACAGCGCAATCGGCGGTGCCATCAACGTCATCCGGAACCAGCCCACCGAGGAGTTCACGCAGTCGTACGACGCTGGATTCGGCGAACGTGACCGAGTTGTCGCGCGCGGCGTCGTCAATGTCCCCGTTACGGACCATCTGGCAGTTCGAATCAGCGCGGACTCGGAGAACCAACATGGCTATATCACGAATTTGAACGGGGGAAGGTTAGAGCCACTAGATATAAAAGCCGGTCGAGCGATCGCGCGGTACACCGGCATCGATGGTCTAGATGGCACGTTTACGGGTAGTTATGAAGAACGACGTCAAAGCGGCTCGACGCATTCGCTGCCGACCTTGCCGGACTTCACAGCCGACATCACGACCGTGGGCGATCAGAATTACGCGAACTTCTACATATTCGATACGGGAATGAAGCTGATCTTTAAGATAGCTCCTACTCTCAAGTTGTCGTCGGAGACGACCTTCCGGAAAGTCACCAATGCCTACATCGAAAAGTACGACGCGTTGCCGACCGTTGTCGCCGGGCCATATTCGCAGTCGAGTACCGACCGACTGTTTCAACAGGACGTCAAGTTAACTTTCCAGTCTGGCAAGACTTCGATTGTCGGAGGTGCGTCGATATTCGACGAGCACTTGACTGGCTTCATTGGAAACTGGGTCGATCACACGTTTGCGTTCACCGGAGTGCCAGCGCTTGGGTTGGTGCCGAATGATTATTCGCAAGCGTTTTTTGAGGAAGGTAACTTCACAGGGCACTTTAAGGGCTGGTCCGCATTTGTCGATGGAACGATTCCCGTGCCGAACTGGGACAGGCTGACCGTGACGGGAACCGTGCGGTACAACTATGATCAAAAGACGTATTCCCTCGACATTCCGAATCCCGCCACGCTGGCGGTGAATGCCGGCAAGCCGTTTGCAGGGGCGTATTACAACTGGGGGTTTTACGCGTCCCCGCCGATCGCCCTGACTCATTCCTGGGACAATCTTTCGTTCCGCGCAGCGACCAATTTCGCGCTGGGCGACCACAACGTCCTATACGCGCAATACAGCCAGGGTTGGAAAGCAGGCGGCATCGATACGTTTCGGGTTGCAAACGCGGACAGCACGTATGTTCCGTTCTTTGGTATGAACGCCACGGCACACGGTGCCACGCCAAACGCCTACGGGCCGGAGAAGAGCGACAACTACGAGTTAGGCATTAAGGGGTCCGTTGTCGATCACCGTCTCAGCTACGCGCTAGACGCTTACTACTTCAACTACCGGGATCTTCAGGTACCCGTGTACCAGAGCGGGGGTGCCGTCATAAAGAATATTGGCGCCGCGAACGGAAAGGGCCTCGAAGCCGAAGTGCGGTTCGTTCCAAGCAGTCATTGGAGTGTGTTCGCCAATGGCGCGTATAACTTCACAAAGATCACCCGCTACGAGGCGGATCCAACCCAGGTTGGGTTGCCACTGGATCAGGCTCCGAGATTTACCAGCGCGGCGGGGGTTACCTACACGATGGCCGCACCTTTTGGCGCGGGCGGCAGTACGTACTTCGGCGCGACGATGTCGCAGCGAGGTTCATTCCGCACGGACACGGCAAGAGAGAACCTTGTCCCCGCCTACGTGCTCTACAACGTACACCTAGGTTACGTGGCGGCGAGCGGCCGTTTTTCCGTGAACCTCTTCGACGATAACGTCGCCAACAAGTTCACCTTTAGTCGATGGGAGCAGCAAACTCCTTTCGTGTATCCAGTCGCTCACCGCAGTGTCATTGGCCCGCCACGGACGATCGGCATCGACCTGCACGCTGCCTTCTGACGCTCGCGATTTCGAAGAAGGATCTCAAGTTGCGCTTCGGTTACTAGGTCTTCGCAAATGAGGCGCACTGGACTCACTGGACTTGTCTGTCATGAACAGTACTTTTGGCACCACACCGGGGCCACGAACGGCGCGGTTCCATACTACGGCTTCCCCGTGCAGCCCGATCAGCATCCCGAAAGCCCGGAGACCAAACGCCGTTTCCTCGGACTACTTGAAGTGTCGGGCCTACTCGATAAGCTCGTCAGAATTCGACCGCGGCCGGCAACGAAGGAGGAGTTGACCTCCTTCCATTCAGCGGAGTACGTCGATCTAGTCAAGCGTCTGAGCGATGGCGTCGGCGGAGAAGCTGGCGAGCTCGCACCGGTTGGCACCGGAACGTACGAGATCGCTGCGCTGTCAGCGGGCGGTTGCCTCACCGCCCTCGACGCGGTCGTGAAAGGAGATGTTCGCAACGCGTATTGCCTCGTTCGCCCACCGGGGCACCACGCAGAAAAGCACCGAGGACGGGGCTTTTGCATTTTCGCAAACAACGTTCTAGTCGCGAGTCGTGCGCGACAGGTCCACAAGCTTGGGCGCGTGGCAATCGTCGACTGGGATGTGCATCACGGCAACTCTCAGGAGACCGCGTTCCTGGAGAACAGGGACGTGTTGACAATATCGGTCCACCAGGACGGGTACTACCCCGCTGGCTCAGGTCCCGTGGAGCAAAATGGCCGTGGCGCAGGTCTCGGTTCAAACATCAATATCCCATTGCCACCCGGATCGGGTCACGGCGCGTATCTAGAGGCTTGGCAAAGGGTCGTCGCACCGGCCGTGCAGCGCTTCCGCCCCGATCTGATCATTGTATCGTCGGGCTTCGACGCCAACGTCATGGATCCCCTTGGCCGGATGCTATGTCACAGCGAGACATTTCGTGCCCTGGCGCGGATGACGGTAGAGCTGGCTGATCACCTTTGTGCTGGTCGGCTCATCGCGCTGCATGAAGGAGGATATTCGACGGCCTACGTTCCATTCTGTGGCCTTGCGGTCATTGAAGAGCTGACTGGCCACCGGACAAGTGTCACGGATCCGCTGTTCGCCGTGTTCGAGAGTATGCCGGGCCAGTTGATCCAGCCGCATCAGCGCGCAGTAATCGACCGTGCCGCCATGCTCGTAGCCCCCATCGGTCGTGGGCGTTGAACAGCGTGCCTTGCGTACGGTGCTGCGTCGCAATTGGACCCTCCGTACCGGAAGCGATTCGTGCTTGCGCAGTCGTGCATTTGGCGTGCCTCGAGCGGATTCGTCGGTTCTCCGGTCAACGCGCCGCCCAGCGTTGGAAGAGCCTGTCGCCGCCCTGCGCCGATTGAGTTGTCGCCCAGCGAATCACGTCGTGCAGCGAGGCGGGCGCTCACACTCGTCCAGGTGCGACGGGGTCTATTTGGAGAGCAGACTAGATGTTGGTGACCGAAGATGAAGCGGTCGGCAGTGTCTCTTCTCGAGCCATGACGGCAGTTGTGGCGCTCGCAGCCATCGTCTCGGTGACGCTGCTCGCTGCACCCGGAGTCGTAGGAACTTTGATATCGGGGCTACGGTTCAATCCAAAGCAGGCGGGGTACACTATCGCCATAGAGCAAGCCTGTATGTCGCTCGCTGCGATTCCGGCGCTCTGGTGGATGCCAAGGTTCGACCGAGCTTTCGTCGGGCGCCTATGTCTCTGCGCCGCGGTCGCCACAAATATTCTTTGCGTCGGCACCCATGATTTCACCGCGATTGCTGTTCTTCGCGGCCTGACAGGAATTGCGGAAGGGTCCGTAATGGCTATGTGCCTGGCCGTGGTTGCAACGAGCCGGCAGCGGGAGCGCAACTTCGCTCTTTGGGCGATGGGACAACTCGTACTGGGTGCCATCGCCTTGCTCGTATTGCCGCGAATCGCTCCCGCTTACCGCTCACCGGCACTCTTTATCGCATTGGCACTGTTAATGACAGCCGCACTGCCGATGGTGCAATGGCTACCACGTCCCCCGGGGGCTTCGGCAAATGCCTTGGTAGGCAGGCCGGCGGTTACCGCCGGTTCCGCGGCAGCGCTCGCGGCAGTCCTGACGTTTTACCTTGCGATTAGTGGTGTGTGGACCTACTTGGAGAGGATCGGATTGCAAAATGCGATCCCCCCTGAAGCGATCGCGCGCGATCTTTCGATCGCAAGTGTCTTCGGCATTGGCGGATGCTGGTGCGCCGCCTGGCTTGGTAGTCGCCTCGGTCGTGGTTGGCCCCTGGGTGTCGGATACGGCATTTTGCTTTCGGCTGCCTCGATGCTTGCGACGCCGGTAAATGCGTTTGGATTCGCGGCCAGCGCATTTGCATTCCTGTACGCGTGGACGTTCTCCTTGCCATTCCTGCTCGCCGTGGTCGCAGCACGTGACCCGACCGGCCGGCTCAGCCCGCTGATCAATCTAATGATTGGCGCCGGATTGGGACTTGGGCCAACACTTTACGCGGTTACCTTGAAGACCACCCCGAACTTTCGCCTCGCGGTCCCCTATGTGATCGTCATCGGAGCGATATCCCTCGGACTTGCCTTATGGAGTATCCCGCGATCAAAGTCCGCTGCCGTCAAGTAAACCGCTGGTAGCGAACGGAGCGTGATTGTCGGGATTGCCGCCCTCCCTCACTGGATGTTCGATCGCGGAAACCTTGAGGCTCCACAACGATAAGGAGACTCATCGATGGAGATCAGAGTGCCCCCTCACGAGCTGGCACAGCTCAAGCAGCTCGATGTCGAGCACCACCTGCCGGCTCAGAGCGACTACAAGGCGCATGCCCAGCTCGGGGGTAGTCGCATCATCACTCGGGCCGAGGGCTGTACGATTTACGATGCGGAAGGCCATGCCCTGCTTGATGGGCTCGCCGGCCTCTGGTGTGTCAATGTCGGCTATGGACGCAAGGAACTCGCGCAGGTCGCGTACCAGCAGATGCTCGAGCTCCCCTACTACAACACGTTTTTCAAGACGGCGAGCGTACCGACCGTGCGCCTTGCCGCGGCGATTTCTCAGCGCCTCGGATACGACCTGAAACACGTATTTTTCAATACGTCCGGCTCCGAAGCGGTCGACACAGTGTTTCGCCTGGTACGGCACTACTGGACGTTGAAGGGTCAGCCGCAGCGCCGAATCTTTATTAGCCGCTGGAATGCGTACCACGGGTCGACGGTGGCCGGTGCGAGCCTGGGCGGCATGAAAGCGATGCACGCGCAAGGCGGGCTGCCAATCCCGGGTATTGAGCACGTCATGCAACCCTATCAGTTCGGCGAGGCATTCGGCGAGGATCCCGCCGGCTTCGCCCGTCGGGCGGCCGCCGCCGTCGAGGAACGGATTCTCAAGGTCGGACCGGAAAACGTCGCGGCATTTATCGGCGAACCCGTCCAGGGTGCCGGCGGAGCGATCACCCCGCCCGCTGGCTACTGGTCGCAGGTCGAGGCCATCTGCCGAAAGTACGGGATTTTGCTTGTCAGCGACGAGGTCATCTGCGGGTTCGGCCGCCTCGGCCGTTGGTTCGGATTTCAACACTTCGGCATCCAACCGGACATCGTCACGATGGCGAAGGGCATGTCCTCGGGATATCTTCCGATGTCGGCTACGGCCGTCGCGGCCCCGATCATCGCGACGCTGCGCGAGATCGGAGGCGACTTCACGCACGGCTACACGTACTCGGGTCATCCGACGTGCGCCGCCGTAGCGCTCAAGAACATTGAAATCCTGACGCGCGAGCACCTCGTCGAGCGTACCGCCGAGGATACGGGGCCTTACATGGGGAGAGCGCTTGATCGGCTTCGTGGCCACCAACTGGTCGGGGAAGCGCGCTCCCTGGGTCTCCTAGGCGGTATCGAGATCGTCGCGCGACCCGGGACGAACGAACGATTTGGCCCGAAAGAAGGAACCGCGGGTCCGGTGGTGCGAGACATCTGCATCCGGCGCGGGCTGATGGTGCGAGCAATCGGGGACACGATTGTTTTTTGCCCGCCGTTAATCATCACGCACGCTGAGATTGACCGGCTCGTGGACACGATTCGTGACGCACTTGATGAAGCCGAACCGTCTCTGCGGGCGTTGCCGTCCGTCTGAAGTTGGCTGTGAAGGAGCGCCACGTTGTATCATAGCCCGCCTGTCGGCGCTTCCGTTGAGGAAGCGGAAGCGTTTCTTCGCAATCATCCAGATGTCGATGCGATCGACGTCGTGCTTGTCGATTCTAACGGAATCGGCCGCGGCAAGATCATTCGCCGCCACGAGTTGCCTTCCCTCTATCAGGAAGGGCGTCATTTCCCGACCTCCGTACTCGGTGTCGACGTTGCCGGAGAAGATGTGGACGCTACCGGCCTGATCTGGGATGCAGGTGACGCAGACCGACTGGCGTGGCCGATTGCCGGAACTCTCGCGCCGCTGACCTGGACTGTGCCGGCGCGCGCTCAGGTGCTAATGTCGCTGTTCGAGCTGGACGGTTCGCCGATGGCAGCCGATCCGCGACACGCCATGTGTCGGCAAATCGACAGGCTTATGGCCGACGGCCTGCGTCCGGCCGGGGCCTTTGAGCTCGAGTTCTTCCTGTTTGCCGCTGAGCGCGGACCCGATGGCAGGCCGCAGCCGGCGCGAGCTGCGCTCGATGGCAGGCAGAGCAGCGGCACGCAGGTGTATGGGCTCGAGGAACTCGATGGAATGCAGCCTCTGTTCGCGGATATATACGCCGCCGCGAAGGCACAGCAGCTACCGCTCGAGACTCTGATCTCTGAATATGGACCTGGCCAGTACGAGCTCACGCTGCACTACCGGACCGATCTCGGACGGGCGGCCGATGATTTAGTGATGCTGAAGCGCCTTGTGCGCGCAGTTGCCCGCCGGCACGGCATGACGGCCTGCTTCATGGCAAAGCCTTCCTGTGGTGATGCCGGCTCGGGCATGCACCTGCACCTGTCACTCAGCGATACAAGCGGCAAGAATGTATTTTCAGACCAGAGCGCGGGCGAAGTGAACGGACTGCTCCGCAACGCCATTGGAGGTCTCCTCTCGGTGATGGCGGAATCCATGGTCGTATTTGCACCGCATGCCAACTCATGGCGTCGGCTCGCCTCGCGATCCTACGCGCCCGTCGCCCCGACCTGGGGCTTCAACAACCGCAGCGTGGCTGTCCGCGTACCGGCCGGGCCGACTGCTGCCCGGCGCTTCGAGCACCGGGTTGCCGGCGTCGATGCAAATCCGTACCTAGTGGCAGCAGCGGTGCTCGCCGGACTGCGCCACGGCCTTGAGTCACGCCTCGATCCCGGGCCGGCGGTGGATGGCAACGGATACGAGGTGGCGAATTATGGGGCGGCACGTCTGCCGCCAGATTGGCGCTCGGCGATTGTTTGCGCCAAAGACTCGGCCTTTCTGCGCGATGCTCTGGGCAACACGCTGCACCGCGCGTTCGTCGCTATTAAGGAATCTGAACTGCTGCGTGTCACGAGCACCGTCAGCGAGCTTGACTATCGGCTGTATCTGGAAGTGATCTGAAGCGCGGTGCTCCGGTCGCGGGCGGTTTTCTCGCGATGCAGGACACCTCAGCCGACGCCGAGGTCGATTGCTGTCTCATTCAACGATAGCAGTGCCACGCAGCCGGCGAATTTCCGTCTCGGAGCAGCCGATGATCTCCCGTAGTAACTGGTCGGTATGCTGACAGTCGATACACTTGGGACGCATGCGGCTGTTAGAGACACACCAGGAAAGCACGGACGTCTCTTGTGTTTGCCTTCGCCGGTTCAGCCCGCGGCGCGCTGGCTTCACCGTGTGGTAGCGACATCTACGGCGCTGGTGGCGGCTCCAGATCACTTGGAATACTGGCCAGATGTCGATAGAGCGCGACGATGCGGTTGATGTAGGACTTATCGTGGCCCCCAGTGAGCCAGCCGTTGCCCCCGATCTTCGTCAGGGAATAGTAGGACCAAATACCGGGCTCCTGCTGGTCCAGTATATAGACTGAGCGGATGTCGCCAGGCCCAAACAATGTCAGGCCCCACCAGCGGATGGAGGTCACATTATCTGTATCGATCACGATTCGCCCCGCCGTGCTTTCCCGGACGCGCATTCGGTATACAGCCTCGGACGCGGCGCGGCTGTCTCGTTGGGCGAAATATACGTCGTGGCCGCTTCGCAGTTCCAGCGCAGTAAAGTCGCTGCGTGGCTGTCCAGCCACGGTGGCGATCAATGCGGTGCTCGAGGTGACCAATGGGCGCCACGAATGGTCGGTCACGGACCAGTAGCGCACGGAAAGCATATCGGATACCGCGCCAAACCGCGCGAGCAGCCCGTCGACATCGTCGGAGCTTCGAAAGCGACCTGCCACGGCCACAATCAAACGGCTGGTCGACGTCGGCCACGCGACGCAGCCGGCCAACGCGGCGAGTGATGCTGACGTCAACTGAGGCCACGTCCCCACGATGGGTGCCTCATCGACGAGGCCGTACTGTGGAAACGGTGCTGAGCCATTGCAGGGCGGCTGCGCGTCGTCTGCGGTAGCGAAGTGGCTAGTGAGGGCGAGAGCGACCCACACGATGGAGGTTGCCGCCGTCGTTCGGCTGTTCGCGCGCCGACCGAAATCACCGCTCTCACGTCTTTCGGCACATCCGTTCATCGTGAAGTCGCTACGGGCACTGGAGGTCCACTTCAAGTATGCCTGCGTAAGCTTCTCCGTCAGGCACACCGTTGCCCTGGGCTATCCTCGTCTCGATCGCTATGACCGGCTTGCAGTCGTCCTGGAGCCCTTCATGACCGTGCGACTTGAGTCGAGCTTCCAGTGCGTGGCTCTTCGCAGCGGCCGTTACAGCGGTTACTTTCGTGTGCTCTAGTTCCCTCGATGTGCCTTCTTGTGGAGGCGGGTGATGTCACTATTATGACCTTAGTAACTTATTTATACCGCTAGGCCAACGACGAAGGCACTATATGAAGATCCTGCACATCGATTCAAGCGCTGGCGCGGGGCATTCGGAATGACCCGCGCTATCTCGTGCATCGATACTACGCCGCAGCCGAAACCCGGGTTCATCGGGGAGGGGCACACCGCGGTGGAGGTCGTGCATCCAGACGCGCTCCGATCGAGCGATCCCTTCGTCCTGTTGGCGGACGATCGCCTCGACCTCCCGAAGCGCCGCCAAATCGGTGGGGGCCACCCACATGCCGGTCTTGAGACCGTGACCCTGATCATCGAAGGCGCCCTTCACGATCGCGACGAAGGCGAGCTTGGAGCTGGCGACATGATCTGGATGACGGCCGGTCGCGGCATCATTCACAGCGAAGCCGTCGAGGCCGGCGGGCGAGCAAGGATCCTCCAGCTGTGGATCGCCCTTCCGGCGCGTGATCGCGATCTCGCGCCCCAGTTCGAGATCGTCCGCAGAGACGCGGTGCCCATCGTCCGGGTCGCGGGGGCCGAAGCGCGGCTCTACAGCGGCGCATCCGGGGCGCTACGTTCGTCGACGCGCAACCGCGTTCCGATCACGATGATCGATCTCGCACTCGAGCCGCATGCGAGATTCCAGCAAGACCTGCCGTCCTCGTACAACGGCTTCGTGTACGTGCTCGAGGGCAGCGTTCAAATCGACGCGGCCAGGATCGCAGCCGGCCAAGTCGGCTGGCTTGCACCTTCCCGATTTTCCGACGTCGCGATCACCGCGGATGAACGCGGCGCACGCCTGTTGCTCTACGCCGGTGAACCGATAGGCGAGCCGCTCACACACCATGGTCCATTCGTTGCTGGCTCGCCGACTGAGATCAACGCGTATTACCGCCGCTTCCGCGCAGGCGAGTTCACGAGCATGAGTCAGCTCGCGCGTACCCAGGCGGAAGAGGGTCACGCATGAACCTTCGTCACCGCGCTTCTTGTCTCGGCAACGAGGTTTCTGGCAACGTCCGCGCTGCCATGCGTGACGCGCACTACGCGTCGGCGCCCGAAAACATTCCAGGCGATTCGTTTGTTTTCGCCATACGCACCCTGGTGCAATCGCGTCGTGCGCGATGGTAGTCGACGGCCGTGCGGAACGTCACCCGCTGAACCTTCCCGCGTTGCCGTACGAGGCCTGGTCGGAAAGCCTGCTCTACCTCCACCTCGTTACTCAGATGGTGGGCAAAGTTCGGCTCGCGCTGCATCCACCAATCAATCATTGGTGGCACGTCACGCTTTACCTCTCCGCGCGAGGAATCACCACGGGCGCGATTCCGTTCCGCGACAACGACCTCGATATCGAGATCGATTTGCTCGCTCACCGCGTCGTGCTCCGCGCGAGCGAGGGTCGCAGCGAGACGATCGCGCTCGGCGGACCGGTCTCAGATGTTTACCGAGACCTTACCGGCGCGCTGGACGAGCTCGGCGTCGTTGTCGCAATCAACCCGAACCCCTACGAGTGTAGAAGCACCATCCCTTATCCGGACGACCACGTGCACACCACTTACGATCGCGAATCCGTGTCACGCGCTTTCGAAGCGTTTCGTTTTACGGAGTCGGCGTTCAAGAGATTCCGCAGCGGTTATCTCGGCAAATGCAGCCCGGTTCACCTCTTCTGGCACGGCTTCGATCTCGCCGTAACCCGATTCTCCGGACGTCCTGCACCTTCGCTGGACGGCGCGGACCACGTGACCAAGGAAGGGTATTCCCACGAATTGAACAGCGCCGGATTTTGGTTCGGCGACGACACGTTTCGCGAGGCCGCATTCTATTGCTACACGGCGCCGTTGCCCGAGGGATTGACCGCACAACCGCTCATGCCTTTCGCCGCAAAGTGGTTCGACCTCCGCGGTTCGCCGATGGCGATCTTGCGTTACGAAGACGTCCGCAGCGCCCCCGAGCCCGCGCGAGCGTTGAGCGAATTTCTCGAAAGCGCCTACGCCGCGGGTGCGAACGCCGGGAAGTGGGATCGCAGTTCGCTCGAACGGGTAGGCGCCCTGCAGTTGGCGGGATGAACGGGAAACGCGCGGCATTTCGCTGCGCTGTTGCTTGTCTGGTAGACGGGCGTGGCGCTTCCCTTTCCACGATGGCTTGATCACTTTCAGAGTGCTTGTAACTGGCATTCGAGCGGGTTCTCGCACGAGTGAAGTTGCGGCTGCCGTGAGCAAACGCTGGCGGGGGACTGCTTTTGGCCGATCGGCGACGGTCAACCCGTACGAGAAGTCTTTTGGCTAACAGCTCATGGACGAGCGGAGTCCGTTGAGACCCACGGAAACTGTTGTTTCTCCCGAATGCCGCCGCAGTTACTCTTACGTCGGCATCAATCCACTAGCACCCCTAGAAGACTACCAGCATCCCTATCGTAGACGCGGCGGGGCGCCGCATCTGGATCGAGGCGACCGC
>Ga0209011_1000643_pt1 | contig 12905 bp, 17 predicted proteins | sample BlaSpr_A8_OM1_M3_FD_187986 | JGI IMG/M metagenome (GOLD analysis project Ga0209011, IMG submission 187986) | Forest soil microbial communities from Thunder Bay, Ontario, Canada - Black Spruce, Ontario site 2_A8_OM1_M3 (SPAdes) (version 2) | ecosystem: Environmental > Terrestrial > Soil > Boreal... | reverse complement strand
CGCGTTCGGGTCCATCATGACCTCGAACACGACGTCGCGCGGCGCGTCGAACTCCCTGATCATCGTGATCTCCTGGACACCGGGCTTGATCACGAACTCGGTCTTCGCCATCGTGGTCGCTCCTTTTCCGTTCTTACCGTCGCTCATCGCTCTTCTTCTCCTTCTTGATTTCCTGCAGATAGTCGTCCAACCGTTCGAAGCTCTCGTCCCAGAAGCGGCGGTACGGCTCCATCCACTCCGCCACGTCGCGGAGCGGCTCACCCTCGAGCCGGCAAGGGCGCCACTGGGCCTCGCGCCCCCGTGCGATGAGCCCCGCCTTCTCCAGCACCTTGAGGTGCTTCGAAACCGCGGGCATCGTCATGTGGAACGGCTCCGCGAGCTCCGTAACCGAGGCCTGGCCTGACGTGAGGCGTGCGAGGATCGCGCGCCGGGTGGGGTCGGCGAGCGCTGCGAACGTGTTGGTGAGTCGATCCGGTGTCGTCTGGGCCATTTAACTCCTCAGTTATATAACTAACTGGTAAAGTACCGCGCCCAGCACGGATTGTCAAGGCCTAAATTCACCTCCCCACCGTGTGGGGAGGTCGGCGCGAAGCGCCGGGTGGGGGTCGAGGGCACAGGAGCTCACTGCTAAACTGCCGCCGCTCCAGTGCTCACACCCACGCAGCGCGGAACGGCGGGTGAGCAGCTGTTTGCGGCCTGCGTGACCCTCTCGTCGGCCGGCGACCTGGAGCTGTTCAAACCCCTCACCGACGACGACCACACCGACGTCACCGCCGGCAGGCGCGGCAAGGTCCCGGCGCTCGCGATACAGGTCAAGACCGCGCTATCCCTCACCCGCCAGGGTTTTGCCGTTGCCCGAATGTCGTTTCCCGGCGGCAAGCCGCGGCAGCACCCGGCCTTCGTGTACGCGATCGTCTACGTCGTCGATGCGAGCGTCGAAGCCGCATGGATAGTGCCAAGCGCAAAGTTCAACCGCCTGACCTACCGCGCCGCCGGGCGTCACGGCAAAGGCATCGAGCTCGAGTTCATGGCGAGCCCGACCAGACAAGACCGCTGGTCCCCGTTCCGGTGTGGGCGACTGGCTCTGGGCCCGAAGCTCATCGATCTCGTCGATTCGCTGCCGGCAAAGAGCGCCCCGCATGTGCGAGGCGCTCACCTGCTGCTTCGCCGTATTCAAAGCTAGTCGACGTACGGTCCGTTGTAGATCGGCTTCTCTCGCCTCAAGAGGCGTCGCCGGTTCACGCGCGCGGGATCGCCGAATTTTTCGTTTCGAAGCTGGACGATCAGGAGCTCGCCGTTCTGAAGAGCGCCCTGGACAAGGTCACGCTGGACTGCGGCTTCGGCTAACCGCCGCTGACGATCAGCACGACGTTGCCCGTCTTCTGTTTCGTTTCCACGTAGCGGGTCGCCTCGACCACCTGCTCCAGACGGTAGGTCCGGTCGATCACCGCCCGATACTTCCCGGCCTCGATGAGACCCTTCAGGAACAGGACGTTCTCCTTCGTGTAGCGCGGTGGTATTGGAAACAGAACTTTCTTGTCTCCGATCCGCGCGGTCCACAGCGCCAGGAAGAGATTCCGGAACCCATCGGTCGCCACGTACGCTCCGCCTGGCTCGAGTGATCTTTGGCACCGGCTGAACGAGTGCATGCCCACCGCGTCGAAGATGACGTCGTAGGTTTCGCCTTTCTTCGTGAAATCTTCCTTGGTGTAATCGATCACCCGGTCGGCTCCGAGAGACCGCACGAGCTCGACGTTCTTGGTGTTGCACACCGCGGTGACGTCGGCTTCGAAGTAATGGGCGAGCTGCACGCCGGCGGTGCCGATTGATCCTGATGCGCCGTAGATGAGGATCCTCTGCCCCTTCCCGACATCTGCCGCTTTCAGGCACATCAGAGCCAGGATCACTCCGTCGGTGACCGCCGCGGCCTCCTCGTAGCTCATGTTGGCCGGCTTGTGCGCCAGTGGGGAGCTCTCGGGTAGGCAGATGAACTCGGCGTGTGTCCCGAATCTGAACGCGCTCGTGCTGCCGAAAACAGGGTCGCCGACGGCGAACTGGGTGACTCCTGCGCCGACGGCTTCGACAGTCCCCGCCAGCTCGGTCCCGATGATCCGCTGTTTCGGCCGGCGGAGGCCGGTGAAGAAGCGGGCGATGAACGGCTTGCCGGAACGAAGCCCTGTATCTGTCCGGGTGACCGTCGTGGCGTGGATCTTGATGAGCACTTCGTCGTCCTTGGGGACGGGTCGCTCAACCTCTTCCAGTCGTTGAACCTCGGGCGGGCCGTACCTGTCGAACACAACCGCTCTCATCGGTTCAACCGATTCGCCGGGCCGCCGACGCAGCGCCAAGCCAGGTGTGCGGATTGCCGAGCCAGCACCAGCCGAGGCGGGGCGCTCCCTTGCTCACCCAGATTCCCGTGACGCGCCTGTCGCCGGCGGTGGAACCGAGCATTTCGAAGCAGTTACGTGTGCGAAGCCACTCGGGGTGGTGCGTGACCACTGCCAGGCCCTCTTCGAGGGTCAGAGGCGTGCGTCCTGCAGCAAGGATCTGGGGCAGTGCATCGTCGGGACGGACGTTCAGCGTCTTCTCGCCGGTGTCGACGTCTGTGATCAGGTATGCCGCCAGGTCAGGCACGCTCAGATCAGCGGTGGGCTTGAATCCGAGGATTTCGTCGACTGCCATCGTCGTAAAGCCACGCTTGTCATTGAGCGCGGTCAGCTCAATCAACTGTGCGACGGGGACCAGAGTCCCTGTCACGACCAGGATTGACGGCGTCTGCGGGATTCGCGACTCAAGCGGGGCGATGATCGCGCGGAACGCCTCATCTGTGAGGCCGGCGAGGGCCGGGTAGCCCTTCTGAACGAGCAGATCGGTCTGCCTCTGAAGCTCGGTCAGCGGCTCGGTGGCCAACTGGTTCATCCCGATGGTGATACCCCAGGGTTCGAAGTTCGAATCCCTTGCCGTCTTAGGATGACCTGAAGTGAGGACGCTGCTAACGACCGCAGGTCAGGTTGACTCGACCGAGATCGCGTCGATCACCCGGTGTTTTGCCGATGCGCACACCGAAGGCTTGTGGCTGGACATCGAGCGCCCCGACGCCGACGATTTCAAGCTTCTCGAAGAGACGTTCAAGTTCCATCCGCTGACGATCGAGGATATTCAGCACCAGAACCAGCGGCCCAAGATCGATGAGTACCCGGACTACAACTTCGCAGTCATCTTTCAGGCCGATTGGCTCGGCGATGACGTCGCGTTTCGGGAGCATCATCTATACGTCGGGCCTCATTGGCTGATCAGCGTTCACCTCGAACCGTCGTCTGTGCTAGCCGAGCTGAAGGACCGCCTCGCCAAGAGTCCAGAGCTGACCAAGGGGCAGCCGGCATTCCTGACTTATTTCGTGATCGACGCGTTGGTCGATGCCACGTTTCCGGCGCTGGAGCAAGTCGACGACACTGTCGAGCAGATCGAGAGTGAGATCGTCGCGAAGGCGAGGCCCGAGTCGCTCCGCCGTATTTACCATTTGAAACACTCGGTGACAGAGCTCCGCAGGTTTCTGGGCGCTCAGCGTGATGTGTTCCAGCGCCTGACCACACACGGCATCCACCTTCAGCAGCAGGACATGACGCTGTATTACCGAGACGTTTACGACCACATCGTCCGCCAGTACGAAACCGTGGATTCTCTTCGGGACTTGCTGACCAGCGCGATGGATGTCTACCTGTCGACCGTTTCGAACCGCCTTAACGAGACGACCAAAGCGCTGACGGTCATCGCGAGCCTGTTCTTGCCGCTGAGCTTCTTGACCGGCTTCTTCGGCATGAACTTCGCGTACCTCGTGACTGTCCTGGAGACCCCCTACTGGGCCTTTGCCGTGGGCGTCGGCACGATGCTCATCGCCACGGGGATCCAGCTCTACTTCTTCCGGCGCAGGGGCTGGATCTGAGTAATCGAAAAGAACCGCCCTGGGTTTCTTCAAGAGCACGTGGAGCTCGATCGCGTGATCGAAGCTTGACTCTCAGAGTACTCTGTGCTACAAAGTGATCTGAGCAACGGAGTAGGATGATTCTACTCGAGCTCAGAAGGAGTTCACATGGAGCAATCACAGGCAAAAGCCCTATTGAACGCGACCGAAGGCGCGCGCACACGGACCCGTTCGGTGCTCAGCGCGAACTGGTTCCCAATGATTTTGTTTGGAGTGTTGGCCCTCGTTTCCATTCCTGTGGCCGAGTTCTGGTCGTGGACGGCTGTGGCGGCCCTCTGGCTGGTCGGTGCACCACTTGGCACTCTGGCCACCGCCTTGTGGTACCGGAGTCGCGCGACCGAGATTGGCCTCTCCGCGAATCCGTGGCCGTACGTGATCACGGCGGTCGCGATAGTGGTTGGCTGCACCGCAACCGGCATGGCTGGACGAGGCGGCGCGGTCAGCTACGCCGGTCCACTGTTGGTGATCGGGCTGGGGTATCTCGTCTTCGGACGCCTGGATCGAAGTCTCTTGGTCGCGGCGTTCGGCGCGGCGATGGCGATCGTCGCGATCATCGTCTTCGTTCTCAAACCTCAACACGTATACACGCTGACGATGCTGCCCTTCGGCGCAGGCTCAGCGCTGCTGGGCTTGTGGAATCTGCGGCAAGCCAGGCGGATAGATTGATGCCGGAGACTGAGCTTCACCCCACTGCGGAGCTCGATGAGACGGTCCACCAACGGGTGCGACTCGGCATCCTTGCCATCTTGTCGGAGGCGGATAGGGCGACATTCACCTATCTGCGGGAAGCGCTCGACGTGACGGACGGCAACCTCTCAGCTCATGTCGGAGTTCTGGCCAAGGCGGGACTGGTGAGGATCGACAAAGGGTTCGTCGACAATCGACCGCGTACATGGGTGCGCGCAACTGCTAAAGGCCGATCCACCTTCCAGGCGGAGATCTCAGCGCTGAGCAAGCTGGTCGGGCGTTACCGGGGCGACATCGCCGGCTCTCGCCGAGCCTAGTCGCCGGCGTTCAAACGCCGATGTATGAACGCGCGGGCAAGCCTCGAATTCCAGTCCGGATTCGGAACAGTGCCCCTGCGAGAGGTTGGGCGCGCCGATCGGTGTCGGACAGGCCCTGCGACGCGGACGTGACGTACAGCTCGTCGAGCTCGGCTCCTCCGAACGCGCAGCTCGTCGGCTTGCTGACCGGCAGCTTGATCACCTGGTCGAGCCGGCCGTCGAGATATCGGTGAACTGCGCCGCCGCCCCAGAGGGCGACCCAGATCCCACCATCGGCATCAATCGTTAGTCCATCCGGCGTCCCGGTCTCACGCGGAATCTGGATTGCAATCCGGCGATTTGCGATCTCACCCGTGGCCGGTTCGAAGTCGAACACGTCGATCCGATGCAATGGCGAGTCGATGTAATACATCGCGGTGCCGTCAATGCTCCAGTCGAGTCCGTTGGAGATCGTGACGCCGTCGATCACGCGGGTCGGGCGTCCTTCCGCGTCGAGGCGGTAGAGCGCGGCCGCGCCGGCCGCTTGGTCATATGCCATCGTGCCGGCCCAGAAGCGACCCGCCGGATCGCACTTGCCATCGTTGAACCGCAGGCCAGGTCGAGCCTCGGGGACAGTGGCGATCCGCCGAGCTGGACCGTCGCCCATCACCCAGAAGCCATCCTGCAGCGCGGCGACGAAGCCTCCCTTCGCGCGTGGCGCGATCGCTCCGACCTGAAGTGGCGTCTCGATCGACTCGGTTGCGCCTGTCACCGAATCCGTGAGGTGGATGCGCCGGCCGAGGATGTCGACCCACGCGATCCGGCCCGATCGCGCGTCCCAGATCGGCCCTTCCCCCAGCTCCGCGCCGGCAGCCACAACGGTTTCGACAGCCGCTATGCGATCGCTAACGGTTACAGTCCCACCCTCAACAGGATCATGCACGTGAAGGCGCCCACCAGGCAGGCCTCGCCCAATCCTGGCCTGCTCAATCCGAGCCACTTCAGGGGTGGCGGCGCCGCCGGCCCGCTGACGATCGCTATGACCACCAGGACGAAGGCGATCGAGACCGTGATGCCGTAGGACGTGGTCGCAAGGTCCGAGAACTTCCGAATCGGACCGAAGACCGTACCCAACAAGACGCCGGTCACGACGCCCGTCAGGATCGCGACCGGGTACACCACAAAGAGCCTCGGTACTAGCGGACGAGTCAGGGGATTCGCCTCCATCACCGCTTGCACTTTCGCCTGGCCGCCAAGCACTGTCCCAAATATCGCCGACCCGAGCCAGAAGGTCATGCAGAACACGTGGACCCAGAGCACTCCGACAAAGAACCACGGCAAGTCAGCTGGCCTCGGCGGTCTTCGAGCTGCCATACCGTTGCCGGAGCCAGCGCCCGGCGTCACCGATGACCGGTTTGCCGTGTCCGACCACGAAGCTGTCCACGTCGAGCGCGGCCAGACGCCGCTTCGACCGCTCAGCCTCCGCCCCGTCCTCGTAACCGAACTGGTGCCCGCCGAAGCCCGGTGCAGTGCACAGAGCATCGCCGGCGATGAGAACTCGACCCCAAAGCAGCGCGACCTGACCGGCCGAGGCCCCCGGCACGCAAATGATCGTCAGACCCCCGGGAAGCTCCTCGCCATCGTGCAATTCATGCTCGACCGGCACGGGCGGGAGGCCCCCCATCCGAAACATTCCCTTGAGTACGGGATAGAGCAACCCAGGAAGGCCCGGCGCCGGCCGGGACTCGCGAATCGGGCGGCCGTTGCGGACGATGTCGGCGTCGAGGGGATGCATCCACGCTTCCGCGCCGGTTGCCGCCTTGACTTCGGCCAGCCCGCCGAAATGATCGGCGTGCGCATGCGTGACGATGATCCGGGTGATGTCGGATGGCTGGCGGCCGAGCTCGACAAGCGCCTCCAGGATCCGTTTGCCGTCGCCCTCCATTCCGCAGTCGACAAGCGTGAGCTCAGACCCGATTTCGATCAGATAGGCGGAGCTCGCCCTCAGCTTCACTTGATGCAATCCCGGCAGCAGTGTGGTCGCCCGCCCCATATCTGTCTCCTTCGCTAGTGATAGTCGCTAGTGGTGGCCAATAGTAGACTATGGGGCGATGGCGGAAGTCAAGGCCTTCAGCCCGCGAACAGCGCGGCGCGAACGCGCAAGAGCCACCCGCAGCCGGATGCTGGCGGCCGCCTTCGAGCTGTTCGTCCGGCAGGGTTATGCGCCGACAACCATGGGCCAGATCGCGGCGGCGGCAGGGGTCGCAGTCCAAACTGTGCATTTCACTTTCCACACCAAGGCGGAGCTCTTGCAAGAAGTCTTGACGAAGTACGCCGCCGGCGAGGAAGACCCAGATCCCGTGATGGAGCGGCCGTGGATGAAAGAAGCATTGGCCACCCCAAACCCGTACCGGCAGCTCGCGCTCGTTACAGACCATGGAATCGACATCTATAAGCGGATGGCTCCCCTCACGCCGGCACTGCAGGCTGCGGCTTCCGTCGACGGCCAGGTCGCCGCGTTGATGGCGTCAATCGCGGCCGCTCGCCGGTCTGGTATGGAAGCAGCAATCGAGGCCCTAGCGCGCAAGGGCTCGCTGAGAGAGGGACTCGACGTCAAACACGCGACGGACTTGATGGTGGTCCTCAACAGCCACGAGACATTTCTCGGCCTGGCAGTCGGTGCCGGCTGGTCGGTTGAGCAGTTCAAAGCGTGGCTGTATCTCACGCTGTGTGAGCAACTGCTAGCGCCCGCCACGGCGGCGGATCTTGTCGCGGCCACGGCGGGTCTTTCCTACCATGAGCAGCTATCGCGCACTGAGAAAAGTTAGGAGGCGGTTTTAGAACTGCCCCTATCCAACGGGGGCTTGACATTGACCTTGGGTCAAGGTGCGAGCCTTTGGCCCATGAGCGCATCGACCAACCCCGCGACACGCACCGCGGTTTCTGTCACCGGCTTGCGTAAGGCGTACGGGGAGAAGGTCGTCCTCGACGGCGTCGACCTCACCATCGACGAAGGCGAGGTCTTCGCATTGCTCGGGCCGAACGGGGCCGGCAAGACCACGATCGTACGCATACTCTCCACCCTGATCTCGGCGTACGCCGGCGCGGCCGCCGTCATGGGGTATGACCTGCGCGGCGAAGCCGGCGCCGTGCGTGGGGTGATCGGAGTCACCGGGCAGTTTTCCGCGGTCGACGACCTGCTCACCGGAGAAGAGAACCTGCTCCTCATGGGACGCCTGCTTCATCTGCCGCTGACCGCGCGGAGGGCGCGCACCTCCGAATTGCTGGAACGCTTCGACCTCGTCGAGGCGGGGCGCCAGACGCCGGCCACCTACTCCGGCGGAATGAAGCGGCGCCTCGACATCGCGATGACCCTGATGGGGCGGCCCCGGCTCATTTTCCTCGATGAGCCGACCACCGGCCTGGACCCGCGGAGCCGCCAAACCATGTGGCAGATCATCCGCGAGCTTGCACGCGACGGCGTCACTATCTTGCTGACCACCCAGTACCTCGAGGAGGCCGACCACCTCGCCGACCGCATCGCCGTGCTGGACCACGGCCGCATCGTCGCCCAGGGCACGCCGAAGGAGCTGAAACGGCGCATCCCTGGCGCGCACATCCGGCTGCGCTTCGCCGGCTCTGCCTCGCTCGCCGAGGCTGCGCGAGCCCTACCCGAAGGCACGCGCGACGACGAGGAGCTGGTCTTGCGGGTGCCGAACGAACGTGGCATCCGATCGCTGCGCGAGGTGCTCGCCCGCCTCGGCGACGACGTGGCTGTGGAGGACCTCTCCATCCACACACCGGACCTCGACGACGTGTTCTTTGCCGTGACCGGCACTGCTTCTCAGGAGAAGAACCAATGAGCGCCGTGACCATCGCCGCCCAGGACTCCGCCACCATGCTTTGGCGGGAAATCAAGCACAGCATCCGGCTCCTCCGCTTGCTGATCGTGAGCGTGATACTCGTGCCGGTCGTAATGCTGTTGTTGTTCGACTACATCCTCGGTGGGACGCTCGGCCACGGGCTCGGTGACGTGGCGCGAGGAGCACCGTATATCGACTATCTCGTGCCCGGCATCCTCGTGATGACGGTCGCGGGGGGCTGCGGGCCCACTGCGATCAACGTATTCATGGACATGACCGGTGGCTTTGTCGACCGGATCCGCACGATGGCGGTCACTCGCGGTGCGCTGCTGGCCGGACATGTCGGCGTCAGCGTCCTCCGCATGCTTGTCGCCACCGCCGCTGTCACCGGGGTGGCACTATTGCTCGGATTCCGGCCGAAGGCATCGCTTGCGGACTGGTTCGCTGTCGTCGGAATCGTCGCAGCGTTCTCATTTGGCCTGGCCTGGCTGTCTGCGGCCATCGGCCTCGTCACGAAGAGCGTCGCTGGCGCGAACGGATCGACCCTGCCCCTGTCGTTTGTGCTTCCATTCCTGTCCAGCACTTTCGTGCCGGCCGAATCGATGCCTGCCGGCGTGCGATGGTTCGCCGCGAACCAGCCGTTCACCGCGGTGGTGGACAGCCTGCGCGCGCTGCTGATGGGCGTGCCGGCCGGCAACACCCCTTATGTGGCTCTCGCCTGGTGCGGGGCGATCGCGCTGGTCTCATACCTGTGGGCCCAGGCCGCGTTCCGCCGAGGTACCCGGTGACATGATCCGAAGCGAATGATCACCATCGGCCAGCTCGCTGCCTATGCGGGCGTGACGATTAAGGCAGTCCGCCACTACCACAAGCGCGGACTGCTCGAGGAGCCGCCACGTGACTCATCGGGCTACCGGCGGTACTCCGCCCGGCATGCCATCGACCTCGTCAAGATCAAGACGCTCGCCGAGGCCGGCGTGCCTCTCGCCCGCATCAAGGAGCTCTTCACGGCCGAGCCCGATCAGTTCGGCGCCGCGATGGCCGAGATCGACCGCAACCTACAGGAGCGGGCCAGAGAGCTCCGTCGCACTCGCGAGCGAATCGCGCGGCTCAGCGCCGGCGACCGGCTCTTCGTCTCCGCGGACGTCGCCGACTACCTCGACCGGCTGCTCGTACTTGGCGTAAGCCGGCGCGGCGTGCAGACGGAGCGCGACGGCTGGATCCTGCTGCAGTCGGCCTCGCCGATAGCGGCCGCCATCTGGTTTGCCGACAAGCTCGCCGCGATTGACGATCCGGAATTCGTTGCCATCTACCTCGAATACGACTCGGCGTTCGACTGGCCGGCGGACGACCCTCGCCTCGATGCCCTGGCCGAACGCTCCGAGCGGTGGCTCGTCACGCAAGGCGATGGGCTCACGAGCGCAAGGCAGCCGGCCGCGGACCCGGGCCTCGTCCAGTTGATCGCAACTTCGACCGGGTCCTCGTCTCCGGCGTGGGACCGGCTGAAGGAGATCGCCAAGGAGCGCATGGTGCACCAGACCCGCCTTGATGGCTGATCGCAACCTGCGGTTTCCGCGCGGAAAGAACTACCTGGAGTAAGCGCGCCTCGCCCATTCCACGAATTTGGCGCCGAATTCGTCAATGGCTGGCGGGGTTACACGAATTTGGCGCCAGAATCGGCGAATTCCTTCGCTACTCCTGCGGCCCCATGGCAAACCTGACACCGTGGGCTGCCACCAGCCCCGGAACGCTGTTCAGGTCGACCTCAGTTCCGTACTCGGCTGCGAGCGTCGCCATCCTGGCCGGATCAAGCTCGCCGCGAGCAGCCAGATCGGTGACCTTGTCGAAGAACTTCTCGAAGCCGGCAGGCGAGATGATCTCGAGAATGCGCGCAGGCGTGTCGCCTGCATTCCAAAACGTGTGCCACTGGCCGCGCGGCTTGAAGATCAGGTCGCCCACCTCGCCATAGACGATCTCGCCGCCCAGGTCGGCGCCGACTCGTCCCTCGAGGATAAAGCTGTACTCATCCTCGCGACTGTGCCGGTGCAGCGGTGCCGCCAATGCGCGTGGCTCCATCGGGTGTTCAACAAGCGAGAAACCCCCGCCCGACTCAGCGCCATCGACCATGAACCTAACGCCGATCCCTCCCAATTTTCCAAGCTTTCCGCCTTGAGGACCCACGATCCGAGCTACCGTCGTCGCCATTTCCAGGCTCCTTTTCAATAAACGTGGCGTTCAGTGATATGCAGCGTATACGATGGATGAACGCCGTGTCAAGCCAAATCCGGAAATACGAGCTGAAGGCCCGGGCAGAGAAGCAGGCTGAGACGCGCCGGCGAATAGTGGAAGCGACATTAGGCCTCCACCAGGAGGTGGGGCCGGCACGGACGACGGTGGCCGAGATTGCACGCCGTGCCGGCGTCCAGCGGCTCACCGTTTACAACAACTTCCCGAACGAAACCGAACTTTTCGATGCGTGTGGACAACATGCGATGGAAATTAATCCACCGCCAGATCCATCGGCGGCGCTCGCGATCGACGATCCGGTCGAACGTCTGCGCGCGGTCCTGGGACCTCTCTACCGCTGGTACAGGAAGAATGCCCAAGCAACTGAGAACCTGCAGAGGGATCGATTGGTCTTGCCGGCTCTGGACTCGGTGATGAAAATTCGAATGGACAGTTCCCTGAGCAGTCTCACCGACGTCCTCGCCAACGGATTCGCAGCCAAGGGACACGCGGCAAAGGGTGTGCGCGCAGCGGTCGCGCTATCCCTCGACTTCTGGACGTGGCGGCGTTTGGCCGGTGAAGGGATGTCAGATGAGGATGCGGCCACGCTGATGGTGGGTGCGGTGAAAGCGGCCGCCAAAGACTAGGAATTGGGGCGTCTCAGCCAAAGGCGCGGTCGAGGATCACCTTTTTCAGCGTGCTCTCGAGTACGGCGAGCTCCTGGTCGTCCAGCTTCGCCATGAACAGCTCGGCGACCGTGCGTAAATGGACCGGCACGGTCTCCGTGACGCGGGCCAGGCCGGCCTCAGTCAATGTGACCACGACACCACGCGCATCGCCGTCGGCGGTGGTCCGACCGACCAGTCCCTCTGCCACCAGCCGGTCGACGCGGCGAGTCAGGCCAGACCGTGACGAGAACGCACGAGCAGCGAGGTCCGTCATCCGCAACCGACCACCGGCCTGCGCCAGTTGCGAGATCACGTCGAAGTCGTTCAAGTCCAGGCCGGTCTTGTTCACGAGATCGGTCTGGAGCTGACGCATCAGCGTCGCGTGAGCCTCGAGCAGCGCCCCCCATGCCCCCAGGCCGCGCCTGCCGGGAACGGACTCGTCGATAAGCCGGCCCATGTGAGCCGCCAGGTCCTGCTTCGTTGGTACGTGCATATGCAATAAATTATCGGCCGGAGGTATTTGTAACTGCAAATAGTATGACCCAGTCGAAGGAGGAATCAAAGATGGGCAGCGCCCTGGACATCGAGTTCGGATTGGACTCGTTCGTTCCGCTCAGCCTCGACGAAGGGGGTCACGAGCTGAGCGGCGATGTCGTCATTCGCAACACGGTCGAGGAGGCGGTGCTCGCGGATGCCGTCGGGATCGATTCGTTCAACATCGCCGAGCACTACCGCAGCGACATGATGGACTCCGCCGCGAGCATCATCCTGGCCACGATCGCCGGCCGGACCAAACGCATCCGGCTGGGCACAGCCGTCACCGTCTTGAGCACGCAGGACCCGGTTCGGGTGTACACCCAGTTCGCCACCCTCGATGCGGTCTCGAACGGCCGAGCACAGCTGATCGCAGGACGCGGGTCGCTGGTTGAGTCGTTCCCGCTCTTCGGATACGACCTCAACGACTACGAGGAGATCTTTGAAGAGAAGCTCGACCTTCTCATGCGCCTGCTACGGGACCAGCCGGTCACCTGGTCGGGCAAGTTCCGCTCCCCACTCACCAACCAGTACCTGAGTCCTCCTCTCCCGGAGGGGCACCTGCCGGTATGGGTTGGCGTTGGCGGCAATCCCCAGTCCGTGATCCGGGCCGCGCGCTACGGCCTCCCCTTGATGCTGGCCGTCATCG
>Ga0209011_1000642_pt1 | contig 12906 bp, 12 predicted proteins | sample BlaSpr_A8_OM1_M3_FD_187986 | JGI IMG/M metagenome (GOLD analysis project Ga0209011, IMG submission 187986) | Forest soil microbial communities from Thunder Bay, Ontario, Canada - Black Spruce, Ontario site 2_A8_OM1_M3 (SPAdes) (version 2) | ecosystem: Environmental > Terrestrial > Soil > Boreal... | reverse complement strand
CAGTGCTGGAGACCCAGACGTCTTGCGTCGCGAGCATAGAAACAGACTACCAAACATCCGTTCGCTTGTCAACCTTTTTTATGCGTCAATTTCGACTCCCATGCCCCGCCGCGACACCCTCTTCACAGTCCGTCACCACCATCTCCTTCTCCGTGCGACTCTTCCGTAATACCTGTCCTCTATCCACGCAATCGGCGGCACCAGGTAGAGCGATCCGACGAGCCGCCAACCGCCGCCCAGCTCCCTCAACACGCGGTTGATCCCCGCCGCCCCCTCAAACCGCCCGCCACCACTCTCGACCGCCCACGACGCTCGATCGACCTCCCCGCGGGACATGCCCAGCGACTCGATCAGCCCCGGTTCCTGGTTCGGCCGCGCCGTCACCCTCCCGTCCCGATCGTGCCGTTCCACCCACCGGGCCAGCCGGGTGCAGAAACCACATTCCCCGTCGTAGACAAGCGTCAGCCGGCCGTCTGCCACTGCCCGAAACTACACTGCTAGGGGGTGATGGCGGGGATGGAGCTTCCTGAGCGCTACAACGTCGGCGCGGACCTCCTCGAGCGCAACCTCAACGCCGGTCGCGCGAACAAGCGGGCTATCGCATCGGCTGCCCAGGACCTTACCTACGGAGAGCTGTTCGAGCTCGCCTGCGGAGCGGCGCAGGCTCTGCGCGACCTTGGCGTGAGGCGCGAGGAGCGCGTGCTGATCGCCGGCTACGACGGTCCAGGCTGGATCGCCGCCTTTCTCGGCGCGATCCGCATCGGCGCCATCCCCGTGCCCGTCAACCCTTTGCTGCAGCGCAGCGAGGACTACGACCATTTCATCGACGACTCGATGGCGCGCGCTGTCGTCGTCGATGCGAACACTGAGGAAAAGCTGAAGCCCGCGGTGGCGCGGGCTGCCGGCGCGCCTCGCATGCTGCGCACCGATCAGATCTCGCCCGGCCCCGAGGTTGCGGTCGCGCCCACTCGCAAGGACGACATGGCGTTCTGGCTTTACAGCTCCGGCTCAACCGGCAAGCCGAAAGCTGTCGTGCATCTGCAGCACGACATCCCGTACACGTGTGTGACTTACGGCCAGCAGGTCCTCGGTATCACGGAAAGCGACATCACTTTTTCCACCACAGGCCTCTTCCACGCGTATGGATTCGGCAACAACCTCACCATTCCTTATTGGGTCGGCGCTTCGACAGTGCTGCACGCCGGCCGCTCCACACCGGCGACCACTCTCGACACCATCGAGAAGCGACGTCCGACGCTCTTCTTCTCAGCGCCGACGTTGTACAACGCGATCCTGAACTTCGAAGGCGCCAAAGACCGCGACCTCTCTTCGATCCGGCACTGCGTCGCCGCCGCCGAGGCCCTGCCCGCCGAGGTGTGGCGGCGCTGGAAGGACGCGTTCGGCCTGACGATCCTTGACGGCGTCGGCTCGACCGAGATGCTGCACATCTACTGCTCGAACCGTCTCGACGATGTGAGGCCAGGTTCCAGCGGCAAGCCAGTCCCCGGTTATGAGCTGAAGATCCTCGACGAGGAGGGCCGCCCGCTGCCCGCAGGCGAGGCAGGTGACCTTTACGTGAAAGGCGACAGCGCCCTGGCGTTGTACTGGGCGCAGCACGAGAAGACGAAGCGGTCCATCCACGGCGAATGGTTTTTCACGGGAGACCGTTATCGCATGGATGAGGACGGCTTCTACTGGCACGAGGGGCGCTCCGACGACATGATCAAAGTGAGCGGGCTGTGGGTTTCGCCGATCGAGATCGAGTCCGTGCTGATGGAACATGTGGCGGTCGCCGAGAGCGCGGTGGTCGGGATCGATGTCGATGGCTTCATGAAGATCAAGGCATTCGTTATCACCAAGGGAGACGTAAGGACTGATGATTCACTCGTGGCTGAGCTCCAGGAGCATTGCAAGACGCGCCTGCAGCGTTTCCAGTTCCCGCATTTGATCGAGTTCGTGCCGGAGCTGCCCAAGACCGTGACCGGCAAGATCCAACGCTTCAAGCTTCGTCAACCCGCTAAAGAACCGGCGTCCGCCTAGTGTCGAAGCACATCGCGGTCCTACCCTGCGATGGCGCAGGCAAGGAGGTCGTGCCCGAAGCCATCAAGGTGCTCACGGCGGCCGGCGCCAACTATGAGTTCGAAGAGTTCGACATCAATGCGGATGCATACCTGCGGACGAAGGTCGCCATACCCGCCGAGGTGTGGTCGCAACTCGAGAAGGCCGACGCGATCCTGTTCGGAGCTGTCGGCGATCCACGAGTGTCGGAGTCGGAGTATCTGGCGGGCGTGCTCCTAAGGCTGCGCTTCGAGCTCGACCTGTACGTCAACCTGCGTCCGGCCAAGCTCTACGACGACCGCCTTTCACCACTGCGCCGGGAGGACCGGAGGGCGGTGGACCTGTTGGTAGTTCGCGAAAACACGGAAGGCCTCTACGTCGGGATGGGAGGGCGCTTCAAGAAGGGGACCGAGCACGAGCTCGCAATTCAGGAGGACGTCAACACCTACACAGGCGTGACCCGGATCATCGAGTACGCATTCCAGGCCGCCCGCAAAGAGGTGGTGATGGTCGACAAATCCAACGCCATGACCTACGCGGGCGCGCTCTGGCAGGAGCGATGGAAAGAGGTCGCTGCCCAGCATCCGAAGATCAAGACGCGCCATCTGTACGTCGATGCCGCGGCGATGCAGCTGGTGAAGGACCCCACCCAGTTCGACGTGATAGTCACAGGCAACCTCTTCGGCGACATCCTTTCGGACCTGACCGCGGAGCTCATCGGCGGCATGGGCATCGCACCTTCGGGAAACATCAATCCGCAGACCAAACGAGGCCTGTTCGAGCCCGTGCACGGAACGGCGCCGGACATCGCAGGTCGTGCTCTCGTCAATCCGATCGGGGCCATTCTCAGCGCATCTATGATGGTTAGACACCTGGGTCAAACCGAAATGGCAGAAGCGATCGAGGGTGCGGTCAAATCGGCAATCCGCGCGGGAGAGTGCACGCGTGATCTCGGCGGCAACCTGTCGACGGATGAATGCGGCGACGCCATCGCGCGAAGGCTGAAGGACTAGCTCCGATGGGCATGACGATGACCGAGAAGATCCTGGCTCGCGGGGCCGGGCGCGCCGGCGTTCGCCCTGGTGATCTGGTGCTGGCGAAGGTGGACTTCGCGATGGGCCACGACCTCACCATCCCGCCCGCCGGCAAGATCATGCGCGAGCAGATGGGCGCGGAAAAGATCTGGGACCCGGAGCGTGTGGCTGTCACGCAGGACCACTTCCAGCCGGCTAAAGACGCCGCCAGCGCGACGCTCGGACGTCTGACACGCGAGTTCTCACATGACATGGGCATCAAGTGGTACTTCGAGGTCGGGCAGGGCGGCATCTGCCACACCGTGCTGCCCGAGCACGGTCTCGTCCTTCCTGGGGAGCTCATCGTCGGCGCCGATTCGCACAGCTGCACGTATGGAGCGCTCAACAACTTCGCGACTGGAATCGGCTCGACCGATCTCGCGTGCGTATTCGCCCTTGGTGAGCTCTGGTTCCGCGTGCCGGAGACGCTCAAGTTCGTTTATCACAACCGCCTCAAGGAGTGGGTGGAGGCCAAAGACCTCATCCTTTACGTGATCGGTCAGATCGGCGTAGACGGCGCTCGGTCGAAGGCGATGGAGCACACCGGCGAGGCGCTGCGCCATATCGACATGGAAGCCCGCCTGACCATGACCAATATGGCGATCGAGGCCGGCGCTAAGAACGGGATCATGGAATTCGACGACGTCACCAAGCAATACCTCGACGGACGCGCGAAGCGGCCTTACACGCCGGTCAGCTCAGATCCTGATGCCGAGTACGAGAAGGTCTTCGAGTTCGACGCCGAGAAGGTCGAGCTCGGCGTGGCCAGGCCGATGTCGCCCGACAACTACTCGCCGCTGTCCGATGTCGCCGGGACCCGCCTCGACCAGGTGTTCATCGGCTCGTGCACAAACTCCCGGATCACCGACCTGCGACGGGCCGCGGCAGTGCTGGATGGCCACAAGGTGGCGCCGGGCGTCCGCCTCATCATCACGCCGTCGTCGCACCAGGTCGCGATCCAGGCCGAGAAGGAGGGTCTGATCGGGATCTTTCTTGCTGCGGGTGCAGCCTGGACCACCGCGACGTGCGGCGCGTGCCTTGGCGGGCACATGGGTGTCCTGGGCGAGGGGGAGGTGTGCTTGAGCACGACCAACCGCAACTTTCCCGGCCGCATGGGCCACCCGAAGGCGCTCGTGTATCTGTCCAACCCGGCGGTGGCGGCGGCGAGCGCTGTGACGGGAGTGATCACGCACCCCAAAGAGGTGCTGAAGAAGATGCCCGCGGGGATCGCGTGAACAAGCTTGAGCCCCTCACCCTAGCCCTCCCCATTGAAGGTGCGCCCTGCGCGCGCCCGGCACCGAGGGGGGGAGGGTACCTATGACATTTCCCAAGGTGATCCGCGGCAAGGCGTGGAAGTTCGGCGCGAACATCGACACCGACCAGATCATCCCGGCCAAGTACGCGATCTACTCGCTCGATGAAAAGGAGCTCGGGAAGCACGCGATGGAGGGCGTTCCAGGCCGCGAAGGCTGGGCCGCCGGAGTGATGGCGGGCGACATCATGGTGGCCGGCTCGAACTTCGGCTGCGGTTCTTCTCGAGAGATCGCACCGGTGGCGATTCGCGGCGCGGGCATCTCCCTCGTCATCGCGGATTCCTACGCGCGCATCTTCTTTCGCAACGCGATCAACATGGGCTACCCGATCCTTCAGTCTCCGCAAGCGGCCGAGGCGGTCGCAGAGGGTGACGAGCTCGAGGTCGACCTCGAAGAGGGGATCGTGCGCAATTTCACCAAGGGCGATGAGTACCGGTGCGAGGCCTTCCCCCAATTCATGAACGAGCTGCTGCACATGGGTGGGCTCGTTCCCTGGGTTCGCAAGCGATTGGAAGAGCGGCGGGGAACATCTACTGCGCGGGCCTAAGCGAAGTAAATCTCCCCACCCGGCGCTTCGCGCCGACCTCCCCGCTAAGCGGGGAGGTGACCAGGGCCCGGTTGAGCTCCAGGAGCCGCTCGAGGAGCTCGCGCGCGATCCCACCCGATTCAGCCACGACCTGAAGTTCCCGCCGTCCGACAAGATTCGTGTCTACGACGACACGCTTCGCGATGGCGAGCAGATGCCCGGCGTGGCCATCACGCCGAAGGACAAGTACCAGCTTGCCCGGATGCTTTCGGAGATCGGCGTCCACATCATGGACGTGGGTTTCCCTTCGGTCTCGGAGGGTGAGCGCGAGACGCTCCGGCTGGTGCTCGAGGGGCGAAAGCGAGGCGAGCTGCGAGCTGACCTCGAGGTGGTCTGCATGATGCGCTCGACGAAGAAGGACATCGACGCAACGATGGGCGTCATCGACTCGCTCGGCTACAAGCGCGACGAGGTGACCTACTTCATTTTCACCTCGGCCTCTGACCTGCACGTCAAGTACAAGCTCGGCAAGACGCTCCTGCACCGCGACGGGATTCCGGATTCCGAGTGGCTCGAGCTGCCGGTTTCGTATTACCGCGAGGCAAACCTTCGCATGATGTGCGAGGCCATCAGCTACGCCCGCGCGCAAGGCGCGAAGTCGATCGAGTTTGGCGGTGAGGATGGCAGCCGCGCCGACGTCGACTACATCGCCGAGATCCACCGCGAAGGGCTCAAGGCGGGAGGGACGCGACCTTCGACTCCCGATACTGTCGGCTGCTATTCACCATTCGCGGTGCGCGAGTACATCCCCGCGATCAAGGCGGCGGCGCCGGATGCGCCGCTGGTCGTGCACTTTCACAACGATCTTGGGCTTGGAGCCTGGAACACGGTGATGGCACTCGGCTGTGGCGCCGAGGTCTTCACAACGAGCGTAAACGGGATTGGGGAGAGGACGGGAAACGCGCCCATGCACCAAGTGCTCCTCCAGCTTCGCTATCTCTTCGGCATCGAGATCCCGAACTTCAAGTACGAGAAGCTACGCGCGCTCGCACGTCACCTGGAAAAGGTCAGCGGCATTCCAGTGCAGCCCACAGAACCGGGCATCGGCCTCAACGTCTTCAGCCATGAGTCGGGAATCCATACCGCGGGCATGCTCATCCATCCGGCGATCTATCAATTCATGCCGCCGGAAGACCTGGGCGCTGAGATCTCATATGTCTACGGCAAGCATTCCGGCGCGCTCGCGATCGAACACGCCCTGCGGGGCGCAGCGATCGCGCCCGAGCCGGAGCTCGTGGCCTCGGTGTTGGCCGAGGTGAAGCGCATCAGGGAGGAGCGTGCGGAACGCGCTGACTTCTCAGATTTCCAGCGGCGGTATTACGATCACCTCAACCAGATGGGCCTTACAGCAGAGGACGTTGTGGACCTCGCGCGTGCCCTGACCAAAAAGAGCTGATGGCGACTACCACCCGGCACGAGACGGCGACGCGTGAGCGCTACCTCCAGATGCATCGCTGGATGTGCATGGCGAAGGCCCTGGACGACCGAATGCACATCCTGGTCAAGCAGGGCCGTGCCCCGTTCGTCGGGTCGAGCCGCGGGCATGAGGGCATCCAGGTCGCGTCGACCGCGGCCCTGAGACCTGACGACTGGCTCGTTCCGCACTATCGCGGCCTTGCCAACTCGATAGTCCGCGGCCTGACGATGAAGGAGTGGATGCTCGCGGTCTTCGCCAAGGCTGCTGATCCTCTTTCCGCCGGCCGCAACATCCCGGGGGGCTGTTACAGCTACCGGGCGCTCAAGATCGCACCGGTTTCGCAGGTGGTGGCCAGCTGGATTCCGAAAGCGTCGGGCATCGCCTATGCGGCCAAGCTCAGAGGCGATCGGTCGGTCACGCTTTGCACCTTCGGCGATGGGGCGACCAGCCAGGGAGACTTCCACGAGGGAGTCACGTTCGCTGCGGTGCACCGGCTGCCGGTCGTGTTCGTCTGCGAGAACAACAGCTACGCCATCTCGGTGCCCATCCGGCTGCAGATGGCGAACCCCAACGTTGCCGACCGCGCCGCGGGCTATGGGATCGCCGGCGCGACCGTCGACGGCACGGACGTGCCCGCTTGCTACGCAGTTTGCCGAGAGGCCGTGGAGCGGGCGCGCCGCGGAGAAGGCCCGACCCTGATCGATGCCAAGATCTGGCGGCTCAACTCCCACACGTCCGAGGACAACCACCTGAAGTACCGGACCAAAGAGGAGATCGTGGAGGCCTCCGAGCACGACCCGATCGCGCTCTACGTCGCCTGGCTTGTCGAGCGGGGCTGGATTGCGGCCGGCGACGCGGCGAAAGTGCAGGCGGAATGCGACAGGGAGGCGACAGAGGCGGCCGACTGGGCGGAACAGCAGCCCGACCCGCTCCCGGAAGACGCCCTGACCAACCTATTCGCCTGATCTCCGGATACAACCTGCGTATTCCGGGGCTAGACTTTGACGATCGACGTGGAACCAGAGCCGGAGCAGAAACCACAGGAATCCACGCCGCCCGAACCCCCGGTTACGGCGGTGCCGACGCGCGAGACGACCCCTGTCTGGGCCCAGACAGTGCCTGTGGCACCACCTCTTAGCGACAACGGCGAACAGTCCATCAACGACACCGCGTCCGAGGGCGAACCGCTGCCGGCCAAGCCGATGAGGGAGACGCGCCCGGATTGGACGAAGTCTGAGCCGCCTGCCGAGTCAGATGAGTCGAGCGATCCGAAGCAGGCCGTGCCGATGCAGAAGCCGGCGCCAACCTGGGCCCAGACCGTGCCCGCGCCGCCTGGCGAGACCATCGATGAGACGACGCCTGGCGCAACGACGTCCGCACCAGCGCCCAAGCCGACGTGGCCCCCCGCAGGGCGCGCGTCAGGAAGCGGACGGGGCCAGCGATCCGCATCCGAAGATGTGGCCCCGGCACCGAGCGCGATTCCGGAACCAACTGACATCTGGCCGCCAGATCCCCCGACCGAGCACACGATGCCTGCATGGCCGCCATCGTCGATCTACAGCGAAGAGCCGGCAGAGGCTTCGCCGACCCGGCAAGCCACACTGTTCCCGAGCTGGGACGACTCGCCACCGGAAGTGACCAAGCCGCCGGCTGAGCCAACGATCAGCGCGGTGACCGTGCCTCCCGCCGCGACAGTGCCGCCCGCACCGACAGTGCCGCCCGCCGCGACGGTAACGCCCGCCGCGACGGTGCCGCCCGCCGCGACGGTGCCGCCCGCCGCGACGGTGCCGCCAGCGCCGACGGTAACGCCCGCACCGACGGTGCCCCCCGCTGCGACAGCGCCGCCCACTGTTCCGGCGCCGTCCGCAACAGCGTCAGCGCCCCCAACCGCGGCTCCTCCGCAGCCGGCCCAAGACCCCTCGCAAGACCCTTCAGTGGACTGGCCTGACGCAGTGGCGGTGCCGTCGTGGGCGCCTCGAATTCACATCGGGGGTTCAACGCCGCCGTTGCAATCTGCGGTGTCACCGGCGCCCGCGCCGTCACCACAGCCCGCTCCACCGCAGCCAGCGGCGGCGAAGCCGGCCGCGACGCCGCCGCCCGCTCCCGCGCAATCCGCCCCGCCGCCACCGCCGGCCGCCCCGCCGCCACCGGCGTCCGCCGCGGCCGCTCCAACCAAGGGGTCGGGTTCTTGGGCCGTCGTGGAGCAGCAGCAAAAGGTCGATCCGGCCAAAGAGGTGCCCACCCCCGAAGACCGCTCCTATGCCGAGTGGTTCGCGTGGGCCAAGCGTGGCGGGGCGCCCGCGAGCGCGTGTCACGCCGCCGCCCAGGGTGCATTCGAGGCGCTTTCGAGTGGCAAGGACGTTGCCACGGCGGTCCAGTACGCGACAGTTGCGATGAGCCGCCCTCCGGTGCCTGTCTCATCGAGCCGGCAGACCTACTGCGCGTGGTTCTCGCTGTCGCATATCGACCTGAACTTCGACCAGCACAGGGCGCATGCGTTCGCGACCGCCGCGGTACGGGCACTAGACGCAGGCGCCGACGCGTCCAGCGCCCACGCTGCCGGCCTTGCCGCGGCCGGCATCCACTAACCAAGAGAACCGCCGCGGATCCTAGAGGCAGGCCGACTCGTGTCGGCGTCATTGCCGATACGCACTGCCCCGAGTTTCTCGAACGGTTGCCCGCGCGCGTCTTCGAAGTCTTCGATGGGGTCGACCTCATCCTTCACGCGGGTGACATCGACGGGGAAGAGACACTCGCCCAGCTTCGGCGGCTGGCGCCGGTCGAGGCAGTGCAGGGAGATCACGACAGTTCCCTCGGAGCGCTGCCGGTTTCGCGCGAGATCGTGATTGAAGGCAAGCGGATCGTGGTCGTGCACGGCAATCGAAGCCACTGGATCGAGGAACCGAACACGCTCGTGTGGACCTTGAGTCTTGGCTACTTCAGACCGCATCGAGGCTTGCCGCGAGCGCTGAGACGCCGGTTCCCCAACGCGGACGCGATTGTCTACGGCCACACGCACCGCGCCGGCGCCGAGACCATAGACGGCGTCCTTCTCTTCAATCCCGGCGGGGTGCATCAGTGGAATCCGGCCACCGTGACTCGACGCCTCAACGCGGGGCGTTCCGAGGAGGCATCCGCGGGGCAACCAGGTTGGTTCGAATGGTGCTGGCTTCAGGTGGCGCGCCACCTGCGACGCTGGCAAAAGCCTTCGGTCGGGATTCTGGAGGTCAGCGAGTCGGGCCTCGTCCCCCGGGTGGTCGAGCTCTAGGTAGTGTTGACTGATCCCTTGCGGCGGGTAGATATGAAGAACGATGCCTAAGGTCAAGGACTACTACGAGACGCTGGGGGTGCCGCGGACGGCGAGCCAGAAGGAGATTTCGGCTGCTTTCCGGAAGCTTGCACGCAAGCACCACCCGGACCTGAACGCGGGCGACAAGCAGGCTGAGGCCAAGTTCAAGGAAGTCTCGGAAGCGCACGACGTGCTGCACGATCCGAAGAAGCGGAGCCTCTACGACCAGTACGGTCCCGACTGGGCGGCGGCCCAGGCTGCCGGGGCTCAGCCGGGCCAGCGTGGGGGTGGCGGCGGATTCGGCCCGGATGCGGGGCCCAGCGTCCAGTACCGCACGGTGACGCCCGAAGAGATGGAAGACCTTTTCGGTCACGAGGGCGGATTCGGCGACATCTTCGGGTCGATCTTTGGAGCCAACCGCGGGCGTACGCGCCAGCAGGCAGTCGACGTCGAGGCACCTATCACCGTCAGCCTGCCTGAGGTCTATCGAGGCACGAGCCGCACTGTCGAGCTGCCTGGAGGCCGGCGCGTCGAGGTCAAGGTTCCAGCCGGCGTGAAGGAGGGCACGGTCCTGCGCGTACCTGGACTGCGCGCGAGGGTGCAGATCGCTCCCGACCCTGTGTTCAGGCGTGAAGGCAAGGATCTCTACGTCACGGTCCCGGTCCCGCTGCACGTGGCGTTGCAGGGTGGAGAGGTGGCCGCCCCGTCGCTGAAAGGGGGCCAGGTCCAGTTCAAGGTCCCGCCGGAAACACAGAACGGCACCAAGATCCGCCTGCGCGGACTCGGGCTGCCGGACCCCAAGGGGGGCCCTCCGGGCGACCTGTACGCGGAGGTGCGGGTCCAGCTCCCGGTGCCAATGGACGAGCGGACTCGCAAGTGGGCGGAAGAGCAACCACTCGGCCAATAACGGTTAGTAGCTAATCTTCACGACGCTTTGATCTCTGCCCGGTCGCGCCGGATGCTGCTCCCGCTCGTTTTCGTGTCGGGTATGGCCTCACTTGGTGTCGAGTTCGGAGCATCCCGCCTCCTGGCGCCTTATTTCGGCACGAGCCTCTACGTGTGGGGCGTCCTGATCGGCCTGATCCTCGTCTACCTGTCGGCGGGCTACGTGATCGGCGGCAGGTTGGCCGACCGGCACCCTCGCGACGAGGTGCTCTACCAGATCACGGCGTGGGCCGGTCTGTGGATCGGGGTGATCCCGCTTGTCAGCTACCCGATCCTGATCGCGTCGCAACAGGGCTTCAGAGATCTCAGCGTCGGCCTCGTCGCCGGGACGCTCCTTGCTGTGGTGCTCTTGTTCGCGGTCCCGATCATCTTGCTGGGCTGCGTCAGCCCTTTCGCGATCCGCCTGCTCCTGAAGGACGTGGAGACGGGCGGCAACACCGCGGGTCGCGTCTACGCGCTCTCCACCGCGGGCAGCATCCTGGGCACGTTCCTTCCTGTCTTCTGGTTCATCCCGACGTACGGCACCCGTCCAACGCTTGTGGGCTTCGGCCTGGCGCTCATCGCGATGTCGGTAGCCGCGCTGTGGCCGCGCCGCCGCTGGTATGCGGCGTTCGGCATCGCCGTGATCCTCGCCTGGGTCCTGTTGCCCTCAGGCATCAAGCCGCCGGCAGCGGGGACTCTCCTTTACGAGAAGGAATCCGCGTACCACTACATCCAGGTCATCCAGGTCGGCACCAAGACCGAGCTCATCCTCAACGAAGGGCAGGCCGTCCACTCCATCTATGACCCCCAGAACCCGCTCACCCGCGGTCCGTGGGATTACATGGTGATCGCGGATTCATTCCAGCCTGCGCAGGCCCGCGAACCTCAGCCGAAGAGTGTTGCCATCCTGGGTCTCGCCGGCGGAACTGCTGCGCGCCAGTACACCTTGGCGTTCGGGCAGCAGGTCCAGATCACCGGGGTGGAGATCGATCCCGACATCATCGATGTCGCGCGTCGGTATTTCCATCTCGACGAGCCCAACGTCCACCCGGTCGCCTCGGACGCGCGGTACTGGCTCAACACGCAGGCCGCGCAGTACGACGTGATCATCATGGATGCGTACCGGCAGCCCTACATCCCGTTTCATCTCACCACTCGGGAGTTTTTCAGCGAAGTGCGCGGCCACCTCAACCCCGGCGGAGTGGCCGTGGTCAACGCTGGCCGCACCGCCACGGATTACAGGCTTGTGGATGCGATCGCCAGCACGATGGCCGCCGTCTATCCCAATGTCTATCTCATCGATGTGCCGGAGTTCGCGAACACCCTTGTCTACGGGACGACGCAGCCCGCGACGCTTGAAGACGTCAAGCACAACCTGGCGCTGATCAACGAGCCGCTCGCGCGCACAGTTGCGCAGAGCGCGCTGGCCGAAGGAAACCTACGCGTGTCGCCTTATCACGGGCAGGTCTTCACCGACGACCTCGCTCCGGTCGAGCGTTTGATCGACCAGATCATCTTCGGCTACGTCAGCGGGCGCTGAATTCCGCGCTTGACGGGTCGGCTCTTTCTCTACTTGGACTCGGGGTGCAGGACGCCCTTGACCTGCTCGCCGGCGAGCGCCTGATCGGCCTCGAGGCACAGCAGCCGGACGCGTCCGATTGCGACGATCTGGTCCTGGTCGTCAAGCACGCGCGCTTCCCAAACCTGGGTGCGCCGGCCTCTCGTGATCGGGGTGGACGTTGCATGCAGCCTGGCCCCCGAGCGCACCGCTCGCACGAAGCTCGTGTTGTTCTCGAGGCCGACCACTGATTGCTTCTTGGGCAGGGCGTAAAGCGCGGCACCAATCGATGCCAGCGACTCGATGAGACCGCAGTGGACGCCGCCATGAACGATCCCGTACCCCTGCAGGTGCTCAGGCCCGACTGTCAGCTCGCAGCGCACCTCGTCCTGCGTGGCGAGCGTGATGGTCACGCCCATCGCCTTGAGCCAACCTTCCGGCAGCTCGTTCATGCGAGCGGAAAAGTCCTGGCTCATCGTGGAAATGCTAGCGAGTAAAAGACAAGGGCCCGGAAGATCCGGGCCCCTGTTGTCGACGTTCGCAGTGCTTCCGCCTCCGACTCCAGGAGCCGGATCCGGAAATTGGAAGCCCTAGAGGCTTACTTCCTCCCGAGCTCCCGGCTGGCAAACGAGGCGGCTGGCACCACGATTCGGTTTATCCAAGCTTCCGCCTCACCTCCTTTGCC
>Ga0209011_1000641_pt1 | contig 12924 bp, 11 predicted proteins | sample BlaSpr_A8_OM1_M3_FD_187986 | JGI IMG/M metagenome (GOLD analysis project Ga0209011, IMG submission 187986) | Forest soil microbial communities from Thunder Bay, Ontario, Canada - Black Spruce, Ontario site 2_A8_OM1_M3 (SPAdes) (version 2) | ecosystem: Environmental > Terrestrial > Soil > Boreal... | reverse complement strand
ATATTCTCACCCGGGCTGCATTTGAGAATGCGATTGCAGCCGTAGCGGCGACTGGTGGATCGACCAACGCGGTGCTGCATCTTCTGGCGATTGCGCGCGAGGCGGGTGTGGAGCTTCAGATTGATGACTTTCAAACCGTGAGTGAGCGCACTCCGCTGTTGGCAGATCTAAAGCCTTCCGGACGTTTTGTGGCGACCGACATGCATCGCGCAGGTGGCGTGCGGCTGCTCGCGCGGCGGCTGCTCCGGCACTTCCATGTTCCCGAAGAAGGCGCGTCCGCCCCGCCCTACAAGCAGCCGCTCCCGCCGGGAAACCGCGAGGAGCCGCCCACGCGGCCGCTCACCGAGCGCGAGATCGAAATCCTCCGGCTCATCGCCAAGGGATTGTCGAACAAGGAGGCGGCGCAGGTGCTGACCCTCTCCCGCGCGACGGTGCGCACGCACCTCGAACACATCTACCAGAAGCTCGACGTCACCAACCGCGTCGAAGCGGTGACGGAAGGCCTGCGCAAGGGTCTCATCGAGATGTAACGGGCCTCGGAGGTCGGACCTTCTACACCGAGAACTTGAAGGGCGCGCGGTCGACGAAAATGGGGTCCGACTTGCGCTCGCCGCCCTGGTCGTCCTTCACCACGAAGTAGAAATGGCACTCGTTGCCGGCGGCGGCGTCGGGCGGAATGTCCAGCTTGACCTTCTTCTTCACCTGCTTCGACGCGCTCGCCGTCTCGCTCTTGACCTTCTTGTCCTGGGTCCGGTCGGCGCTCTGCGCCCAGACCTCGATGGTCAGGTTGCCCTTGCCGTCCTTGGTTTCGATCTGCAGCTCGACTTGCTGGCCGTTGGTGGCGCGCTGCACCGACCACTTCGCCGAGGTGATGGAGCCGGTCTTCTTCTCCTCCTTGGCGTTCTTGGAGACGTCCTTGCCGCCGGCTCCGGCCGGTCCCGCGCCGCCGTGCGAGTCGGAGGCCTTCTTGACCTGCTTCGCCTTGCTGGCCATGGCCTGTTGGAGGAGGATTTTCAGGGCATTGATGGCGTAGCTGCCCAGGCCTCCGGCGCTGGCGCCGTCGTCGATGAGCACGTCGGGCGAGCCCTCGATGATCGGCCCGTTGCCGCCGCAGTGCTTGCAGTCGTCCTGCATGCGCGCCATCGGCTTGCCGTTGACGTAGACGTCGGGCGAGCCTTTGGCGATCTGGAAGTTGTTGGGACCGCAGCAGATGGCGTGGATGCCCAGGTCGTCCTTGCGCGCCGAGGGCTTGCTGTTGACGAAGACGTCGGGTGAGCCGGTGACGATGGGTCCCACGGCGGGGTGCGGACACGCGGGACAGCCGTGCGCGTCGGCATCGACCTGCGCCTTGTCTCCGAGGCGTGCTGCGGCGGGCATCTCGTGCTCCCCTCGACCGGGTGGCACACCCAGACTTGGGTATATTTTAGCATTTTGGCGGCCAGCGTGAACAGGGACCGAGGCGGCGGGCGCTCACCCTTGCCGGCTTTCCGGGCCCGTGTTATGCGCGCTGCCCCATGTTCGCCTTCATCGTCACGCTGCACGTGATCGTCAGCATCTTCCTCATTTTCGTGATCCTTCTCCAGCCGGGGAAGGGCGACGCGATGGGGTCCTTGGGCGGCGGGGGCGGCGGAGCCAACACGGTATTCGGCGGCCGCGGCTCGGTGACGTTCCTGTCGAAGGTCACGTCGGTCTGCGCCATCATCTTCATGATCACCTCGCTGACGCTGGCCTGGCGCTCGTCGCACAGCGCGTCGGTGCTGGCGGCGCGCCGCCACCTGGCGGCCGAGGAGAGCGCCCCCAAGAAGGATGAAAAACCGCTCGCGCCGCCGGGTCAGACGGCCCCCGCGCCAGCCCCTGGAGCAGCCCCGACCGCCCCGACTCCTCCTCAGGAGATCCCTGCTCCGGCTCCGGCGGCAGAGACGCCCGCCGCTCCGGCCAAGGCGCCCTCCAAGGCCCCGGCGAAGGCTCCAGCGAAGAAGGAGTGAGGTTGCAGTGAGCGGGGAGCTTTGCTACGAAAGCGCTCCTTTCGCCTCTCGCCCAGGTGGTGGAACTGGTAGACACACCAGCTTGAGGGGCTGGCGGGTAAAACCATGTCGGTTCGACTCCGACCCTGGGCACCAGCACTCTTGAGAAAGAAAAGGCCGGATCCTGCGAGGGACCCGGCCTTTGCGTTGTTACCGTTCTGCTCAGCCCTCGTCGAGCATGTCGGCGAGCTTCTCCGGTTCGAGCACGACGCGGAAGTCCTTGGCGCCGTGCGACGTCGCTTGCTTCTCCCAGCCCGCCAGCCGCTGCCGATAGGCGGTCGGGTTGGCGTTGTCGTGGGCGAGCCGCTTGACGTTCATCGCCACCACGCGAACGCCCTTCAGCTCGTCGGGGGCCATGTCGCGCTTCACGCCGCGCGGCAGGTCCTCCTCCATGTCGCTGAAGACCACCATCGTTCGCCGCCCTGCCCCGCTCTCGCGCAGGTACTCGGCGCCCAGCATCATCGCGCCGCGGATGTCGGTGTACGGCGCGCGCGTCTTGCGGTGGGCGAAGTTCTCCAACTGGGCGGCGAAGGCCAGCTTCTGCGCGTTGGCCTTGGAGGGCCGCACGTCGAGCTTCATGGCCGCCTCGACATTGCCCTTCTTGTAGCTCTCCCCGTCGATGCGGATGACGAAGAGGCTGTCCCCGGGGGTCAGCTTGGGCAGCATGCCGCGGCGGATGACGTTGATCACTTCCTCTTTCTGATCGGCGTACGTGCCCGAGACATCGACCAGCGCGCAGACGGCTTGCGAGTACTGCGCGCCGCTGGTGCAGGAGAGGGCCAGGAGCGCGACGAGCGCGATTCGCTTCATCGGCGCACCTCCGGCCGCAGGGCCGCGTGCGGTGCCTTGGGATCGGCCGCGCGCCCGTTGCCGACCATCTTCTCGATCTGCAGCGGGATGACGATGTAGATGTCGTACACGTGCCGCGCCGCCTCGAACAGGTAGCGCATGCCATGGCCGCCCAGCCGCGAGACCATGCCCCCGAGGTAGAGCAGGCCGGCCACCGCGCTGAGCACGATGTGCCCGCCCGTCGAGATCATCGTCTCCAGCGGCACCGCCACCATGGCCAGGATCCAGGGGAGGATGAACCCCAGCACGGCCTGGCCGATGACCGGGATGCGGGACGTCGCCGTGTCGGCCACCGGGGCCGAGATTCCCGAGAGCGACTGCCGCAGAGCGCTCGACGACTCGACGATCTGCTCGCGCAGGATCGCCAGCGACGCCTCGATGCAGGCGAGCATGAAGAGCCCGCCCAGCGCCACGGTGAGGATCATGCGCCGGCGCGACTTGGGCAACAGCTCCAGCTTGGGGAAGAACGAGGTGATGCCGAGCATCTCCATGGCGAAGACGCCGGCGGCGATCTCCATCAGCACCACCACCAGCGCTGCCACCGTCGCGACCGGCATGCCGCCGATGCGGCTGCCCGAGGGCACCAGCTCGCTCATCGGCAGCGCGATGAGGTTGAAGTTCACGAACGCTCCGCCCATCGCCACGGCCATCACCAGCACCGAAACGACGAAGAGCTGCGTCGACGACCAGCCGAGAGCGCGCACCGCCTTGGAGTCGGCCGCGCGCACCTTCTCGAACGAGGCCATGTAGCCGTCGATGCGCTTGGTGGACTCGAGCGCGCCGGAGACCGCCTTGGCCACGTCGGTGGCGAGTTTGGTCAGCTCCTTCCAGGCCGGGGCCATGGCGCCGAGGATCTTGTGGCGCTTTGCCGTCGCCTCGCGGAATTCGGCCAGCGCCTTCTTCTCGCCGGCCACGGCGGTCTTCTGGATCTCCTCGAGGACCTTCCTCACCACGTTGTCGCCGTTGGGCGGCATCTTGGCGACGGCGGCCACCGCTTCGCTCCAGCCCGGAGCTTCAGGGGCGGCCGTGGCGCATTCCTGGAAATCGGCGTCCACCTTGGTGACGGTGTCGTCGATCTTCCGGTGCAGGTCGGGGTAGCGCGCCAGCTCCTTGGCGAACGCGCCCTCGATGCGGTGGAACTCGCGGCCGACCTTCGCCTCGAGGTCACCCTTGCCCATCTCGACGATCATCTCGTGGTCGCGGCGCGAGACGATCTGCGCCATGCCGCGGCACCAGCGCGCCGCGATGCGAAACGCGCCGCCGAGCAGGCGCGCGATGCCCCGGAACGCCCGGTGCATCGGTGTACGAGCGAAGTAGAGGAAGACCTGGCTGAGCACCCACAGCGCCAAAAGCGACGCGGCGGTATTGTGCGGGAAGAGATAGAACCGTTCCATGCTTCCTCCTTCGTGAGAAATTCGTGAGAAATCTCAGCGCGCCAGCGCCCAGTCCAGGACGCCGCGGACACTTGGTTCGAGGCGGAATTGCGCGAATCGGATGCGCCGCCGCTGCGCGCGCTGGGCGACGACCGAAATCAGGCCGGCCAGAAGGCGCTTCGCCTCGTGGCGCACGCCGTCGCGGCGGAGCAGGTCCGCCAGGTCGAGGGTCGCTTCCACGTGAGCGCCGTCGAGCGCGAGCACCTGCCGCAACAGCAGCATCGCCAGCGGTCGCTGCCGCTTCTTGCGGAGCTGCGTGCGACCCAGCAGCAGCGCCGACACGGCATCCTGACGGCACCCGCGCATCACCTGCTCGTTGGCGATCCGCTCCCAGTACTCGACGTGCTCGGGAAAGGTTTGCGCCGCGACCGTCCAGACCGCGATGGCCTTGGGAGCAAAACCGGCGGCCAGGAAACCCTCGGCGGACTTGTCGAAATTCGTCCGGGCCTCCTCCCAGCGGCCCAGCCGCGCGAGGAGCGGCGCGATCTTGGCGCGCACCTGGTTGTCGTCGGGGTGGTGCTCGAGCACCGTGCGGAACCAGCGCACTGCCTTGCGCGTGCTTCCTCTGGCCTTCGCTCTTTCGGCGGTGGCCAGCGCGACGTTGCGATCGTAGGGTTTTCTCCAGAACACGAACCGGCACACTATAGAGTGAAGCGTGAAGGTCGTAAGGGGTCGGCTGTGCGCCGCCCTCTGCTCGTGTGGGCAGCGATGAAACACGTCAAATCGGCGTTTTGAATCTGCGTGGCGACGAACGGCCGGCCGAGCGGTCGTTGGAAAATAGATCGTCCATTGCCACCTTCTTCCTCGCCGAGAGGAGGCGATCCATGGACGACAAGCTGCGCAAGGAGCCCCAGCCCGCCGAGAACGAAGGCGAGGGCAACAAGACCGCCGACGAGAAGTATCGCGAGGCCGCCACCGAGTTCGCCAAGCGCACCGACACGGTGCAGACGGGTCTGCAGGCCGAGCGCGAGGTAGAGAACTACCGCGACGACTATGAGAAGGCCGAGAAGGTCGGCCGCGCGCACAGCGCAGGCGAGCTGCCCAAGGATCTCACCGGCGAGGATTTCGAGAAGAAAGAATAGAGCGGCGCCGCCCGGTCAGAATTCGTACGAATAGAGCGTGGTGCGGAGCGGGCCGTTCCAGAGCACGCGACGCGGTCCGCGCGGGCGCACGCCGAAGGCGCTCTCGAAATCCTCGCTGCCGCTCAAGATCGCCGCTCGATGGCCGCTCAGCCGGCGCAGGGCCGCGCCGAGCTGGTGGTAGAAAGTCTTGAGCTGCTTGCGTCCGCCCGCCTCCAGCCGTTCGCCGTAGGGTACGTTGAGCAAGAGCTGGCCGGGAGGATCGAGCGGACCGATCTCGCGAACGTCGGCCCGCCCGACCAGGAGCGGGACCCTGGCGGCGCGCGCATTCACCCGGGTCGCCTCGACTGCGTCGGCGTCGCGGTCCGAAGCGAAGATGGGCGGCGGCGTCACCACCCGCGCGGCCAGCTCCTCGCGCAGCCGCGAGAGGATTCTCGCATCGTCGGCCGACCGCTTCTCGCACGCGAGCTGCCGCTCGGCGTTGGGCGCGCGGCGCGACGCGAACAGCGCCGCCTCGATGGCCAGCGTGCCCGACCCGCAGACCGGGTCGCGCAGCGGCGTGAGGCCGTCCCAGCCCGAGTACAGGACCACGGCAGCCGCCAGCGCCTCGCGCAGCGGCGCCTCGACGGTCCTCGCGCGATAGCCGCGATTCGAGAGCAGGTCGCCCGCCATGTCGAGCGACAGGCTGCACTCTCCCTTCGAAAGATGCGCCACGACCAGCACGTCTGGCTCACGCGGATCGACGTCGGGCCGGAATCCGGCCGAATCGCGCAGCGTGTCGACGACCGCGTCCTTGACCCGCTGCTCGACGAAATGCGTGTTGGTGAGTCCCGCGGCGCGCCCGCTCGCCGCCACCGCGATGGTCTGGCCGCGCGCCACGAGGGCCTTCCACGGCAGGCCGCGCGCTCCTGCGTACAGCTCGTCGGCCGTCGAGGCGGGAAACTCGGCCAAGGGTTCCAGAACGCGCAGGGCGGTGCGTAGCTCGAGGCACGCCCGCAAGGCGATCTCGCGCTCCCCCCTGAACCGCACCGCACCTGCGCTATGCCGGACCCCCTTCGCTCCCAGCGCCCGTAGCTCGCCTTCCAGCGCCTGTTCTGCACCGCGCGGACAGGTCGCGTACCACGAACGGAACATGCATCGAAGCTAGCATGGCGTGGAGCTGCAGCTGGGACGCTTCCTCGACCCGATCGGTCGCGGCATCAAGTGGGATGAGGCGATCGCTTCGGCCGCTGTGCCATGTGCGGCGCCGCGCTGCCCGCCCAGGCTACCAAGGAGCAGCCCTCGACGGAGCGATGCGCGGCGCGCGCGAACCGAGCACTACGACCCGTTGTGCAGGGGCTGCGAGATCGAGACCGGCGGAGTGTACGGCGCCGGCGCCGCCGAGGCGTTGAGACCCGCCGCGGCGTAGAGCGTGTAGCCGACGGCGAAGACCCAGAGCGTCGCAAGACCGGTCAGAAAACTCCACTCACGAACCTTGTTCAGCATTTGAGCCTCCCGGAAATGTCGAGGAGGCGCTAGAGCATCGAACGTGCCACCGGTCCCGGTCGGTCAAGTGGCTGATACTACGAGGGGGTGACATTTGGGGTGCAACGCTCTCGACGCCGGCCCCGCTGTTGCACCCATGTTGCACCAGTGTTGCACAACATGTTGCAGGTGGTTCATGAGCGGTAGGACTGCGGATCCAAGCCGAAACGCTTGAGCCAACGCTGCACCTGCATGCGCGCCTTGCCCATGGCCCGCGCGATGGACGAGATATTGCCCCGGTGCTCTTTGAGGAGCGCAACCAGCTCCTCGCGCTGGCGCAGCGCCTCCGCGGAGACGATGCGGTTCTCGGGCGGGGGCTGCGGGAGCGGCCTCGGAGGCGTGGGCAGCGAACGAGCCCAGTCGGGCAAGTGTGAGGTGTCGATCGGCTCGCCCGCCGAGAGCACCAACGCGGCCGTCAGACACTTTTCCAGCTCGCGGATGTTGAGCGGCCAGTTGTGACGGTAGAGTGCGCGCGCCGCGTCGGTGGTGAAGGAAACGCGGTCGAGAAGCTCGGGCGCCTTGTGGCGCAGGATGTCCCCGACGAGCATGCCCATGTCCTCGCGGCGCTCGCGCAGGGGCGGCAGACGAACCGTGAAGCCCGAGATGCGCGCGAAGAGATCGGCGCGGAACGCTCCTTCACTCACCTGTTTCTGCAGATCGAAGTGCGTGGCGGCAAGGACGCGCACGTCGATCTTCATCGGCCTCGTGCCGCCCACCGGCAGGACTTCGCTTTCCTGAAGGGCGCGCAGCAGCGCGGCCTGGGCGCCCGGGGGCAGGTCGGCGACCTCGTCGAGGAACAGCGTGCCCTTCTCTGCGCTGCGGATGAGGCCGGGGCGGTCCTCGTCGGCGCCGGAGAACGCGCCCTTGCGGTAGCCGAACATCTCCGTCTCGACCAGCGTCTTGGCGATGCCGCCGCAATTGACCGCCACGAACGAACCGCCGCGTCCCGAGAGCAAGTGCAGCGCGCGCGCCGCCAGCTCCTTGCCGCTGCCCGTCTCGCCGTGGATGACCACCGAAACGGTGGAGCGCGCGATGGTCCCCAGCCGCGCCACCTCGGCGGCCAGCGCCGGCACCATGGTGGCCAGGCCCGGCGCCGGCGGATGCAGCCGCGAGACATCGAGATCGGGCGCATCGTCGGAGGTGCGGGGGACCGACTCTCGAAAGAGGAACAGCGCGTGTCCCAGCTCGAGCACGTCGCCATCCTTGAGCACGGCGCGCGAGCACGGCTGGCCGTTGAGCAGCGTGCCGTTGCGCGAGCCGGCGTCCTGCACGATCCAGCGCTCGCCCGACCTGCGCAGCGTGGCGTGCAGCGTCGACATCCACGCGTCGGCAACGTAGAGGAGCAGGTGGCGCTGCCCGCCTTCGGAGAGCCGCACCGAGTTGCGCGACGGGCCGCGCCCGATGGTCACCGCGTCGACCTCCGCCAGCAGGTGGCGCGAGGGCGGCGCGGTGGGCTGGTCGCAGAGCAGCGCCAGGTGGAGCACCGCGCCGGGAGGCAGCGAGACGGGCTTCCGCTTCAATCCCATCGCTGGCGTCAGCGTCCCCGGCATGGGCCGGCATTGTACGGCAAGCGGAACGGGATCGGCACCATGCAGGCCGCGTCCTGGCGCGAGCGCTGGAGAAGGTTCGGGGACGCGACGACCTCCTCGTGCTCGCGCTGCCGCGCGGGGAAGCTGGCGTGCGCGCGTGCGACAAGGTACGGCGCCGTCGCCGCTCCGGCTGGTGCGGATGTGCACCGGCTGGTTCACCCGGCGCGGTGTGCCCGGCGCGTTCTACGAGGTGGCATGCGGAGGCATGCGGCTTGCTGAACAACACCGCGAGGGCGCCTGAGCGGGCCCGCCATGGGCTTTCTCTTGCGGAGGTGTCTTTTGCGCGCATCGGTTTGCAAGCTGGTCGGGTTGTCCTTCCTCGTCATCTGCCTCGCCGGCTGCGGAAAGAGTGCGCCTCCGCCGCCGAAGGCCCTGGTCGTCCTGGTGTCGCCGTCCACCGTCTGGACCGGCACCAGCACGGGCATCACGGTCTTCGCCGCGAACGTCAAGACTCCGATCGCGAAGGTGCGGATCGTCGCCTCGGGCGGGGCTCCCATCGACCTCCCCTCGGTCACGGTGCCCGCAGATCATCCCGATCGGCCGAGCGCCGTCGTCCCCGCGGGCACCGCCCCCGGGGCCTATGATGTCCTCCTCGTCGATACGGGCGGCACGGCGGGCGCGGCGCTTCCTGGCGGCCTCACGGTAGTCGGATCGAGCACGCTCGATCTGGTCCGCATCTCGCCGGTCTTCGGCGGAGTCGCGTCCTCGACCGCGGTGACCATCGACTCGGCGACGGTCGCCTTCCCCGAGCTTCCCGGCGTCTTCCTGGCGCGCAGCGGCACGCTCCTGGCGTTGACCTCGGTTTCGCGCGTCACCAATACCTCGCTCTCCGCCGTGGTCCCCGACGGCATGGCGCCGGGCACCTACGATGTGGTGGTCGTCGACGCGCAGAACAAGCGAGTGGGCGTGCTGACCGGCGGTTTCACCGTAGTCAGCGCTCCCCCCTCCATCTCCTCGGTGACCCCGACCCAGCTGCAGACGCCGGGCACCGGCACCGCGACCATCACCATCAACGGGGCCAACTTCGCCGGCACCAGCGCCCTGGCGCCGACCGTGACGCTCAAGTGCCGCCCGCCGCCGTCGGCGACGAACACGTTTGCCGACCAGACGGTGCCCGCAGCCGGGGGATGGACCTCGACCACCCTGAGCGCCACCATCGCAACGAGCCCCTACAACCCCGCACCGCCCGCCCTCGGCGGCGCCAACTGCCTGGTGGTCGTCACCAACGCAGACCAGACCACTGCGGAGTTCGCGTCGGTGGTGCTGGTGACGCCGTCCATCAACCTGACGAACTTCGTCGCCGGCCCCTCGATGACCATCGGCCGCCGCGGGCTGGGCGCGGTCTCGGCGCAGATCAATCAGGCTGCCCGCTTCCTCTACGCGATCGGCGGCGATGATCTGGTCGCGGTCCGCGACGACGTCGAGGTGCTGCCGGTGGCGCAGCTCGGCCTGCCGGGCTCGGCCGGCTTCTTCACCCAGCGGTCGCGCCTGACGACGCCGCGCACGCAGGCGGGCGCGGTGCGCATCGACCGGTTCATCTACGTGATCGGCGGAAGCACCGCGCTCCCCTCGGCGACGCCGGCCTCGGCGAACACGCTCAACACCGTCGAGCGCGCCTCGCTGCTCGACCCCGCCGTCCGTCCGAAGAACCTCAGCGTCGACCTAACGCTCGTGCCCACCGCGCAAGGCGGCCTGGGCGCCGGCACCTATTACTACCGCGTGGCCGCTCTGCTGCCCGCGACCGACGCCTTCAACCCGGACGGCGAGACCCTGCCCTCGGACGTGTTCGGTCTCGTGCTGCCGGCGGTGAACGGATACAATTTCAAGGTGGGGCTGAGCTGGACGGCGCTCCCTGGAGCCGTGGGCTACGTCCTCTACCGGTCGAGCGGGAGCACGCCATTCGGCAGCGACGTGCAGATCGCCGACACCACCAAACCGCTGCCGGCAGGACTTTCCTGTGGCTCGGCCAGCTGCGTGGACGCCGGAGCCGCTCCTCCGACCGGGATCACCGTGGCCCCGCTCCGGCCCGGGTCGACCAGCAAATGGACCACGCTCGCGCAGGTCATGACCGCCCGCCGCCAGGGCCCAGGCGTGACGTTCGCGCTCGATCCCGACCGCGCGGTCAACAAGGCCTACATCTACGTGTTCGGGGGCAAGAACGAGTCTGGCGCGCTCCTGACCAGCTATGAGTCGCTCGCCATCACCATGAACGCGGACGGCACCCAGACCGTGTCGCCGACCGGGTTTACCGTTGGCGCGACGCCGCTGCCGACGGGGCGGTGGCGCGGGCGCGCCTGGACGCTGGACCTCCCCTCCGGCACCTACGTCTGGGCCGGCGGCGGCTTCCGCGATGCGGCCGCGACGCTGACGTCCAACGAGACCAATGGGGCCAAGGTGGCGACGGGCGGCAGCCTGAACACGCCCTTCCAGAACGACACCACCTTGCCTGCCTCGGCCGGATTCGGGGCCTTCGCAGCGGGCAGCTTCCTCTACGCAGTGGGGGGCCTCAACGGCGCGCCCGATCGAACCGCGAGCAGCGTCGACGTCAACACGCCGCCGGCGCTCACCGGTTGGAACGCCTGCCAGAACTGCCTCGCCGTCGACCGCGTCGACCTGGGCGCGGCCATCCAGAGCGGCTACTTCTACGTGCTCGGCGGCTCGACCACGCCCGTCGCACCCGCCACGGCCGCGGTGACGAACAGCATCGAGTACACCTTGTACTGACGCCCTCGGGGTTGGACGGGAGCAGGGAAGACATTGGAGGCACCGCCCGGATTCGAACCGGGGAATGAGGGATTTGCAGTCCCTTGCCTTACCAACTTGGCTACGGTGCCATGCCCGGGGGTCGGAGCGAGTATCGCGATCGCCGCCCTCCGTCAAGCGAGCGGCAACGCGAAGAGATGCTCAACGCGCGCTGCGGCGCCTGTGCTTACTTGTGCGCCGGTTTGCTGCCCTTGGGAACCACCAGCCCGCGCGACAACCGCCGCAGCACCTTGCGCAGCTGGCGTTTCTTGTAGCGCGAATGCGCGTTCTCGCCGCGTTCGTTGGCGACGGCCGTCGCGCGGTCCACCAACTGCAGTTCGACCATGCAGAACGCGATGCGCCCGTCGCCCACCTCGACGGCGCGCTCGGGCAGGCGCACCGGCAGGTCGACGACGAAGTTGAGCACCTGGTACGAGTCGCCCGAGAATTCGTTGTCCTGCGCGGGCCCGCGGGCGCGCTTGTCCTCGTCCTCGAGCTGCAGGCCTACCTGAAGGTCGGGCATGAGCGCGCGCAACGCCGGCGACTCGCGCACCAGCTTGCGGAAGGAGAAGAGCGTGTTCTGCGTCTGTCCCGGCACGACGAAGTTGAAGGGGATGAGCAGGTCGCAGAGGCGCACCAGCACGGGCAGGATTTGCTCGCGGTCGGCGCACACCACGCGGTACCGGACGCGGTCGTAGATCTGCGCCGCCAGCGTCTCCTTCTTGGCAAGCAGCTTGGTGATGACGCTGTGGCGCGTCTTCACGCTGCCGGCCGCGGCGGTGATGGGCATGCCCTCGCGGCGCACCTGGGCGATGGCCGAGTCGACCCGCTGCGTGACGAGCTGGCAGAGCTCGTCCTCCGACACGCGGGCGCGGTGGAGCAGCCCGCGCGCCTCCACGTGGTGGACGACGTGCATCACCTTCAGCACCAGACAAGCGATGCGCCGCAGCTTCTCGTCGCCCACGCCCGAGGCGAGGAGGAAGAGGCTCTGCACCTCGAGCGGCTGCGCCACCTCCTCGGCCACCACGTAGCGGAAGGTGGTGCGCAGGTAGTCGACTGCCTCGTCGAGGATGCGCTGCAGGCGCGCGCGATCGAACGGGTCGTCCGGCTCGAAGAGGCAGAGGCGCAGGTAGCGATCCACTTCCTCGCGCGTCTGGAAATGCAGCCTGCGCCAGTCGATGACCGAGCCGCCGCGCAGGATGAGGCGCATGCGCTCGAGATCGCCCAGTGTCCAGATGTCGGGCGTGGGGATGGGCGGGCGGACGATCACGGGAAGGGCCCTGTGAGCACAGCCGCGCCAGCATACGCTAGCCGCTGACGGCTTCAATCCTGTTAGAAGCTACACCGGATTGAGGGGAGGACGGCGATCCCCAACGCATTGCGGTAAGCGAGGCCGTCGACTTCGAGGGCCAGGGAGAAACGCTTCACGAAAGGCTGAAACGAGAGCAGCGCGCCGGCGAAGCCGGTCGGGCCGCTTTGGCCATCGCCCGCCACCGGCAGCGCCCAGCCGACGCCGCCGCGCGCCCATACCCCCAGCTTTCCGTCTGCCAACGCGAACAGCATCACCCGGCCGCCGCCCCCGCCCGAAACGAGCGCGCGATCTCCGGCAGCACCGGGCGGCGCCCCCTCCATCGCGCCTGAGAGCCACAGCTCCGCCGCGGCGCGATCGCCCAGCGAGTATCCG